>Ga0172379_10012244_pt1 | contig 10080 bp, 7 predicted proteins | sample GrowelOW334metaG_FD_119756 | JGI IMG/M metagenome (GOLD analysis project Ga0172379, IMG submission 119756) | Groundwater microbial communities from an aquifer near a municipal landfill in Southern Ontario, Canada - Groundwater well OW334 metaG | ecosystem: Environmental > Aquatic > Deep...
AGATAAGCCGCGGAAAGTTGTTTTTCCTTTCGGAATCCCCCCTTGGGGGGCGCCTTCGTCCCGCGCCTGCAAAGCCGCTCCCACGGCACCGGTAAGATGGCAGAAACGGGAAACGAGGATGCGTTTGCCTAGTCTCCGCTCAAAGGCGGCGACGAGAGCCTTGTTCTTTGCCGTCGCGCCCTGAAAGACGACCCGGTCGCCGATAGCGCCTTCCCGCGCGACTTTAGTCAGATAGTTGTCGCACACCGAATAGAGAGCCGCGGCGAGCAGTTCGTTCGTTTCATAGCCGATGGCGCGCAGGTGGTTGAGGTCCCTTTCCATGAACACCGTGCAGCGGTCGCTGGTCAACGGCGCCCGGGCTTGAAGCGCCCGCTCGGCGTATTCGAAGATCGGGACTCCCAGACGAGCCGCCTGTTCCTCAATGAAGCTGCCGGTTCCCGCCGCGCAAACGGTGTTCATCTGGCTGAAGACAACAATTCCATCCTTGATCGAGGTGAATTTTGAGTCCTGGCCACCGATTTCGATAATTGTGTCGATGGCCGGATCGAGCAGTATAGCCGCCCGCGCGTGCGCGGTTATTTCATCCACCGTAGCGTCGGCGCCCAGCACCGCCCCGACCAGCTTACGCCCCGAGCCCGTGGTCGCGCACAACGATATGTCAAACTCGATTCCGGCTTCCGCGGCGACCGACTGGATCGCTTCCAGCACCGACTGGGCCGCTTCCAGCGGTTGCCCGGCGGTCCTCGTGTAGAAACCGGCAAGACTGGTACCGTCGGCGGTCAAGATCGCCGCTTTCGTACTCGTCGATCCGATATCAAACCCGAGCAGCACCTGCACGCGTTTTTCCGCGTCCGCTCGGGAAGCGATATCCTCGTATATGTCGGTTTCAACCGGATTGCGTTCGCCGCCCTTGCGCGCGATGAAAAGGAACTTCTTGAGAGAGGTAAACTCGGGGTAGCCCTCCAACGCCTCCAGGAGCGGCGCGTTGGAATACGTGCGGATTCCTTCTTCAAGCGATACGATGCCGGCGGCTCGGCGCATAACGGTATTTTCAGCGTTCGCGGTGTTTTCAATAGATGCGAGGTATCGGTAGGCGGCGCCGGCAGCGCCGAACAGGGCGCCGCGCGGATCTGTGCGAACCAACGTGCCCGCCATTTCCGACAAGTGTCGGACAACCGCGCCGTTGAGTCCTACGCCGCCCGCCAGGAGTATTGGACCTTCAGGCTGCTCTCCGGGGAACAAGGTGTCGGCGATATTACGCGCGAGGCCGCGGCAGAGGCCGTCGCATATTTGCGCGAGCGTCCAGCCTTCCTGTTGGGCGTGAATGAGGTCGGTTTTCGCGAAAACCGAACAGCGGGACGCGATCCGCGGCGCCGAACCGGTGTTTGAAAGGGCCAGTTCCGCCAATTCGGCGCTGCCGGATAATCCGAGCCGCGTCGCCTGCTGGTCAAGGAAACTGCCGGTACCCGCGGCGCACGCCGAATTGCCGCGCATACGTCGATACCTGCCGTCTTCGTCAAAAGCCACCCGCGTAAAGCGTTCGGCGCCGACAATAATAAGCGTACGAACCTCTGGCATGTAAAAGCGGGAAGCTTCGACGTACGCGATCCGGGCATCAACCCTGAAATCGGCGCGAAGAGCGGCCGTAACCGAAGCCGTCGCCGCGACCGCGACAAACCCTTCCTGCCCTAGCCGACCGGCCTCTTTTTCCATCAGTCCGACCGCTTCCGCGATCGCCAGACTAGCCTTGCCTTCGTGTAAACGATAATCCGACGCAACTATGGACCGATCGGGGGCGACAAGAACCGTCGCGACCGCAGCCGATCCGGAGTCTATCCCGAGGATAAAGCCATGATTAACCATTGTGGAAACACGTTACCACCGGAAGGGGGAACAGTTCAAGAAGTAGGAAAAAATGCGACACGCGGGACTCGAACCCACTACCTACAGCTTAGAAGGCTGTTGCTCTATCCAGATGAGCTAGTGTCGCAATTTACACACATCAATTCCGCAAGCCGTGCTCAGAGTGGACGAACGCCTCTGGCGCCCACCCACTCTTCAGCACTTTCAATTACTTGACTCGGGGTGGGCGGACGCTTTAGCGCCCGACCACCTAGTGGTCCTCTAGGACATGACTCGGGGTGGGCGGATTTGAACCGTCGATCTCCTGCTCCCAAAGCAGGCGCCTTAGCCCCTAGGCTACACCCCGTAATGGCCGTAGTGTACCGAAAGCGGGGCCGGAGGTCAATTGCGATTTTTCCGGCGGCGTTAGTTGATGTTTTGAAAAAAGCTCAGTTGTCTTCTTCCCCTCCGGGCGGAAACAAGTACAGATCGGGAAGCTTGAACGTTCTTTCCATGGAAAAAGAGGTGGAAACCTGATGTTCGCTGGTAACTGTTACCTCGAAGTGATGCTTGAGTTCTTCCAGCCCCGGCGCGGAGGCGGCGACCGCGAACTCAAATTTTCGTTCCAGTCCGATGGAGACGGCACGCACCGGCTGCGGCCAGAAACTGAAGGTGCCTGCCGTATTGGACACAAGCCGATAGGGATTCTGGAAATTCGCGTCCAACATGGGTGCTAGCCTACCTTCAGCGAGAAGGAACACGTCTATATCGATCAGCGGTTCGAAATTCTGACCGTTGAAGACGCGTCCGACGAAGGTCGGAAAATTGTAAACGGGGCCTTCAATAAGATGCGGTCCTTCTCGTTTGCCCTGATGTTCAAAATGCGGACGTTTGGATTTCGCTATTTTCTGCAGGCCTTCGTGGATAAGGGAAACAACGTCGGCTTCTTCTTGCTGTTTTTCGATGGAATCGGTTTCGGCGCGCGCGACGCCTCGGCTTGAGACGACATAGCGCGGTACGCTGCGGTTAAGAGCGTAGCAAGCGGTATCAAGACGACATTGGAAACAAGTACACGGTCGATCGATCTTCCCTTCGCGTTCAATTTCATCGAAAATTTCGTTAACGGCGTCGAGAACGATGTCTTCCGTCACATTGTGGATTTCCATACGTCTCGCTCCTTCAGCTTCGTTCATCGAGGGCATCTCCCTATATAGTTTATTCATTTTTATAAGACACGCAATACGAGTCGATAGTCTTTGCGATGGCTGGTGCAGCGCATATACGGACGATCCTTAGCGCCCGGGAGAACGATGCGACTACCGGAGCGCGAAATACCGTGGAGCTTTGTTCGAAAGGGACGCCTTCATCAACGACAAAAAGACCTGTTTCAAAGGAAATAGGCTCGGGGAGGTCAACAATGAGGTCGAGCGGATCGATTTTTAGGCCGGTTTGCGAAGAAATAGTCTCGGCGAGCCTCCTCTCTTCTTCGGTCCGATTTTGCGGGGTGGAAAAGACGCGATGCGCGGAGTTCCCCTCGTCAAATGGAAATTCGGCGACAATGGAAAAGAATCGAGCTTCGCGGGCCGCCGCCGCCGGCGCGAAAGCACGGTTTCCTCGCGCTTCCATAAGTGAGAAAAGACCTTCATCGTCCAGACCGTACAATTCTTCAGGGACCAGGAGCCCGGTTTCAAGTCCGGCAGAAACCGACTTTTTTACCATCGCGGTCGCGACGCGTACTATCCGGTGCCAGTATACCGAACGATACATCAAGTATTTGGCAAAGAGGATCGCTTCCACGCTCTGTATGCCGCGGGAATCCACGTCGACGCCGCGTAAAGGATGGGGGTGCAAACGACTGAAGGTAAAATCGACATCCTGCGCGCCGTAAGGTACGCCGCAATACCGCGCGTCACGGTTAAGGTAATCGAGTTTGTCGGGATCGAGAACTCCTGAAAGCAGTTTACGGAAAAAAACGGCTTCCGCGTCGCCGTGAATCGGCAGTTCGCCGTCCACGATTGCCGCGGTCAGGTAGGGGTCGGCCCCCGACCGCGCGACGAGCGTTCGCAGCGGTTCCGCCGTGATGAGTTTCGCGGTGAGCGTCTCATGGTCCTCAAGCGGCAGTTCCTTGAGCGAATGCGCAAAGGGAAAATGGCCCAAGTCATGAAGCAGGGCGGCCGCGAGGAAGGATTTCGCGCCGACGTCCGTGGTCCAAGCGTCGGCGCCTTTATCCAACAGGGCGCGCAGCAAGCGCCGCGCCAAATGGTAGACGCCGATTGAGTGGGCCGCGCGCGTGTGCGTGGCGCCGGGATAGACGGCCGATGCCGGGCCAAGCTGTTGGATTCGCCTGAGTTTCTGGTACGGCGCGCTCTCCAAGAGCTCCGCGAATTCCTTCGTCAGGTAGACGTGGCCCCACAGGGGATCGCGGACCGCTTCCGTATAGCCTTCTTCCAATGCCCGCAGCGCGTCTGTGTTCACGACCGGTTCCTAGACTCCGCCCGCCTTGGCGTAGGGAACCTGGCCTCCGGCGCGGAGCATTTTCCGGGAACGTACGTCCAAGTCGATGATAGTTGTGAAAGTGGTTCCCTTCGTCGCGTTCTTAACGACGATTTCAACAGCACCGGGGACTCCCTTTTCAAGCGAGGCATGGATATTTTCCATGACCAGTTTGTCACCGGCTTCGATTGTTGAATAATCGGCGGCGTTTTTAAACTCAAGCGGCAGGATGCCGTAATTGACAAGATTCGCCTTGTGGATGCGCGCAAAGGATTTTACCAGAATGGCTTTGACGCCCAGATACATCGGTCCGATCGCCGCGTGCTCGCGCGAGGAACCCTGGCCGTAGTTGAGTCCGCCGACCACGATGCTGGAACCGAGCGCTTGGGCGCGCTTCCAGAATTCCGTGTCCAGACGGGAGAACGCGAACTTGGAAATTTCGGGGATGTTCGAGCGCAGCGGCAACACTTTAGCTCCGGCCGGCATAATGTCGTCGGTGGTGACGTCGTCGCCTGCCTTGAGCGCCACCGGCAGCTCGACGCGGTCGGCGATCGGGGAGGGCGCGGGGCAGGGCTTGATGTTCGGACCGCGTTCTATCTCCACTTTCAGCGCCTGGGCGAGGGGGATGGGCGCGATAATCATGTCGTCCCCGGCAAGCTTGGTCGCCTCAATCGATATTTGACGGAAGTCGGGTCTCTTGAACGGATACTCGTTCGGGTCGATGATTTTACCGGCGATCGCCGCGGCGGCCGCCGTCTCCGGTGATACCAGGTATACGTTAGCGTCGGCCGTACCTGAACGGCCCTGGAAGTTTCGATTGAATGTCCGCAGGCTGACGCCGCCTGATTTCGGGGCAAAGCCCATACCGATGCATGGACCACAAGCGCTTTCAAGAATACGGAAGCCCGCTCGGATGAGCTCTCCGAGTATGCCGGCTTTTTCGGCCGCAAGTAGCGTCGCCCGGCTTCCCGGCGCGATGCCCGCTGAAACGCGCGGGTGCACCGTTTTGCCCCGCACGATTTCGGCCACAGCCGCTAAATCGTCCAGTGACGAGTTCGTACAGGAACCGATGACCACCTGGTCCACCGGAAGGCCGGCGATTTCCGAGACTGGGGAGACGTTGTCCGGCGCGTGGGGTTTTGCGGCCATCGGCGTCAAAGTGGAAAGATCGATCTCAATGACGCGGTTGTACTTTGCGTCCGGGTCCGGCGCGATTGCCGTCCAGCCTTCGGCCCTACCGCGGTCGGCAAGGAAATCCCGGGTACGTTGATCGGAGGGAAATACCGAGCAAGTGGCGCCGAGTTCGGCGCCCATGTTGGTAATCGTCGACCGCTGCGCGACCGTGAGGGTCGCTACGCCGTCACCGAAGTATTCGTAGACTTTGCCGACACCACCCTTGACCGTCTCTCGGCGAAGGATTTCAAGTATGACGTCTTTTGCGGACGAGGCTCCGCGCAAGGTTCCGGTGAGCTTTACGCCGATAACCTGGGGCATGACCATGTTGAAGGCTCCGCCGCCCATGGCCACCGCGACATCGAGGCCCCCGGCGCCGATCGCGAGCATCCCGATGCCGCCGCCGGTGGGTGTATGCGAATCCGAGCCGAGGAGTGTTTTGCCGGGCAGTCCGAATCGTTCCAGATGAGCCTGGTGGCAGATCCCGTTACCCGCCCGGGAGAAATACAGACCGTACCGCGCCGCGACGCTTTGGAGGTAGCGGTGATCGTCCATATTTTTCCAGTCTTCCTGCAAGGTGTTATGATCCACGTAGGATACGGATAGTTCGGTACGCACACGGTCAATCCCCATCGATTCGAACTGGAGATATGCCATGGTTCCGGTCGCATCCTGCGTCAGCGTCTGGTCGATGCGGATCGCGATTTCCGATCCGGCTTCCATTTTCCCGGCGACTAAGTGCGCCCCAATGATCTTCTCGGTTACGTTCCGACCCACGTGAACCCCCTTATAACTCTCCCCGAATAGTACCTGCACCGCCCCCATCTGTCCAGCGTCCCTTACCCCCGCATCGTCGCATCGTCGCAGCCACACCGTCGCAGCCACGCGCCCATGGATGGGCGCGCAGTCTAATGCGCAGAACACTCCGCGTTCTGCGGCGGCATGGAAGCCGCCGTTTGACGTTCTCCGTTGCTCGCGATACAATCCGAAGATGAGGCAAGCCTCCTTTCTCCGGAAGCCGCTACCTTTCTCGCTTCAAGCAAGTTTTCTTGCTCTTCTTTTCGTTTTCTTTGCCGCGGCTTCCTGTTCCCGTGTAGCGCCGTCTCCGGAGAAAGCTAATCCGCCGACCGCTTCCGATTCTCCGGCCTTTCAGTCCCCCTCAAGAGCCGCTCCGATAGAAACGCCGCGGACGATTATGCGTTCCCTTGAAAAGAATGAAGTGGTTCCGCGCTCCGGCCCGGAGCGTCCAGATCTGTCGATCCCCAGCGGTGGAGAAACTTCTCGCTTGCCGCGTGATTACGCTATCGGCGCTTTGGGAGCCGGAAATGGCCGCGTCGCGCCGTACCGTTTGGCGACCGAAACGCTTTCCTTGGTCGCGTCCGGTAAATCCGTAGCCGATCGGTTCGCGCGCCGAGGCGAACGCGAATCCGCCGCCCTGTCGGCAAAAGTCGCGCTCTTAGGCTCCTCGCCCTCAATACGCGTCGGTAGTCCAGCGGATGAAAGTGAAGGCGGTGTCTCCTACCTCGTCCGGCTGCTGGGCCAGGACGCTTCCTTCAGTGGTGAAATACACCTAATCCCCGGCAAGGAGGGTTCATGGCTGGTGGATTCTCTGATGCTGGACGCCGATATTGTCGGTTCCGGTAAAGAAGGCGATTCTTCGGATTTTGATCCTCTATTATACAAACGTTTTCTCTAGGAGCGCCCAAAATGGCCACGCCAATCAAACGAATTGAAAAAGATTTCATGCTGAAAGTTCTTTTCGATGAAAAACTTCCGTTGATGCTCAAATTCGGCAGATCCGAATATATAGTCACCATTGAACAAGCCCCAAAGGGCGATATCAATATGAAATCGAATCGCCCGGTAGAAGGTGCTCGCAAGGGTTCGAAATTTGAATTGATGTTCGATTATCGCGGGCAGGCGATAAGTTTTACCGCCGTGGTTGAGGACTTGAAGGACGTTCATATCTCCGCGGAAGCTCCTGAGTTCCTGTACAAGAATCTCAGCCGCGCGTTTTCCCGCATTTCGACGCCGATGGATCTGAAGGTTGTGTTCACTTTCCGTGGCGATCGATATGACCTTGCTTTCCCGAAGACACTCGAGTTCGAGCCCGCGGAAATGCCCGAATACTCGGAGCTGTTCAACCCCGCCGATATCCGGGAACTCATCAATCAGCTTTCAACGTGGGCACACGACGCGGCTACCGGCTATAAACTGGTCATGTTCCGCGATGTAAAGCCTACTTCCATTGAGGAGCGAATCGTCGCCGAAACCGGAAAGGCGCTTTTTATTCCCTCGACCCAGAGCGATATTCCTTCAATTGATCCCCACCCCAAAAAGCGGATTATTACCGATGATACGTTCAAGCGTTTTTTGGAGAGCGCGGGAACCGATAAAATATACGTTGACGAAGCCGCCGCAAGATTCCTGAAAACAAAGCGGGATGCCGGCCTCTATTCCGATCTCTGGGCGCCTATTTTGTTCCAGGAATACGTGATCGGGTACATTCATATGTGGATTGATGCGGTCGGAAAGCCTCCGTTCGATCCGTCAATGCTCGATACCGTGTACCAGTTCGCGAAAGTATTGGCGTATTCGCTCAAGATGAACGGGTATTTCAAGACTGCAAAGGTCAAAAAAGATCCGTTTCCGGGAAAAGTCATCGATGTCAGCGCTTCCGGCCTCTTGTTCGCAAACCCTTCGGCTTCGCTTTCTTCCTCTTTGTTGCTTGACTCGGAGATCGACCTGCAGCTCAGTACGGTCAAGCGGACGGTAAAAACCGGCGCCCGTATCGTGCGCCGGTATAAGGATGCGAGTCTTTTCTATTTCGGCTGCCGCTACACGGACATCGCGCCTGAGGATTTGCGTTTCATGTTCGAATATCTGTACGGGAAACCCTATACCGATACCGACACGGCGTTCGCACCCGAAGGCAAAGCCTAGCGCTTATTCCCCCGCTTCCTCTATGACAATCCCGTGCCGACGGCGCGGGAACGTTTTTTTCATCGCCACTCCGTTACGCGCGTCGTTGTAGATGAAGCCCTCGTTCCAATATTCCAAGGCCGCGAACAGCGCGTTGCCGCCGTCGTAGTCGTCGCTCCGGTCAGTCCGGAAGGATACGTAGTCCCCCAGCTGCTCAAAATTCTGGTCGCGCAGGCAGTCCAAGCGTTTTCGGTTGAATTCGTTCCACTTTTCCAGGTCTTTGAAACCATCGCCTTCGTCCTCGACGATGAGTCGCGCTTCATTTGGAGAAAAGTGGTACCAAACGTGTACTTTTTTTGTTTGATCGCTCCTGTTGCCATGCTTGACCGCGTTTTTGATTATCTCGCTGATCTGCTGTTCCAGGAGGTTGAGCTCTTTGATTTCCGGGGGTGCTGATTGAACGATCAAGAGCGTAAAATAGCGGATTTGCCGAAAATCCGAGGGGAATTCCTTATAAAGCATGTTCGTTTTATCAAAAAGCGGAGAAAATCCGTTCGCCTTAATTTCTTTGATCGTGTCCATCGTATTCTCCCTACGGTTTCGTCAGGCGCCCATTTTCTTCAGCGCTTCCTCAATGGTCGCGCTGATCGGGAAGTATCCCATCAGTTTGGTTAATTCAATTACTTTCTTTACCGATCCGTGAATGTTGGAAATGCTGAGCTTCAGGTTCATCTTCTTTATCGTCGAACAGATGTAAATCAGCGCGCCGATACCGCTTGAATCGATGTAATCGACTCCCTGGAGGTTGACGATGAAACGTTCGACCTTTTTCTCCAGCATCTTCATGACCAATTCTTTCAGTTTGTAGGAGTTATATAGATCCATCTCGCCGGTGACGTCGATGATGTACGTTTCTCCGTTTTTACGGATTTTCAGTTCCATAGATCGTTACGCTCCTAAGTTTTACAGTTTGACTTTAACGGTTAAAAGAGTCTGATCGTCGTGTTGTCGGGCGTTTCCGATGAACGTGTGAACGTCTTCGCGCACCATGTTCGCAATTTCCTTCGATGACAGGTCGTTGTGTTTTTCCAGGATCGCGTTCAGTCCGGTCATTCCGTACTGACGACCCGCGGGATCCACGGCTTCCACGACTCCATCGGTGTACATCAGCAGTATATCACCGTCTTCAAGAGTAAGGGTCGATGCCGTGTATTCGTTTGACTTTTCTACGCCGATCGGGACGCTTTTCGTGTCTATGTGCTGTACGATCCCGGTCGATTTCCTCCAGATGATCGGCGGACGATGGCCCGCGTTGGCATACTCGCATTTTCCCGTCGTCGGATCGAGCACGAGGATCTGCAGCGTGGCAAAATGGTCCAACTCTATCTTGCCGGTTATGCCGCGGTTGATCCAGTTGAGGATGGTTGCGGTATCCTTGGCCGCGCCGACCAACAGGTGCAGGATCGCGCGGATCATGACCATGATGAGGCTCGCCGGTACGCCTTTTCCCGCCACGTCGCCCATCACCAGATAAATGCGGTCCCGGCGCACGGGAATAACGTCGTAGTAGTCGCTTGAGACGCCGCGCGCGGGCGCGGAGAACGAACCAAATGTAGCTGAAGCGGCGTCGAGCACCCGCTTGGGTTGCAG
>Ga0172379_10012245_pt1 | contig 10079 bp, 8 predicted proteins | sample GrowelOW334metaG_FD_119756 | JGI IMG/M metagenome (GOLD analysis project Ga0172379, IMG submission 119756) | Groundwater microbial communities from an aquifer near a municipal landfill in Southern Ontario, Canada - Groundwater well OW334 metaG | ecosystem: Environmental > Aquatic > Deep...
CGCCATCGAATCAGCATTAAAAGATGCCAAACTCACAAACAAAGATATCGACTACATAAGCACACATGGCACAAGCACCAGCGAAAACGACTCCATCGAAACGCTTGCCATCAAAACTGTCTTCAAGGAAAAAGCGAAAAACATACCCGCCAGCAGCGTCAAGAGTATGCTCGGCCATTTAATCGGAGCTGCCGGTGCCGCTGAATTGATTACCTGCATTCTTGCTATACGCGATGGAATCCTGCCGCCTACGATAAATTATAACGACCCTGACCCTGCTCTCGATTTGGATTATGTACCGAACAAGCCAAGAAAAGCCGATGTTAATATCGCGATGGACGAATCTTTCGGCTTCGGCGGACAAAATAACGTCGTTATTATACGAAAATATAAAATATAGACAACAGAGCCCAAGCGACAGCGCAGGGAGAAATCTTTGTCATTCCCGCGAAAGCGGGAATCCAGTTTTGTAGGGTGGGCTCTTAGCCCACGCTGTTTTTTCTCTGTGCTCTCTGTGGCCTCTGTGGCTAAAAAAAAATGTATCTCTGTGAACTCTGTGTTCTCTGTGGCTAAAATGTTTATTTTTACTTTTAACAGGTAACATTTATGATAGATATAAAAGCAATTCGCGAAAATCCCGAACTGTTCAAAACCGCCTGCAAAGCAAAAAATTTCAAAGCCGACATCGACAGACTGCTCAATCTCGATGCCGACCTGCGAAAAGCAAAGGCACGCCTTCAGGACATCACAACCGAAAAAAACACTGTCGGCAAATCTATGCCCAGGCTCACAGGCGATGAAAAACAAAAAACTCTCGAAAAACTATCCGCTCTCAAAAGCGAAGAAGCTGCTATTGCTGAGCAGATTAAAAATCTCGAACCTGAGTTTGATTCTATTATGCTCAACGTCCCCCAGCCGCCCGATGCCGATGTCCCGCTCGGCAAAGACGATACGGAAAACGTCGAAATAGCCAAATGGGGCGAAATCAGAAAATTCGACTTTGAACCCAAAGACCACATCCAGCTCGGCCTTGACCTCGATATTATTGATGTCGAACGAGCCGTCCGTCTTGCGGGCACAAGAAATTATTTCCTCAAAGGCGCAGGCGCAACCCTCCACTGGGCTATCCTGCGTTTCGCCGTTGACTTTATGACACAGCGAGGCTACGTCCCGTTCAGCGTGCCGATGATGATGAAAAACGAAGCGATGGCAGGCACAGGCTACTACCCCGGCTCCGAAGAGCAAACCTATCGAATGGAACGCGATGAACTGAATCTTGCCGGCACAGCCGAAGTGCCGATTACAGCTTATTATATGGGCGAAATTCTCAAACATGAAGAGCTCCCTAAAAAATTCGTAGGCCTCAGCACCTGTTACCGCAGAGAAGCGGGCGCAGCAGGCAAAGACACCTACGGCCTATACAGAATCCACCAGTTCGACAAAGTCGAGCAGGTCATCGTCTGCGAAAACAGCGCAGAACAAAGCGCGAAATTCCACGAGGAAATCCGCCAAAACTCTGAAGGCGTTATGCAGGCAATGGGAATCCCCTATCGCGTTGTTATGGTCTGCGCTGGCGACCTCGGCAGAGGCCAGGCCAAAAAATACGACATCGAAGCATGGATGCCAAGCCGCAAAAGCTACGGCGAAACGCACAGCGCAAGCAAATTCTTCGACTTCCAGGCAAGAAGATTAAACCTGCGATACAAGGACAGCGAAACAAAGAAAAATCTTTTCTGCCACACTTTGAATAACACCGTTATCGCTTCTCCGCGAATTTTAATTCCCATTTTAGAATTGAATCAGAACGCCGATGGCTCGGTGAATGTGCCGAAAGTTTTGCAGCCATATATGAACGGCATGACAAAAATTACAAAATAATTTTAACCCGTTCTACTCAACTTGCGACCTGGCAATGTCAATTACTTCAAAATGAAACTCGCCGCGAGGGTTCTTTACCAATGCCTTTTCTCCCAGCGCGAGCCCATGAATAGCATCTCCTACCGGTGAGTGAATTGAAATGCTCCCCGTGTCGATATCAGCATCGTGAGGGCCCAGCAATTGATAGGTTACCTTCTCCTGAGTAGTAAGATTCCGCAAAGTTACTATTGTGCCGAACACGGCCTTATCACATTCGACTTTCGTGCAATCCACTTTGTCTGACCGGTTTATTTGCGCTCTCAATTCGCCGAGGCGCCCTTCGATAAATCCGAGCTGCTGGCGACCGTAAATATACTCGCCGTTTTCCCTTAAATCGCCCTGTTCACGAGCTTCGCTAACTCTTTTCCTCACTTCAACCGCTTCTTTTTCGAGCTGGCTCAGTTCCTCTTTGAGTTTATTGAAACCAGTTAATGAGATTGGCACAAGGTCAAACATCCTGACATATCTCCATATATAAAATAGTAGTAATACTTTAGCCAAGTGCCAAATACGACTTGTCATTCCCGCGAAAGCGGGAATCCAGTTTCGTAGGGTGGGCTTTAGCCCACGCGGTCTATTCTTCTTACATTCGGCTAAAATGTTACAAATAGTATATTACTTGATATAACAGCCCAGCTACACCGCTGAACCTGCTTTTCGAACAAAATACCAAATATGTTAAAATGGTCAAGTTTTAACTTCCGATTCGTGTCATTGCGAGGAGATTACGAAGCAATCGACGTGGCAATCTCTTTTCTGTTATCATCACCCCCAAAATCCTGTTGCACCCCGCCATAAATACCGCTATTATGACTTAACATAGTCATAATTCTTTTACTGATAACAGATAACTGAATTTCTTATAACTGATGCATGGATGAGATTCGGCAAAAAATCGAGGAGTTTAATCGTCAGCTTGTGCCCTGGCCGGTCAGGCTAAAAAAATCCCTCTTCTCCTGTCCTGCCGTTTTGCCCGCTGTCGCCATTATACTCGGCATTATCCTGCAATTCTATTTTAACTTCCCGCCGATTGTCTGGGTTGTTGTTTTTATTTTCTGCATAATATCATATTCCCTTTTCAGAGCCCAAGCGACAGCGCAGGGAGTAATGCTTTCAATTTCTGTGGTATTATGCTTTGTCTGTCTTGGCGGATTCAGACTTTTATATTTTGACCGCCCCGCCAAAAATGACATTCGCACAATTACCATAGACGCCTTTACTTTCGCTCGCATAAAAGCCAAAGTAATTTCACAGCCTGTTGTCGTAAAAGCTGATGACCGCTGGCTGTTTTCAAAATACGCGCAAAACCTGCCCTATACCTCATTTTACGCAAAGGTTTATTCAGCCAAAACGGTTGCCGGCTGGGCAAATTCCGCAGGTACAATAAAATTTTATATCTCTGAAGATTCAAACTGCGTAAAAATTGGCGACAGATTTGAAGCTTTCTGCAAACTGCAAAAATTCCAATCCGTTGATAATCCCGGCCAATTCGACACTGCTGAATATCTGAGACGAAATAATGTTTATCTTGCCGCCTCCGTCAAATCCGCAAACACGATTACGATTATCGATTCTCAAAAAATCACACCATTCAGCATCAAAGCAAAACTGCATCAACTTGCCTCTGCCGCTCTGCGAAGCAGCGCCGAAGATGATGATTATATCTCACTAACCGAGGCAATGCTGCTCGGCAGCAGAACAAAAATTGACAGCAACATTTATAATGCCTTCATTAAAACAGGTTTGGTTCATTTAATCGCTTTGTCCGGCTTAAACGTCGGGATATTAGCAGGCCTTGCGTGGTGGCTTGGCGTTCAATTGGGCTTTTTGCACAGAGGCCGTGCCTTAGTTTGCATTACAGGGGTCGTGATATTTCTTTTAACTATCCCTCCACTACCTTCTGCTTTGCGTGCCGGCGTTATGGCGGTAATTTTTTGTTTGAGCTATTTTTTCAGTGTTCGCGCGAACCTGATAAACACTTTAGCAATATCCGCGATAGTTCTATTGCTGATAAAGCCGACAGATTTTTTAGATGCGGGTTTCCAACTATCTTTTGCGGCAACGCTCGGCATAATTTTATTTGGTCCATTATTTTTAAAATTTCTTATGTTGCCTTTTGAAAATCTGAAAAATCCTTTTATCTACAAATTTTTAAAAATTGTTCTTGCCGCATTTTCAACCGGCTGTACCGCCTGGCTTGCGATATCGCCGATAATCGCTTGGCATTTTTGCCAGATGCAGCTTCTTACTGCGGTCTGGACGGTCCCCGCCATTATACCAGCAACGGTCATCATTGTACTCGGCACATTAAAAATACTGTTAAATCCTCTGCTGCCGACCTTTGCCGCAGGCATTGCTGTCATAATAGATTTTTCAGCATGGGTACTTTCAAAACTCGTCATATTTTTTGCTGATGTCCCATTTACTTATATAATTACCGGCAAACCGCACATCATCATAATCCTGTTAATCTGCCTGCTGATTTTACTGTGGAAATTATTTTCATTCAGAAAAACATCCGCCAATCTCATTTATCCCATCGGAATAGCGTTTTTATTCATCGCTGTTTTTTGCGCAAACAAATACAAAAATTTCAACTCACTTCAGCTAACCGTTCTCTCTGTCGGCCACGGGCAGACCGCAATCCTCAACACTAATGGAACGACAACGATTATAGATGCCGGCTCAATAAGCAGAAACAACATTGGCGGCAATATCGTAAATCCATTTTTGAATTATGCCGCTATCGGCAAAATAGATTCCGTGTTCATAAGCCACGATGATATAGACCACTACAATGGCCTGCATGAAATAATTGAAAATCACAAATGCCGAAACATCTATGCCCCTGCTCAATTTATACAAAACATAAACGACTCAAACGCAGCAATGGACTTGGAAAAATTCCTTCAAAACAAAAAACTTTCTCTAACTCCCGCCCCTGCAAAAACCTCAATCGGTAAAGCTGAAATCACTTTGCTTTGGCCCAATGAGTTATCGAATACCCAGTTATTTTCTGATAATGAAGCTTCGTTGGTTCTTTTGGCCCAATACGCAGGCAGAAAAATCCTGTTCTGCTCCGATATACCTTCCGCTATACAGAAACAACTGATGAATTTATATCCTGATTTGGATATTGATATAATGATTGCCCCGCATCACGGCTCGGCAAGAACTGCCGATGATGATTTTATAACATTTTTCAGGCCGGAGTTTTTGATTACCAGTTGTGCGGAATTTCGTTTCGCGGGCACAAGCGAGCAGATAAAAAACTCCGAAAACAGTTTTTATACCTGCAAAGATGGGACAATTGTCGTGGAAATAACGCCAAAAGGCAAAATAAAAATCAAAACTTTTAAAAGCCGACAACGTAAATAAAGGACTTATGCGCATAAAAATGGCGAGACGGTCAAAGTGGCTGGGGGGGAACCACGTTTTTGACACTGCCTCGCCGAGGTTCATAATAAAACTGCTTTCAGCAGTCAATTTCTAAAGAGGGATTGTAGCATTTTTTCGCAGCAAAGTCAACGGAAATACCTGTACCTACAAGACCTATAAAAACAGATAAGAACAATAATGTCAAACGTTTTCATTAAAAAATGCGCAAATTTCGACCAAAAACGCAAAAAAAACGCAACTTTTGTTAAAAATCACAAAAATTACTCTTATAGACCTGTTTCTATCTCATAACCCAGAGTTTGCCCTTGAAAACAAGAGTTCCGCTGCTTCGGAGCTTTTCATCGCCGCCGATTGAGTATTGCAGTTCGAGAGTTTTACGCAGGAAGATTTTTTCAGCAACTCCATTCGGGTCTTTTGCGGTCGGATGGTTCACAACGATTGTCTCATTGCTCAGACCAGCCAGGAACAGCGAGATATTTTTTGCTTTGGGGTCGAAATCAGGCCAGATGACTGCCATATCCTTTGTGTTATCCTCACCCTGAAGTATTCTGTTGTCGGCAAGCTCAAGCGATTCGAGGAACGGATATTTCTTTTTATGCCGGGTTTTGATTTTGTCGAAAACGATGTTTCGAGTGTCCCTGTATGCAGGGATTGTCTGGAACGTATCAGTAAGCAGTTCGCAGGCCGGATAGAAAGGCACATCGGTTTCATAGTTGTTTGTCGCGGTGATGATAATGTACCAAAACCGCTGGGGCTTTCTTACGCCGGGGATTTTTACGGTAATCTGCTGCGGCTGGGTAAAGACCACATTCAGCGTCCACTGGCTCGCGGCCGGTATGATTGCAGGCTCTGGAGCGGCAAACGCCCAAGCCGAACCGAAAAGAATAACCGCCAAAAATAGCTTGTATTTCATTCGTATTACCTCTTTCATTTAAAATAACAACATCGCTATCCTACCCGAAATTCGGGCGTAATGGAAGTTTTTTTTAACAACCAATAACAGAATCTATGTATCAATTTTAGGGCTGATATTCTGGAATTTGGCAGATTTTGCGGCAAAATCCGCAAAAACACCACAAATTATTGTTATTGCAATTCGAGAGATATCTTAGCGTTTTTTGCCTGCCCTTTAGCTCACGCTTCTTGTAAAAAATGCAACCTTTTCAAGGTACATTGTTAAATCAACATTTTCGACAACTATTCCCGACCCGAGTTTTAACGGTACTGGTGCAAAATTAACTATACCTCTGATGCCCGCCTCAAGAAGAATTTGGGCAACCGCTTGACCTTGCTCGGCAGGAACGGTGATTATGCCAAGACTAATTCCTTCTTTTCTGATTATTTCATTAGCATCATCTATAGAATAGCACCTGCATCCGTGAAAAACCTTGCCTTTCAACGCAGGGTCTTTATCAAACGCCGCTTTTATTATAAGATTTTTGTGCCTTGCGTGGAAAAACGCCAAAATAGCGCGTCCTAAATTGCCGACACCTACAATGCAATAAGAATCTGGTTTGCCTGTTGTTAAAAACCCCTCTATTCGCTGCTGCAGCTCATGCAGGTCGTAGCCGGAATTGGCCTTGCCGTTGGTTCCGATGAACATAAAGCCGTGCCTTACCTGCGAGCTTTTAACGCCTGCCAATTTAGCGATTTCGTGCGAATAGGCGCGAGTTTTGCCCTTACTGAGCAAATCGCTGACTACCCGCCTGTACAAGCTGATTCTTTCAATCGTTTTTTGAGGCGTCATTATCTTAAATCCTTAAGTATAAGAAAATCCCCTTTGATTTATTATATCATTTCCAACCGGTTATATTTTGTAGCCGTTTCACCATTTCTTCAATAGAATACACTCTATCCGGCTCAGAAATCAAGATGAATCTTGTACTTTTTGCCGGCGGCGGAAAAACAAACCAGCCAAATAAAGTCGCAAGCCAATACCGACCATTGATATTCGCGGCTCTGTTCCATATCCCTACCCTCTAAAACCCTTTAAAAAAACCCTTTGGCCTGTGGAAAATCGGTGTTATAATACCTTTTTATATTTTTCGGAGACATTATTTTGGAAATGACTCTTCTCGAGACGCACGGGCTTATAAAAAAGTATTCCGGCAGAACCGTTGTCAACCAGGTTTCGATTACCGTTGGGCAGCGGAGCATCGTCGGTCTGCTCGGCAGAAACGGAGCAGGCAAGACCACAACCTTCAGAATGGTTATGGGTATGATTATCCCCAACGACGGCACTGTCGTTTTTGAAGGCACAAACATCACAAAATTGCCTATGTATAAGCGGGCAAGGCTGGGTATGGGCTACCTGTCGCAGGAGCCAAGCGTATTCCAAAGGCTCAGTGTCCGCGACAACCTGCTTGCAATCCTTGAGACAATGTCCATCACCGCACCCGAAAGAAAAAAACGAGCGGAGGAACTTATCCACCGCTTCGCACTCGATGAGGTATCAAACAGTCAGGCAAGATTCCTGTCCGGCGGAGAACGACGCAAACTCGAAATCGCCCGCGCTATGGTTACGAATCCATCTCTCATTCTTTTAGATGAGCCATTCAGCGGCGTTGACCCGATTGCGGTTGAGGAATTGCAGGCTGAAATAAAAAGGCTCGTCGCATCGGGCGTAAGCATTTTGATTACCGACCACAACGTCGAAAGAACACTCGAAGTCGCCGACAAGGCCTATATCATCGACCACGGCAAAGTCATCGCCGAGGGTCATCCATCTGATATTATCAAAGACGAGCTGGTTAAAAAGAGCTATCTTGGCCACACTTTTGAAGGCGATGAATTCGACGACCCATCCTCCGAGGCGAAAGATAAAAAATAATGGAGCTTTCAATGGCTGACGTTGCAAAATGCTGTATTACGCGTTATCCGACACCTGTGCTGGCGGAAAAGGCTAAATCTGTTGAGAGTTTTAATGATTCGCTGAAAGCTCTGGCTGAGAAAATGAAAGATATAATGGTCGAGAACAAAGGCGTCGGCCTTGCAGGCCCGCAGGCAGGCGTGGGACTTAGAATTTTTGTAGCATCGCCCGACGGCACAAAGAAAAACGCGAAAACTTATGTAAATCCTGCAATAAATCCCTCCGGCAAAATTCTGACAAATGAAGAAGGCTGCCTGTCGCTGCCTAATATTTACGGCAATATACGCAGATATTCAAACTGCTCAATAAAGGCTCAGGATTTGGACGGCAAAGAATTTTCAGAAGAAGCCGAAGGAATGCTCGCTCGAATTTTTCAGCACGAATGCGACCATTTGGACGGCACACTTATTGCCGATAAGTTTTCTACCGTCGCCAAAATCTCCGCAAGAAAAAAACTAAAAAAACTCCGTGAAAATTACGAAGAACAAAACGCCTGATAATATAATCAGCCACGAATGAATAGTCTTTTACAGTGTTAATCCGTGTTAATCCGTGTCTAAAAATATGAAAATTGTCTACTGCGGCTGCGGCAAATTTGGTATCGATTCACTAAACGCTCTCAAAGCGTCCAGCCATACTCTTGCGCATATAATCACGCATCCCGCCAAACAGGCGGGCAGAGGCCAAAAGCTTCGCCCGAACGGCATCGAACAATGGGCGATAGAAAACAATATCCACTTTTCAGCGATTGAAGACTTAAACACTGCAACCGGAGTCGAACTGCTGAAAAAACTCGCTCCCGATTTGCTCGTCGTTATCGCGTTCGGCCAGAAAATTTCACAGGAGATAATAAATATCCCGTCCAAAGGCGCAATAAACGTACACGGTTCACTGCTGCCGAAATATCGCGGGGCAGCGCCAATCAACTGGGCAATTATCAACGGCGACAAAATTACAGGTATAAGTATAATCACGCTCGCGCAAACAATGGATGCCGGCGAAATTCTCGCCACCGCAGAATTGAAAATCGCTGAAGATGATACCGCAGGCGACATTCACGATGCACTTGCCAAACTTGCCGCGCCGGTTTTGATTGATACCATCGACAAAATCGCAAAAGGCACAGCAGAGTATAAAAAACAGGACAACTCAAAAACAAGCAAAGCTCCCAAACTTAGCAAGAGCATCGGCTTTCTCGATTTTGCCGACTCGGCACAAAATATTCACAACAAAGTAAGAGGCCTTTGTCCCTGGCCCGGCGCGAGTGCAAGTTTTGTCAACGCACAAACCGGCAAAAAAATCGATACGCTCATCGCTAAAACACAAGTCGTTTCAGCGGATGACGAAAATGAAAAATTCGGCACAATAGATGAAGACTTAAATATCCTCTGCGGCACAGGCTCGCTTAAAATCCTCGAACTCAAACCACAGGGCGGCAAAATAATGGATTTCAAATCATTCCTCAATGGCAGAGGCTCCGGCAAAGGCGATTATTTCACCATGCCGGAGATTGATGCTTGATGTCCGCAGAAAATAATTACCGTTACGCCGCCTGGCAGGTTTTAACGCATTTCAGGCCTGAAAAGCAAAACTCCGCAGAACTCATTGATAAATTCGGCGATGATATTAAAAATCGCGCAGGCCTGGTTGACATCGCGCTGGGCACAATCAGAAATTTGACATTCATCGACAACCTCATCGAAAAAATATCCGACAGAAAAATCAAACGAATCAATACCAACGCTCTTAACTGCATCAGAATCGCTGCTTATGAGCTTGTTTTTACAAATCAGGCTGATTACGCGATTGTAAATGAGGCGGTTAATCTGTCTTGTGAGATGGCCTCAAAAAAAGCTGCGGGGTTTGTTAATGCTGTGCTGCGAAAAATCTGCCG
>Ga0172379_10012246_pt1 | contig 10077 bp, 13 predicted proteins | sample GrowelOW334metaG_FD_119756 | JGI IMG/M metagenome (GOLD analysis project Ga0172379, IMG submission 119756) | Groundwater microbial communities from an aquifer near a municipal landfill in Southern Ontario, Canada - Groundwater well OW334 metaG | ecosystem: Environmental > Aquatic > Deep...
GGCGCCAAAATATTTTTATCGGCCAAAAGATTAATTGACGACCCGTGGAAAAAAGTAAAAGAGCGCTATGAATTGAACTCTAAGGTCAAAGGAACCGTTTTGAAAGTCAATCCGTTCGGTTTGTTTGTGCAATTGGATGATGACATCCATGCGCTGGCGCACATTTCCAGTTTAGGCTTGAAACCGGGTGAAAAAATAACGGAAAAATTTTCCGCCGATAAAGCTTATGACTTCTATATCATTTCCATCGAACCGGAAGCGCATCGCCTGGGTTTAAGCGCCAATCCCCTGTCAACACCGGAAACAAAAAAGCCGACCGAGGAAAAAGCGACTAAACGCAAAAAAACCGAGGTCGTGGAAGAAGAAGTGTCCGCTTAATTTTTTAACCCCCGGACGGAATTGACTTTTACCACAGATAAGTTAAGCTATTATCAATTGATAACTAAATTATTATAAATCATAAACCGCATGTTAAAAATAAGATTGGCCAGAATTGGCAAGAAAAAACAGCCTTATTACCGTTTAATCATTTCCGAGCAAACTCGCGATACTTATGGCCGGGTGCTGGAAATATTAGGTTCTTATAATCCGCGTTCAAAACAGCTGGAATTAAAAACGGATAAAATCAAACACTGGATATCTTTGGGCGCGCAAGCCTCCGATACGGTCCATAATTTATTGGTGTCCAATAAGATTATAACGGCTAAAAAAATCAATATTTCCCATTTAAAAGCGTCAAAAAAGGCGGAGATAGCGAAAAAAGAGCAGGAAAAAAAAGAAAAAACCGAACCAAAACCAGTAGAAGCAGCTCCGGTTGCCGCTGAAAATACGGAAACAGCAACAGAAACAACGGAAGAAGCGGCGAGTTAAAAGATAATTAGAAGCTCTTGACAATCTATATTTTTGTGTTATAATATTGATATTCCCAATTTAGGAATAATTTATTTAGTAAGGCCTTCTTAGCTGGCGAAAACGCCTAAGCAAGAGGAAAATGGAGAAACATATGGCAATGTCAGACAAGGAATTCTTAGAATTCATGGTCAAGGCAATTGTTGCCCATCCGGAAGATGTAAAATCTGAACGGACAATTGACGAGCGGGGGGTGCTTTTAACCCTGAAAATTAACCCGGAAGACATGGGTTATGTCATCGGCAGACAGGGTCAGACCGCGAAATCTATTCGCACGCTTTTAAAAATCGTCGGCGCCCAGAATAACGCCCGCGTTAACTTAAAAATCGCCGAGCCGGAAGGCAGCACTTACCAACGCCGGCCGATGCGCAGTGAACGCGACGACATATCTACCGAAGCCGTTGATGATTTAAAGATATAAATTCTCAATTTCTATAGAGCCAGAAACCCCGATATCTTTTCGGGGTTTTTTGGTATAATAACATTAAGTGTCATTCCCGCGAAGGCGGGAATCTCACTATTATAAAAATTTTATTTAAATCTTAGATTCCCGCCTTCGCGGGAATGACAAAAGAATGACTTTCCACATCATTACCATCTTCCCTGAAATTTTCAACTCTTATTTTAACGAGAGTATTATTAAGCGCGCGCAGGCGAAAAAAATTATTAAGTTAAAAACTTATGACTTGCGCGATTGGGCGGCGGGAACGCACCGGCAAGTTGACGATCGGCCGTATGGCGGCGGCGCGGGCATGGTGCTGATGGCTGAACCAATCATTAAAGCATTAAAACAAAAAAACATTAAAACAAAAAAAACCAAAATAATATTGCTATCGGCCAAAGGAAAAAAATGGACGCAGGCTATGGCCGAACGCTATGCCAATCTCGAGCACTCGGGAGATGATATAGTTTTAATCTGCGGACGATATGAGGGTGTTGATGAACGAATAAAAAAATTCGTGGATGAAGAAATTTCCATCGGCGATTATGTTTTGACCGGCGGTGAAATTCCGGCGATGATTATCGTTGATTCAATCACTCGTCTTTTGCCCGGCGCTTTGGGCAACGCGGAATCGGCAAAATTTGAATCACATTCGCGAGCGGGAATTTTGGAACATCCGCAGTATACCCGTCCGGAAAAATTAGAAATAAATCATAAAAATTACCGCGTGCCAAAAGTTTTATTGTCCGGCGACCATAAAAAAATTGAAGCATGGAGAGAAAAGAAAAGTAAAAAATCAGTTAACTAGTTGCTTGGTTAATTAGTTAATCAGTTGTAAATGCTTTGAGGTTTTACAACTGATTAATTAATTAACTGATTGACCGTATTTTATGATTATCTTAGGCATTGAAAGTAGCTGCGACGAAACCGCGGCAAGTTTAATTGAAGCTAAAGGCGACAAAATAAAAGTCGTCTCTAACGTCGTGTCTTCACAGATAAAAATTCACGCGCCATATGGCGGTGTTATCCCGGAACTTGCCGCGCGCAACCATATTAAAGATATTCTACCCGTCATAGATGAAGCCTTGTATAACTCTGCTATTATCCCCTCCTTGCGAGGAGGGGTCAGGGGTGGTGGGCATTTTTTTTTATCCGCACAAAATATAAAAATGAGACAAAAAATTATTGACCGCGTTGATTTAATTTCTATTACTACCGGCCCCGGGCTTGTCTCTTCGCTTTTAATCGGCATTGAAACCGCCAAGGCGCTCGCCTATGCCTGGCAAAAGCCGCTTATCGGCATCAATCATTTGGCCGGACATATTTATGGCAACTTTATCGGCAATATAAAAAAAATTGAATTTCCCGCGCTTGCCTTGGTTGTCTCCGGCGGACACACGGAATTGATTTTGATGCGCGGCCATTTTAAATTTAGACTTTTGGGTCAAACGCGCGATGACGCGGCGGGCGAAGCATTTGATAAAGCGGCTAAAATTTTAAATCTCGGCTATCCCGGCGGACCGGCAGTCGCTCAAAGAGCGACGGAAGTTACGAATTACGAATTAAAAATTACGAAAATAAGATTACCAAGGCCGATGATCAATGACGATAATTTTGATTTCAGTTTTTCCGGACTTAAAACCTCTCTGCTTTATCAAGTGCAAAAGGACGCTGACTGGAAAAATAAAACTTCGGCTTATTGCGCCGAGTTTCAACAGGCGGTGGTTGATGTTTTGGTTGCCAAAACTATTAAAGCAGCCAAAAAATATAAAGTGAAAACCGTGATGCTTGCGGGCGGCGTGGCGGCGAATTTGGAACTGCGCGAGCAACTGGGACGCGCGGTTAAAACCGAATTGCCGCGGATAAAATATAATATTCCGGATTTAAAATATACCACCGATAACGCGGCGATGATTGCCGCAGCCGGATACTTTCTACATAAAAGCACGAAAACATTAAAGCACGAAAACATTAAAACAAAACAACTAATAAAAGTTGACTGTAATAAAAAATTATAAAGTAATCTGCGTTAATCAGTTAAATCAGTCTAATCCGTGTTCTATTATTTAAGCGGATATTGACAAATTAAAATTTTTGCCTTACGCTATATTATTGACTTTGATCTTTAAACCTAAAAAAAGGAGAATAATAATGAATCAAGTAATGACAAGACTGGTGGTATTATTTTTCGTTTTATTTCTGCAAGGTTGTGCTGCCGCTCCCCATTTCGTTTCTACTGATGTTTATAAAAGTAATAAAGATAAAATCATAGAAACAAACAAAACGCTTGTTGAATCCGCAAAAACTTACCAGCTAAACGAGCAACAGGCACGGGAACGGGCGCAAGCGCGACAACAAATTGCTTTGGCAGAAATAAATAATGCAGCTAGCGCTATTAAAATAATTAGCGCTGACGGCATAATGGGCGGATTTCCCGTCATCTTTATCAACGACTCCCGTCGGGCAAAAACCATAATTATCAAAAAAACTTCCGGCGATTTAAAAGGATATCGTTGGACATTTTCTATCCCGGCAGGTAGATTTAAAGAATATAAACTCGAAAAAGACACTTACCATCTGGAATGGACGACGGAAGATAGCGGCAGTAAATATCCAACCAACGGGCCAGCGATTTTCGAAGTTAGGTCTGACGCCAATTTCTTCTATGACCAAACGGAAAAAAGTTACCACGGCGGTTATCGACTAACTGGTTATTGAAGATTTTTATTTAAAAAAATAAAGGGAAGCTTTTTTTATGCTTCCCTTTTTGCTTACAAAAAATTATAATGCTTCACCGGTTCCCCCGCTTCCTCCGCCACCAGTTCCACTCAGCGCGTCCAACACAAAACTAATAATCGCATACGCGGCGACAATGACAATCAGGCCGATAATGGCGTTGCGGATTTCATCTTTAGCTTTGCGCACCTGATCATCGTTTCCGGCCGCGCTCATCCACAAATATCCGCCGTGAATCATATAAACCAAAAATATTATCCCTAAAATCGCCAAGAATCCATTAATTATCGTGGCCGCTACGCCACTAATATCATTGCCGCTCGCTTCCGAATCATAACCCGCTTTTTCTCCCAACCGATTTAACAAGCCTTTGGCGGACATCTCTCCGCTTCCGGTGCCGATTTCTCCCGCCGGATCATTCTCCGCAAATACCAGATACGGAATTAAAACCACACTCAATAAAGAAGCGATGAATAAAATATTTTGCCATTTTATTTTTTTTACCAATTGCGCCATAAATTTAAATTTTATAAAGTTTTGTTAAGCCCGGATAACGCCCCCAATACAAAATAAGTAATCGCGTAAGCGCCTACCAGTATTATCAAACCGATAATCGCGTCTCTAATTTCTTCTTTGGCTTTGGAGACATGCTCTTCATTGCCGCGCGCGGTCATCCAAAGATAACCGGCGTGAAGCAACAAGCCGATTAAAATAACGCCGACGATGGCGAAAAAAGCGCCAATTATTTGCCCGACCAAATCAACATAATCGCCGACGCTCGCTTTGGAAGTGTCAAACTGAGCCGCGTTTCCGGCTTGGCGCAAATTATTCATTATGCTTTCCGGCCCTTCGCTTGCCGCCAGCGCTTGTGAAGTTATCATTAAAAAAATAAACAATGCCGGCATAACGATAAACTTAATAATATTTTTCATAATCCTAAAATAAAATTCGTAATTTTAAATTCTTAATTTGTGATTAATGTCATCCCCCATATCCCGTATATTCCGACCATAACGTAACAACCGCTGCGGAAATAATGTAGCCGCTGGCTAAAATTACCGCGGAAATTATCACGTTGCGGATTCTTTTTCTCGCGCTGGAAACTTTGTCGCTGTCTCCCTGCGCGGTCATATATTCATAAGCCGCCAAAGCAATTTGGATTATAATCGTTACCCCCAAAAAAGCGCTCCAGGCAAGCAAAAATCCGATATAGCCCACTAAATGGCTGGCGGGCAAATCTTGATAGCCGGTGACATTGGAAAGTTGAGATAAATTATTGCCGAAACTGTTGCTGAACACATCGGCGGAGGCGGGTAAAATTTTAAAAAAGTCAATCATAATTTATTTATAAATATCGCCGGCCAAAAAAGTGATTACCGCCGCGCTTAATAAATAGGCGGCCATGACGATTAAAATTCCAATAATACCGTTTTTAATCCAGGCTTTGGCCGTTTTTACTTTTGCTTGATCGCCGCCGGCGCCGCTCATAACAAAATAGCTGATCAAAGTAATCAGGAGCATAATTACGCCCAAAAAAGACAAAACATATTGAATGGCAGTCCCGATAGTCGCCGGTAAATTTACTTTGGCCGTGTTATAGCCGGCCGCGTTTTCACCGGCGATTTTTTTTAAGCCGCTGAAATCTTCAAAACTGGCCGCGAGCGCGGGCTGAGCGATTAAAAAAAACGTCAAAAATATTGTTAATATGATTTTGGAAAAAAACATAGTGCGAGCGAGCGAGTAAATGATTTTATTTTAAAGAGTTAATAATCGCCGTACCGATGTATCTGGTGATTAAGTAAGCGGCGATCACGATCATCAGGCCGATGGAAGAATTGGTAAAAATTCCGATCGCTTTATTTACTTTGTCATCGCTTCCACCCGCGGTCATCCACAAAAATCCGCCGTAAATGATTAAAATTAAAAAAACGACGCCGACAAAAGAGAGCGCCGTATTGACCAAGCTGCCGATGGTTAAAACCAAATCCGCTTTTTTAATCCCCGTGTTGTTAAAAGCGGTGGCGGCGGTATCGTCCAAACCGAAATTTCCGGCGGCGGAGGCTACAATAGAGACGCTTAAAACTCCGCTTAATATAAAAATAAAAACTAACAAATTTAAAACTAGTTTCCGCATACTGAACGCAAATTAATTATGTTAACTGCTGAATATTTTACTTTTCTGTCATTCCTTATTCTTTGTCATTCCCGCGTAGGCGGGAATCCCTGCCTACCGGCTCGCCTCGTTGAAGCTCCGGCGAAGCGGGCAGGAGGTCAAACTTATTTTGACATTGTTTTATCGCATCTTAGATTCCCGCTTTCGCTCGCCTCGCTGAAGCTCCGGCGAAGCGGGCGGGAATGACAATAAAACAAGGAATAATAGACATATAGTCTTTTTACCGAGCCTCTGATTCATTCCGAGGATCAGAAGCTCAAAAAAATACCAAGGATATTTACGTCGTTGCTGACACTAAAGCGTTAATAACGAACCGCGCGATGCCGAAAGCGGCCAAGATAATGATCAAACCGATAACACCGGCTGACATTAACTTTTTCGCTTCGTCCACTTTATCTTGATTGCCCGCCGCGATCATCCATTTGAATCCGCCGGCCAAAATCAAGACCACCGCGATGATACCCAAAAATCCTAAGAGGATATTAATCACGTTAGCCGCGATTTCGCGCGGGTCTTTCTTGCCTAATTGAATATCATTTTCAATGCTGTTAGCGACATCGTTACCGCCCCAATAAGTATTGGAATCTACCGCTGCGCTACCGCCGCTACCTCCCACTACCGCCGCGCTAGCGACTGTAGCCAAGGAAAAACAAAATACGGTAATAACCAATGAGGCTAAAAGATTTTTTAATATTTTTTTCATAACTCACCTCCTTAATTTAAATTTAAAAAATTAGATATTTGATATTAGATATTGAATATTTAATACTGTGGATTTAAAAGTTCCGCCAATATCCTAATATCTTAATATCCAATATTTTGCTCATGTGCCGCAAGGCACTGCTAAATTTAATTTTTTACTTCTTACTTTTCTAACTTCTTACTATACAGTCGCGCTAATCAATGCCTGAATTACAAACCGCGCGATACCGAACGCCGCCAAGATAATCACCAAACCGATAACGCCGGCGGTCATTATTTTTTTCGCGGTGCCGGTTTTATCTTCATTGCCCGCGGCGGTCATCCACATAAAGCCGCCGATTAAAATCAAGACTACCGCGATAATACCAAGGAATCCTAAAATTACGTTTATCACGTTCGCGGCGATTTCGCGGGGGTCTTTAATGCTTAAACCGGCCTTGTTGGCGATATCGCCAGGAGTGTTGGTTTTACCTGCTTCTCCATTCCAATAACCTCCCCAGGCTGTATTTTCATTAATGGGGGTAGTTGCGGTAGCCGCCGAGACCGGAGCAATCAGCGCCAAACTGAAAACCGGCGCCATCACGAGCAAGGCAACAAAGATTGCCAAAAATTTTTTCATAAATTTTTACCTTATTGCCTGATAAAAACTATCAACAATGACTTGATGATGCCATTATTTTTAGTTTTATTCGGCAAGTTTATATAAATTAAGTTATTAACAGCTGGTTATTTATATTTTACCACAAAATGCTTTTTATGGCCAAATTCATCACCCATATTTCATATCATATTTCTTTAACAGCACTACATAAAACTTAATTGAGATATTAGAATATTGAGATATTGGATATTAAATACAATGGATTTATTAATTTTGCAAATATCCTAATATCATAATATCCAATATCCCTATAATTTTATTTTAAAAATAACCAATTCCCTGTTCTCATAACTTTTCTCAAAATCATCTTTCAGGTTGGCAAATACTTTATACAGCCAAGCGTCCGGCTTATTGGGAATAATAATCGTTTCCGCGCCCAAAATATTTTTTAAAGCGTATTTTACGCCGCGCAGTTCCTGCCGCGGGCTAAGTTCCAAACACGGCCATTCGCGCGGGCAATAAACTCCCCGATAGGCGATATTCGCCCAGGTATAATAAATATCGTGATTATATTCGTATAAAAATGTCGGGTCGTATGCGGTCAGATAGCGGTTATAGCTGTCATAAAAAAACAGCTGCGGGAACATTGACCAAATCGGATAAAAAACAACCGAATCTTGGGGCGTATTATTTATCAGCCACTCGCCCGCTTCCTGATAATAAATATCTTTATCGTTTTGATTGCGCTCGCGTAAAGTTCCAAAAACGGAAAACAAATTGTAACCGGCAAAAACGGCAATTACGCCATAGATAAAAATTAATACCAAGCCGGTTTTTACTTTTTGGTTTATAAATTGCCGGGCGATTTGCCAATCCGCTGAACGCGCCGTAGTATCAAACATCACGGCGATAAATAAATAACCGAACGGCAGGAAATATTCGGTACCGCGCGGAATGACTAGCGCGATTAAAAACCACACCAAACTGATAAAAAACAAAGCGAGTTGCAAACGGCTGCTTTTTTTATCCGAAAATAATTTGCCAAACAACGCGACGGCGATGATATAGAAAGCTAAAACAATAATATTGTAATGTAAAAAGTCGCCAAAACCATGCGCTTGCAGTTCGGAGCCGATGTTTAAATCCACGCCGCTGAATTTTAAATAATATATTTTGACAAAAGTAACATACATTACATAAATATAATTTAAAGATTCGGGGTGCAAAATCACGCCTAATATCGCCGCTGCCAAAAAAACCGCCAAAAGTTTAACATTAAACCGTCGTTCAAAATACCAATCAACCGCCAAAAAAACCGCCAGGATTAAAAATGCGACCGGCGCCAGCTGATAAGTTAAAACATACAAAATTAATGTGATAATCAGCGGCCAATATTTTTTTTGCAAAGTAAAATAAAAACAAAGCGTTAAAAAAGCGATTGACAGCACAAACGGCCGTTCAAAGAGCAGGCGAATGGTAAAAGTGGCGGAAGAAACAAAGAGCAAGAATGTCCAGACAAACGGATAAAATATTTTTAACTGTTTTAAAATAAAATAAAACGCCGTAAACACCAAAGCGGCGCAAACGGCGGACCATATTTTCGCGCCCCAGATGATACCGCAAAATTTTATAAAGACGGCGGCGATAACATGGTACAGCCACCATAAATCAACCGGCGCGGAGGTTAAAAAATGAAACGGCACCCAATTTCCAACCAGAGTAAAATTTCCGCTTTGCGTCATCAAATAACTGTGTTTGCTGTGGTAATAAGGGTCGTCGGTGCCGAGCAACCCGACGTGCATCGCGTGCCAGCCAAAAAAAATGGCGAAAAATAACACAAAAACGGCGACGTATTTTAATAAATCTTTGTTAAACATTTAACTTATGAATTTATATTTGATAAGCGTAAAAATCGCTTCCCAACCGTCTTTAAGTTTTATTTTTTTTCCCTGTTGGACGGTTCGGGGACAATAGTTTATCGGCACTTCCTTGATGGCTATTTCTTGGTTGGCGATTTTGGCGGTCACTTCCGGTTCAAACTCAAATCTTTTCGCGCGCAAAGAAAAATTTTTTAATAAATCGGCGCGAAACGTTTTGTAGCAAGTTTCCAAATCGGTGAGTTTAAGGCGGTAAAGTAAATTTGCAACCAAAGTCAGCGCCAAAACTCCCCAATAATATTTAGAGTGTTTATTGCCGGGGCGTAAAAAACGGGAACCGTAAACGACTTGGAATTCACCCGACAAAATCGGCGCGATTAACGCGGGATAATCAACCGGGTTATATTCCAAATCTCCGTCTTGGATTAAAATAATATCGCCGCTCGCCGCTTTTATTCCTTGCCGGACCGCCGACCCTTTACCTTGATTTTGCGGCGAATAAATTATGGTATATTTTTCTTCCAGTGTTTTCAATAAATCAATTGTCTCTTTTCCCGAACCGTCGTCCACGATGATAATTTCTTTCTCCACTTCGCCCAAATTAATCGCCGCCACTCTTTTCAATACCTCCGGAAGA
>Ga0172379_10012247_pt1 | contig 10077 bp, 9 predicted proteins | sample GrowelOW334metaG_FD_119756 | JGI IMG/M metagenome (GOLD analysis project Ga0172379, IMG submission 119756) | Groundwater microbial communities from an aquifer near a municipal landfill in Southern Ontario, Canada - Groundwater well OW334 metaG | ecosystem: Environmental > Aquatic > Deep...
GACCGCCGGCCGCGCTCGGCGCGCGTGTCCATCAGCGCCAAGGTGGTGGCCAACATGCTCGAAGCCGTGGGCGTGGACCGGGTGCTCACCATGGACCTGCATGCCGATCAGATCCAGGGTTTCTTCAACGTGCCGGTGGACAATATCTACGCCGCGCCCATCCTGCTTGGCGATCTTTGGAAGCACGGCCACGAGCACCTGCTGGTGGTCTCGCCCGACGTCGGCGGCGTGGTGCGCGCGCGCGCGCTGGCGAAGCGGCTGGAATCGGACCTGGCCATCATCGACAAACGCCGCCCGAAGGCGAACGATTCCGAGGTGATGAACATCATCGGCGACGTCAAGGGCCGCACCTGCGTCATCATGGACGACATGGTCGATACCGCGGGCACTCTGGCCAAGGCGGCGCAGGCGCTCAAGAACGAGGGGGCGATCAAAGTGCTCGCCTACTGTACCCATCCGGTGCTCTCGGGCGGGGCGGTGGAGCGCATTGCCAATTCGGCGCTGGACGAAGTGGTCGTCACCGATTCCATTCCGTTGCGCGCGGACGCGAAGAAGTGCAGCAAAATACGCGTGCTTTCGGTGGTCGATCTGTTGGCAGAGACGATATTGCGCATCAGCAACGAGGACTCGGTGAGTTCCTTGTTCAGCGAGTAGCAGACGGACAACGAATTCGGAGTCTGGATTTTTAAAACGGCGGTACCTGGTCGCGGGGCCGCCATAACCTGGAGTGCAACATGCAAATCGAAGTCAACGCGCAAAAGCGCATCAAGCAGGGCACCGGAGCGAGCCGCCGCCTGCGCCGTGAAGGCAAGACCCCCGGCATCGTCTATGGGGGCAAGCAGCCTGCGGTCGTCATCGAGCTCAATCACAACGAGCTGTACCACCAGCTGCGGCAGGAGGCTTTCCACGCTTCCGTGCTTACGCTCAATCTGGACGGAACGAAGGAGCAGGTACTGCTGCGCGCGGTCAACATGCACCCGTTCCGGGTGGAGGTGCAGCACATCGACTTCCAGCGCGTGCTGGCCGATGTGAAGATCCAGATGAAAGTGCCGCTGCACTTCATCAACGCCGAACAGTCCCCCGGGGTGAAGCTGTCCGGCGGTCTCGTCAGCCACGTCATCAGTGACCTGGAGATCCGCTGCCTGCCGGCGGACCTGCCCGAGTACATCGAGGTCGACCTGAAAGACCTGGCACTCGGCAATATCGTGCACGTCAACGACCTGCAGCTGCCCAAGGGCGTGGAGGCCGTCCTGCACGGCGGCGAGAACCCGGCGGTGGCTTTGGTGCAGATCCCGCGCGCGGCGGTGGCGGACGAGGCAGCCGACGCTGCCGCGGCCGAAGCTGCGGTGGCGGCTTCCGAAGTCCCGACCAGCAAGCAGACTGCCGAACCGGCGGCTGCGGAAAAAGCCGGGGACAAGGGCGAGAAGAAGCCAGAGAAATCGGACAAGAAATAGCAGTCCGTTTATCCGCTTCGACTACAGGCAGAGGCCAGCGCCTCTGCCTGTTTTTTTAGGGTGGCGTCAGCATGCCGATCAAACTCATCGTCGGTCTGGGCAATCCGGGCAGGAAATACGAGAGCACGCGCCACAACGCCGGCTTCTGGCTGGTCGAGCGCCTGGCCGCGCAGCATCGGCTGACGCTGCGCAAGGAGCCCAAGTTCCATGCCTTGCTGGCGAAACTGGAAGGCGCGTCCGGGCCGGCGTGGCTGCTGCTGCCGCAGACCTGGATGAACGAATCGGGCTCGGCGGTGGCCGCGCTGGCGCAGTTCCACAAGATCGGGGCGGACGAAATCCTGGTGGCGCACGACGAGCTCGACCTTCCGCCCGGGGGCGTGAAAATCAAGCAGGGCGGCGGCCATGCGGGCCACAACGGCTTGAGGGACATCATGGCCAAGCTCGGCGCTCCGGATTTCTGGCGTCTGCGCATAGGCATAGGCCACCCGCGCGACATTGCCGCGAGCGAGCAGGAGGTGGTCGATTTCGTGCTGCATGCGCCGCGCAAGGAAGAGCAGGAGCTGATCGATGCGGTGATAGACCGCAGCGTCGCGGTGTTCGATCTGATCCTCGCGGACAACATGGCGGCGGCCATGCACAGGCTGCACACCAAACCCAAGCCGCAGGCGCCGGCCGCTCCGGCAGTCTGAAATCGACAAGGGGCCACGGCCCCTTGCCTGTCACCCAACTGGTTTAAGGGCTCACACATGTCTCTCAAATGCGGTATCGTCGGTTTGCCCAATGTCGGCAAGTCAACTTTGTTCAACGCGCTCACCAAGGCCTCGATCGCGGCGGAGAATTACCCTTTCTGCACCATCGAGCCCAACGTCGGCATCGTCGAAGTGCCCGATGCGCGGCTGGCGCAGCTTGTGTCCATCGCCAAGCCACAGAAAACCATTCCCGCGGTGGTGGAGTTCGTCGACATCGCCGGCCTGGTTGCCGGTGCGTCCAAGGGCGAGGGTCTGGGCAACAAATTCCTCGCCAACATCCGCGAGACCGACGCCATCGCCCACGTGGTGCGCTGCTTCGTCGACGACAACGTGGTGCACGTCGCCGGAAAAATCGATCCCCTGGGCGATATCGAGACCATCAACACCGAGCTTGCGCTGGCCGATCTGGCGACCGTGGAGAAAACCATGGCGCGTTACGTCAAGGTGGCGCGCTCGGGCGACAAGGAGGCGCAGCGCATCATGGCGGTGCTGGAAAAGGTGCTGCCGGTGTTGAACCAGGCGAAGCCCGCACGCAGTCTGGAGCTGTCGCGCGAGGAACAGCAGGTGCTGCAGCCGCTGTGCCTGATGACGGCCAAGCCGGCGATGTACGTCGCCAACGTCGACGAAAACGGTTTCAGCAACAACCCGCTGCTCGCGCGTGTGGAGGAGTACGCCAAGGCCGAGGGTGCGCCGGTGGTGGCGATCTGCGCCGCGATCGAGGCGCAGCTGGCCGACCTGGACGACGCGGAAAAGCAGATCTTTCTCGCCGACATGGGCCTGGAAGAGCCGGGACTGGACCGCCTGATCCGCGCCGGCTACGCGCTGCTCGGCCTGCAGACCTATTTCACCGCCGGCCCGAAGGAGGTGCGCGCCTGGACCGTGCAGATAGGCGCGACCGCACCGCAGGCCGCGGGCGTGATCCACACCGATTTCGAGCATGGTTTCATCCGCGCCGAAGTGATCTCCTACGCCGATTTCATCGCCTGCAAGGGCGAGCAGGGCGCGAAAGAAGCCGGCAAGATGCGCTTGGAGGGCAAGGAATACGTGGTGCGCGACGGCGACGTCATGCACTTTCGCTTCAACGTCTGAGCGCGCATGGCGCGCGCGGCGTCAGCCGCCGTCCGCGATCAGGTGCTGCGTCAGCAGCCGCCATTCCTCGGCCGAGCGCAGCGGCAGGGCCACCAGTTCCGGCTTGAAAAATACGCTTTGCTGCGGCCCCAGTCGGTCCTGGTGCCTGGCGAGGAAGCGCTGCGAGTATTCGAGCCAGCGCTCGTCGTAGCTGCCCTGCGAGCCGTGCACGACGAGGATGTCGTTACAGCTCGCGCAGTCCAGGCCGGCCTCGGCCGCGCGCAGGCTGAAATCGAGGTCGTACAGATGCCAGCCGTCGAAGGTGACTGCGTCGAAGCCCAGGCGCAGCGCGGTGTCGCGGCGCGTTGCGAGCAACAGGCCGTCCAGTGCCTGCAAGCCCTTGGTCTCGCGTTCCGTGAGGTCATACAGGTTCACCACGTAGCCGGCCGCGCCAGCCGCGGGCATACCCACCTGTCCTGCTAGGTGCGGGTGGCCGGCGAAATGCCAGGCGCCGCCGACCAGCTTGCGCGTTCCGGCGACGCCGACGAGGTCGTGGCGGCCGATTGCGCGCAGCAGGCGCGCGGCGAAATCGGGGCTGAGGATCTCGACGTCGTCGTGCGCGAGCAGCACGATGTCGTGGCGCGCCTGGGCGAGCGCACGGTTGTAGCCCTCGGCGAGCGAACGCGCGTCGCCGATGACGATGATCTCGTGCGGCAAGCCCGCGAGCAAACGGTGATACATCTCGGCGGCCGCAGCGGAGCGCTCCGTGCTGGCGCTGCACATCAACACCGAAACCGCTTGTATATTTTCCGGCGCAAGCGCTTCGAGCGCGGCGGTCTTGCCGCTTGCGCCGTCGATGCGCGCACGGCAAAGCGCCTGGCGCGCGCGGGCTTCCGCGGACAGCGGGTACTTCGGCCGCAGCGCAAGGCAGCTTGCGAACGACTGCAGCGCCGCGGCGTGTCGCTCCTGCGCCAGGTGGCAGCAGCCGAGCAGGTAGTGCAGCGCAGGCAAGCCAGGCTCCAGCGCCAGCGCCTGCTCGGTGATCGCCGCGGCCTCCTCCCAGCGGTCTGCGCCGAAGGCGGCGGCAGCGCGCTGATACAAGGCCTCGACCGGATCCGCCTCGATGCCGCTGCCGTGCACTGCGCGACGGGCCGGCAGCGTGGCCTCGTGCCGCGCCTCCAGCTTGACTGGTTCGCCCAGGCCCAGTTCGGCGCGCTGCGCGTCATCGGCCGCGGTTTTGAATGCGAACACGTGCAGTTCCAGCAGCGCCAGCGGCGGTGCGAAATAGATTTCGCGAAAGCCGTTCGAGCGCAGCGCGCGCAGCAGCGAATCGCGGCTGAACCCGGTCTTGTGCGCGTAGAAATCCTGGCCGCTGGCCTCGATCTCCGGCGCGTAGCCGTAGATCATGTCGTGCGCGGTGATCGCGCCGATGTTGGCTTTGTAGATTTCCTGTTCGATGTCGAGATCGTTCCTTGCGAGCAGCTTGATCAGCTCGCCTATGTCCGGCACCCGGATCTCGGCGTAGCCTGCGGCCTTGAGCACATGCAGGAAACCCCGCAATACGCGGTCGACGTCGTGCCGGTAATAGTGCTCGAGGTTGTGCGAGCAGTAGACGGCTTCGAACGTGTCCGCTTCGGCGGTCTCGCGCAGCGCCCGCGCATCGCACACCAGATCCGCGCCCACGCGCGGATCGATGTCGAGCAACAGCTGCTCCCAGCCCTGGAAATGCGGCGGCAACTCCACCCCCTTGCTGCCGCCGCCGACGTTGAGCACGCGCCTGGGCGCGCCCCTGGCGCCGGCCGGCCGCGCGAACAGGTCTTTCAAGGTACTGAACCCTGTGCGCGATCAGTACGTGCCCGGGTAGGCGCCGCCGTCGATGAGGAAATTCTGGCCGGTGACATAGCTGGCCTGTGCGCTGCACAGATAGGCGCAGGCATCGCCGAACTCCGCCGGGTCGCCGAAGCGGCCGGCCGGGCATGTCGCCATGCGTTCCTTGCGCACCACTTCGATGTCGACGCCGCGGTTCTTGGCCTGTGCGGCCAGGGTAGTGCGGATGCGGTCGGTGTCGAATGCGCCGGGCAGCAGGTTGTTGATGGTGACGTTGTGCGCCACCGTCTTGCGCGCGATGCCCGCGACGAAGCCGGTGAGGCCGGAGCGCGCGCCGTTCGAGAGACCGAGGACTTCGATCGGCGCCTTCACAGAACTGGACGTGATGTTGACGATGCGGCCGAATTTGCGCGCGATCATGCCGTCCACCGTAGCCTTGATCAGTTCGATCGGGGTAAGCATGTTGGCGTCGAGCGCCGCGATCCAGGTGTCGCGGTTCCAGTTGCGGAAATCTCCCGGGGGCGGCCCGCCGGCGTTGTTGACCAGGATGTCCGGGTTGGGGCAGGCGGCCAGCGCCAGCTTGCGTCCGGCTTCGGTGGTGATGTCGCAGGCCACCGTCGTCACTTTGACGCCGGTGGCGGCGCGGATCTCCTCCGCAGTCTTCTCCAGCGCCTCCTTGCCGCGCGCGGTGATGACGAGGTTCACGCCCTCTCGCGCCAGCGAAAAGGCGCAGCCGCGTCCCAGTCCTTTGCTCGAAGCGCATACCAGCGCGGTCTTGCCGCGAATTCCCATATCCATCTCTAATCTCCTTGGTTCATTTCTTGGGTTTGATTGTCACCAGCATCACCCCGACCAGCACCAGAACCGCTCCGGCAATCTGCAGCAGGGTCATTTTCTCCTCCAGCCCGAGCCAGCCGAGAAATATCGTCGTCACCGGCCCGGCGGCGCCGATGATCGCCACCTGGTTGGCGCCGATGCGCCGCAAGGCTTCCGAGGTCACGAACACCGGCAATACGGTGCAGCCCAGCGCCATCGCAATCGCCAGGCCGTACACCTGCGGCGGCAGCTGCAGCGCCGACAGCGGGCGCAGCAGCAGGAACTGCAGGATGCACAGCAGGCTCGCCACGCTGGTGGCGTAGGCGGTGAAGCGCACCGAGCCGATGCGCATCACCACCTGGCTGCTGCTGACCAGGTAGCCCGCATAGCACAGGGCGCTGCCGAACACGAGCAGCGCCCCGAGCATCAGATTGCGGTTTTCCCCGGCGAAGCCCTGCGACAGCACCAGCGCCAGGCCGGCGTAGGATATCACCATGGCGACGGTGTCGCGCCGGCTCACGTACTTGCGCAGGAACAGCGCCGACAGCAGCACCGTGATGGTGGGATACAGGAACAGCACCAGGCGCCCCAAGCCGGCCGAAATATATTGCAGCCCGAGAAAATCGAGGAAGCTCGCGAGGTAATAGCCGAGAAAACCGAGGAACAGCACCGCCTGCCAGTCACGGCGCGTGAGCGGCTTGCGCGCGCTGTCGCGCCGCGACCAGAAAGCCATGACGACGAAGAACGGCAGAGAGAACACCATGCGCAGCGCGATCAGCGTGATCGGATCGGTGACATAGGCGTAGGCGAGCTTGATCAGGATCGGCCGTACCGAGAAGGCAAGGACCCCGACCAGCGCGAGGCCTATGCCCCAGGCGCGATAGGATGGCGAACTCACCTAGCGCCGCGGCCAATCGCCCAAGGGGATCGGGGGAGCAAGGGCGCGAATCCGGTCTTGCCGGATCCGGCGACGATCAGGGGTTCGGGCATGGAGATTCTCGGTTGATCGAGGACCGCGGGCGCAGGCGCAATGCTAAAATTATAAACTTCCGGAAGAAATCGAGGCAGTAATCATGGCGGGACATTCCAAGTGGGCCAACATCAAGCACAAAAAAGCGGTCACGGACGCCAAGAAGGGCAAGGTTTTCACGCGCCTGATCCGGGAGATCACGGTGGCCGCGCGCATGGGCGGTGCCGATCCCAGCATGAATCCGCGCCTGCGCCTCGCGATGGAGAAGGCGCGCGACGTGAACATGTCCAAGGACAATATCGAGAGCGCAGCCAAGCGCGGTGCGGGCGCGCTCGAAGGCGCCAACTACGAGGAGGTGCGCTACGAGGGCTACGGCATCGCCGGTGCGGCGGTGATGGTCGATTGCCTCACCGACAACCGCACGCGCACCGTGGCCGACGTGCGCCACGCCTTCGTCAAGCATGGCGGCAACCTCGGCACCGACGGCTCGGTGGCCTTCATGTTCAAGCACTGCGGCCAGTTCGTTTTCGCCCCGGGCGCGAGCGAGGACCAGGTGATGGAAGCGGCGCTGGAGGCGGGTGCCGAGGACGTGCTCACCAACGAAGACGGCTCGGTCGAAGTGATTTGCGCGTACAACGACTTTTCCACGGTGAAGCAAGGCCTGGAAAAGGCGGGACTGAAGCCCGAACTGGCCGAGGTCACGATGAAGCCTCTGAGCGAAACCGTCATCAGCGGGGAGGATGCGCTGCGCATGCAAAAGCTGCTCGATGCGCTGGAGGCGCTCGATGATGTGCAGGATGTCTATACTACGGCGATGATCGACGAGTAGGCACAAGGCTATAATCAGCCGATGGTGGATTCCCCCCTGACCATCCTCGGCATCGACCCCGGCCTGCGCATCACCGGATTCGGCATCATCCGCAAGAACGGCAGCAAGCTCGCATATGTCACGAGCGGCTGCGTCAAGGCGCCAGAATCGGATCTGCCGGGGAGGCTCAAGACCATACTGGAGGGCCTGCGCGAAGTGATCCAACAGCATCAGCCGCAACAGGTCGCGGTGGAAAAGGTGTTCGTCAACGTCAATCCGCAATCGACGCTGCTGCTGGGGCAGGCGCGCGGCACTGCCATCTGCGCCGCGGTCCTGGAGAACCTGCCGGTGGCCGAATACACTGCCTTGCAGGTGAAGCAGGCGGTGGTGGGAAACGGACATGCGAACAAGGGTCAGGTGCAGGAAATGGTGCGGCGCCTGCTGCGCCTGCCGGGCAATCCCGGCGCGGACGCAGCCGATGCGCTTGCCTGCGCCATCTGTCATGCGCACGGCGGGCAGGGATTAGGGTCGATCGCGACGGCGGGTTACCGCGTAAAGAGAGGTCGCCTCATATGATCGGGCGCTTGAGCGGAGTACTGCTGGAAAAGACCCCGCCGCAGCTGATGCTGGAGGTGCAGGGTGTGGGCTACGAGGTCGATGTGCCCATGAGCACCTTTTACAGCCTGCCCGACGTGGGCGAGCGGGTGACGCTGTATACCCACCTGGTCGTGCGCGAAGACGCGCACCTACTCTACGGTTTTGCCAGCGAGTCCGAGCGCAAGGCGTTTCGCCAGCTGCTGAAAATCAGCGGCGTCGGCGCGCGCACCGCCCTGTCGCTGCTCTCCGGCATGAGCGTCGCCGAGCTGGTGCAGGCGGTGGCGACGCAGGACGCCGGGCGGCTGACAAAAGTCCCCGGCATAGGCAAGAAAACCGCCGAGCGCCTGCTGCTCGAATTGAAGGACAAGCTCGGCGCCGAACTCGTCGCGGGCGTGGCCGTCAACCGTGCCGCGCCGGCATCGGACGACGTGCTCCATGCGCTGCTCGCGCTCGGCTACAACGAGAAAGAGGCGCGGCATGCGCTCAAGCTGTTGCCCGGGGGTCTGGGCGTGTCCGACGGCATCCGCCAGGCGCTGAAGTCGCTGGCCCGGAGCTGAGCTTGCCCGCGAAGTACCACCGACTCGTAAGGATCTATTACCAGGTCCGGGCCAGCGCTTACGCCGCGCTGTTCGTCGCCATCGGCCTGCATATGCGCGGGCGGGGCTATGGCGAGGTGGCCTGGGCGCTGCTCGCGCTGCAGTTCCTGGTCTATCCGCATCTGCTGTTCTGGCGCGCGCGGCGGGCTGCGAACTCGCTCAAGGCCGAACAAGGCAATTTGTTGCTCGATTCGCTGCTGGTCGGGATCTGGGCGGCGGCGCTGCAGTTCCCGGTGTGGATCGCGTTTACGCTGTTTCTCGGGACCTCGCTCAACAACGCGATCAACCGTGGCGGGCGCGGGGCCCTGGGCGCGCTGCTCGCTTTTTCTTCAGGCGCGCTTGCCTGGGGCCTTGCCGCGGGCTTCAGATTTTCGCCGCAGACCGATCTTGCGGCCGCCGCGCTGTGCCTCGTCGGCTTGTCCATCTATGTAATCGGTCTGGGCAATATCGTGTTTATCCAGAACCGCAAATTGCGCGACACGAGAAACGCGCTGCGCGAAAGCGAGGAACATTACCGCATCATCACCGAAAATGCGGCGGACCTGATCGCCATGCTGGATGAGGCCGGGCGCTGGGTATACACGAATCCCGCCTATCTGCGCCTGCTGCCGCGGGAGGCCCTCGAAATCGGCGCCGATGCGCTGGCACATGTGCACGCGGAGGACCGGGGCACGGCGCGCGCCGCGCTCGACAGCGCGGTACAGACCGGCAAACCGCAGCAATTTTACTATCGCCTCGGCGCCGCCGACGGCACGGCGCACGAGTTTCAGGCGACGGCCAAATCCTTTGCGCATGCGGGCGTTGCGAGAACCGTGATTGTGTCGACCGATATCACCGAATTGCGCCAGCGCGACAAGAAGCTCGCCGTGCAGGCGAACGTGTTCGAGAACATGAGCGAGGCGATGATGATCGTCGCCGCCGACGGCACGGTGATTTCGATCAACCGGGCATTCACAATGCTGACGGGATATGGCGAAGAGGACGTGTGCGGAAAGCCCGAAGACGCGTTTCGCACCGCTCTGCAGCCTCCCGAGTTCTATGGCGAGATCCGCGCAGCACTGGAGCGCCAGGGTTACTGGACGGGCACCTCCTGGTGCCGTCGCAAGGACGCCAGCATCTATCGCGAGTGGCGCAATATTTCGGCGATCCGGGACAGCGCCGGCAGCACCACGCATTACCTCGTTTTCTTTGC
>Ga0172379_10012248_pt1 | contig 10077 bp, 7 predicted proteins | sample GrowelOW334metaG_FD_119756 | JGI IMG/M metagenome (GOLD analysis project Ga0172379, IMG submission 119756) | Groundwater microbial communities from an aquifer near a municipal landfill in Southern Ontario, Canada - Groundwater well OW334 metaG | ecosystem: Environmental > Aquatic > Deep...
AGAATAAGTGTCACAGGATTACCGCTGGCTTCGTGAGTAACTGATCCAAGCACCTTACCACCCGGCACTGATTTGGGAATAAGAGAAAATCCCTTAACTCGAGTAAGAGTAAGTAAGGCACCGAGTAAATGTGACAGCTCGTGTATTACTACTCCTGGCCATAGCACAATAGCATAAAATTTGTCACCCAATAATTCAAGTAAATATTTGCTTACCAAACGCGATAAAAGTAATACAACTAATAAAGTAATAAGAAATGGCAACAAGGTACTTATAATCATAAACTAGAAATAATTTTAAAATTAAATTCAAGTATGCGATTAATATATTACTTTACTAACGTTTGGCCAAACAATTGTTTGCCAGCATCCCAATAAGTCGCATCGCCTTTATCCCTAGCAAAATACCACCACTCCACACCCCACAAAAAAGCTTCCGGCAAACCAGTTGATTTAGCAAACTGGGCGTTGGCCCAAAAACGCTCCACACTAAAAGACTTTTGCGCTTCGGTTATAGATAAAGTTTTAAGATCATAGGGCGCCCAAGGCTCCATCTGCAATTCACTAATTACTGTTTGTTTTACAAGTGGTTTAACCAAAGCCGCTTTCAAACGATAAAAATAAGCTGGCCAAGGATAATAAAAATATCCCAACATCCTATCCCAAGTAACGCGATACATAGTGGTACCCTGCTCATCTCCTAATATACTTGTTTCCCACCAGGGTGATAGTTCGCCTGAATCTGTCAAAAGTATGGGACGAATTGGGTCGTACAATTTAATTAAATCTCGTTCTTGTTTTAATTTATGCCAATTGGGTGTAGTACAGTTACCAAAAGCAAACAAAGGTTCATTTTCCAGCTGCCATCTTGTTACTACTGGATTGTTACGATACCTTTCCACTACAGTCGACAACATTTTATCAACTCGTTCATCCACTTCCCATGGTTTCATATTTTCTGACCAAGTTGGATTGTGACATTCTGGCCAACGGGGTAATTTGCGCCCCATCGCCAAAGTAACTGTAGCACCACTATCTCCTGCTTTTTTTATTAACCAATCTAATTCTTCAAAATTATATTTATCCTGCACTGACTCAATATCATTCCAATTAGCCTGTAACCTTAAATGCTTGGGTTTAAAATCATTTAATAAAGCTTGATAAACTGTGCGAGGATTTAAACCAAAATAATCAGCTTGGCGTGGAGCAAAAGTTATTACCCACAAAGGTTCTGTGGCGCGTAGCAAAGAGCGTTCTTGTATTACAGCCAGTATTAAAACTGCTCCCACTAATCCCAAAAAAATATATAAGTATTTCATAAATCAACCTGCCACACTTAATAACCACAAACCAGCTACTATAACAACAGTACCAACTATTTTACGCCATATCACACCCTTGTTAAATTCATCTTTAAATAAATTAGGATAGTAAGAAGATATTAAAATTGCCATTATCAAAAGAAAAACATATTGCACGCCCTGTAAGGCATTCACTAAAGTAACACTGGCCAAAGTTATGGCGTAACTATTAAGTAAACCACCAATAGCCGCTATTGTTTGTCCACCCACTAAAGCCCAACGTGAACCACCGCTACTTACAGAACTTGCTTTTAGCGCCTTAATAGTACCTGGGACTAATAGCAATCCTAAGCTGGCAATAAAACCTCCCACCCGTGACCAAATTAAACCAGAAATAAAATTTGATTCGGTGAAAGATAATTTTAAGAAAACATAAGCCACACCAAAGGCTAAGCTAGATATTATAGCCAGCCAAAAATATTTGCGCTTTAAACCACCATGCCCACCCACCATAATTAAACCACCAACTACCAACAAACCAAAAGCCCATAAATCTTTGTTAAGTAATCTTTCGCCTAAAGCAAACCATGATAACAAATAAACAAACAAGGGGTTAAGGCTACCTATAAACGCCGGCACACGTGAGGCCTCCCCATGCTCGAGCACCATAAACATCAGCCATAAACCCAAAGTAAAACCAAATCCAGAAACAAGCCCCCAAACTAATACTTTGCCAGTCGGCCATAATAAACCCCAAGGAGCCAAAACTAATACTAGTAAGCCCAAGCAGGCAATAAAAAAAGTATACAAGGCTGGATTTTGTAAACCCTGTCGTCGCAACAATGCCTTATCCGTAACAATAGCTATGGCATTAAAAAAATAACTTATAGTAGCCCAAACTAGCCAAGTCATAACATAATTATATCATCAGTATAAGCAAAAAACCACCCCCGTTAGACGGAGATGGTTTTGCCTACTATCTTACGTGGGCGACGCAAAATAGTCGTTTGTCTTGTTTATTATAAGATAGAATCCTTAGCTGCCTTAGCAACACGGAATTTTACCACAGTCTTAGCAGGAATCTTGATCTCGGCGCCAGTTGCTGGGTTGCGACCCATACGAGCAGCGCGCTGCTTCTTTACTAGCTTGCCGAGGCCTGGAATAGTGAATTCGCCAGACTTTTTGGTCTCTTTGTAGGCGAGGGTCACCATTGCCTCCACTAAGGCTGAAACGTCCTTCCGGCTGTGACCGGTAGCTTCAGCTAAGGCTGCTAGGGTTTGTGATTTGGTCATACCTTTGGCCATAGTTTTTGGGGGTTAATTTATTAGTACTGATAAGTATAGCAAATATTGGGGAAAATGCACAATCCACAGGTCACCACCCTATAAGCCTTAGTTAAGCTATGTCAAGCTCAAGCACTAAAGGCAGGTGGTCTGAAATATCTACAGCTGGGCAGTAATGATTAGCTATTTTTAAGTTAGGACTCATAAAAATCATATCTACGACAGCTGTAGCGTAGCCAGGATTATCTTTTCTTAACATATTGAAGCTAGATTTTAACTCTCCCTTGAAAACATTGGTTAATTTAGTTTCAATATTGCGAATGGCTTGAGTATTTATATCAATATTAAAATCTCCACCTAAAATAACATTTGCCTTATTAGATAAGCAATCTACTATAGTTTGTGCCATTTTTAATCTTCTCTCATTATCATAACCATCAAATCCCCAAATACCTTGCACATTTAAAATATTAAACACTTGATTATTAACTGTAGCCTCAACTAATTGTAAATTACGAGGGGTATAAGAATAATCAAAATTTTCGTCGTCTACTCGTTCACCAAATGGCACATCAAAAAATATCACTTGCGGATTGTCTAGGGGAAAATTACTAAGAATTAAATTACCCTCTTCCAATGGCTGAGACCAGCGACGATCTATCATAGCTCCAGCAAAATGATGATACTTATAACCCAAAGCTGACTTCAGAACAGGTATTGATCTAAAGCGTTCCTCCAATTTAACATCGACACCGCCATACACTTCTTGCAAACAAACAATTTGCGGCGACTCTTGCCGCAAAAAGTCAATCACCGCTGGCATAAGCAAACCTCCTTCCCAGAGGTTTAAATAAATTACTTTTAGTTTCATATAAAATTATTATTTAAAACTACTCCCAGCCGTAACGTTTTAAGAACCATAACTTCATAAGTTGAGTGAGAACAAAATACAAAACTAAAGCTATTAGCAAAAATGCCCAATACATAGGTGGCAGTGGCGCAAAGCCTAAAGTCTTGGCTAAAGGTGAATAAGGCAACCAAGCACCAATACCTACCACCGCTAAAGTGCTACCCGTCAGCCACCAGCTAGCCCGACTTTGTATAAAAGGAATCTTATTAGTTCTAATAATATGAATAATCAAAGTTTGGGTGAATAAAGATTCTACAAACCAACCTGTATGAAAAAGCGCTGGGTTGGCCCAACAGTTGAACAAAAACAACATCACAAAATAAGTAGCATAATCAAACAAAGAACTTACTGGGCCAATATACAAAATAAAACGACGCAATTGACTAATATCCCAGTGTCTTGGCTTTTGTAAATACTCTTCATCTACCTTGTCGGTAGGAATGGTAATTTGTGAAAAATCATACAATAAATTGTTGGTAATTATTTGTAAGGGTAACATTGGTAAAAAGGGCAAGAAAATACTACCTCCTATTACACTAAACATATTGCCAAAATTAGAGCTGGCTGCCATTTTAATATATTTCACAATGTTACCAAAAATCTTTCTACCCTCACGCACCCCATCTTTTAGCACCAATAAACTCTTTTCCAACAAAATAATATCCGAGGACTCCTTGGCAATATCAGCCGCACTATCAACAGAAATACCTACATCAGCCGTACGTAGAGCTGGCGCATCATTAATACCATCACCCAAAAATCCCACTACGTGCCCCTGGGCTTGTAGAGCTTTAATCACGCGTTGTTTATGGGTAGGCTCTAATTTATCAAAAACATTGGCTCTACCCACCGCCTTAATCAAATCGGCTTCTGACATACTTTCTACATCAATACCGCGCAGCACACCTTTTATAAGCAAGCCCACTTCCCGACATACTTTTTCAGTCACAAGTTCATTATCTCCGGTTAATATTTTTACGGCTACTCCGCTTTTTTCTAAATCGGCAATAGCTTGACCAGCCGTGGCCTTGGGTGGATCAAGAAAAGCTAAAAAGCCTAACAAAATAAGATCAGACTCATCCGATACTTTATAAACCTTTTTAGTATTAGGTAATTCTTTATAAGCCAAAGCTATCAAACGAAAACCTTCGGCCGAAAGCTTAGTTACTAAATCAGATTTGTTTTTATGATGCAAATTCTTTAGAGAAGTCACCTTATCTTTTATCCGAACTTTTTTAGTACAACTAAGCACTTCTTCTACTGCGCCTTTGCAAATTAAAATGTGCTGGCCGGACTTATCTTCCAATATTACCGACATACGCCGTCTAACAAAATCCCAAGGCAATTCATCTATTTTAGAATAATGTTTTTCCAAACTATGAATTTGGGTAGAGCTGTGTTCCAAAACAGCCGTATCTAATAAATTTTTTAAACCAGTTTGGTAATAACTATTAAGATAACCATAATCAAGAATGGCGTCTGATTCATTACCCTCAATGTCTAAATGTTTAACTAACACCACTCGACCTTCGGTTAAGGTGCCTGTTTTGTCTGTACACAAAACATCCATAGCACCAAAATTTTGAATAGCAGCTAAACGTTTAACAATAACTTTCTTTTTAGACATATCCAACGCACCCTTAGAAAGATTTACTGTTACTATCATGGGTAACAGCTCTGGAGTTAAACCAACAGCTACTGCCAAGGCAAACAAAAAAGCTTCCAACCAATTACCCTTACTCAAACCATTAATAACAAAAACTGTTGGCACCATAACAGCAATAAGCCTTATCATCAACCAAGTAAATTTATCTATACCTTTATCAAAACTCGTAAGCTCCCTGTCACCAACTAGTAGCTTAGTTAAAGAACCAAAATAAGTATTGTGCCCTGTAGCTATAACCAAGGCAGTAGCTGTACCGCTTTCTATAGCTGTACCCAAAAAACAAATATTATTAAACTCTAGTGGACTAACTCCAATATTAGTAATAGCTGGCGCATGTTTTTCTACAGGCAAAGATTCGCCAGTCAAAGTAGCTTGATTGGCAAATAAATCGCGAGATTCCATCAGCCTCACGTCAGCCGGCACCATATCTCCAGCTGAAAGTAAAATAATATCCCCAGGCACCACCAGCCTCAAAGGTATTTCTTGAACTTTGCTATGACGCATTACTGTAGCTGTAGTATGAACCATAGCTTTTAATTTTTCAGCTGCCCGGTCAGCCCGCACTTCTTGTATAAACCTAAGAATCACACTCAAACCCATCATTAAAAATATAATGATTGTGGCTCGATAATCTTCTGTTAAATAAGAAATAATTCCGAGCACTACTAATAATAAACTAAGTGGATCTTTAAAATTAGCCAAAAAACGACTAGCTAAACTAGCTTTTTTATCAGCCGCTATCTCATTAAAACCATATTGCTTCAAACGCGGTCTAATGTCGACTTTGGCTAAACCGTGCTCGTGAGTATGAAACTCTGATAAAAGTTTTTTTACTTCTTTGCCAGCCGCTATCTGCAATGATTCTATTACACCAGGATGCACTGCCATTGGCGCGATTTCTTTTTGAGCATGATGTGCCTGTAATAATTGCCTAAAATTCATACTTTAATCATAACTTATAACACCACTATTACCAAATATAATTAGGGTTGAAAAACACCTTCTGTTCTACCATTAACTGATAAAACTACTTGCCGCACTGTAGTAAACTGCCTCAGGGTTTGTTCTAATTGCTCCACCAACGCTCTCATATGACACGATCCCCCGCCACGCTCTATAGTATCGTTAAAATCAGCCCGCGCCACTCCTTTTTCAATCACCAAAGAATTTAGCTTACTTCCTTCTGGAATTTGGGTACTATAACCTTCATTTACTTCTTCGGGTAATGGCCCTTGCAACAAAGTAGTAAGCGCTGCAGTGGCTGGCTGTAAAGTTCTGGGCGCTATACGAATAACTGAAACCACTTCATTGCACTCATTCACTGGTTTCAATTGGTTGTTAAAAAAATAAAGCTTCAGCGATACAGCATCATTATCTGGTAGCTGCAAAGTGTTCAACACTTCGGAAAATAATTGTTCTTGTTTATTAAAAGTTATAAACTCCGAAACACCACGATAAACCAAATTAATTTCTTCGCTAATATAAGTTCTAGTAATTACAAGTGAACTATCTCGCCCCAAAGGGAAAAAATAATAGTAAATCCCCTCCCCTTCTACTCCTTGTTCAAAAGTAAAACCCTGTATACCATCGACTAGCAAAGAAGTTAACTCGCCAGCATAATTTTTAAACGCCTTACTCAAAACAGAAAAATTTTTATTTATCGGAAAAAAGCCAATAGTAATATCTTGGGTAGTTGGCGTGCAATGCTCTGGTAAACCAGATAAACCACAATGCTGTACCGGAACTTGATGTATTAATTTGACACCAGCAACCGATCCCTGCCATACAGTGGAAAGCTGCAAATCGGCTGGTTGTTTAATAAAAATACCACTTGGATATTTTACGGCAAAACCATAAGCTTGATTAGTATAAACCTGCTCATCAGCTTTACTGCCCGATGGTTTATTCTTAAATTGAAACAAAACCCAAAAACAAATTGCTATGGCCGGCACTATAACTAACATCCCAGCCATAATATATTTTAATTTCATATCTATATTATATCATATTTAAAAAACCTACCCACTTGTTTTACAAGTGGGTAAAATATTATTATACAACCCAATCGTTTATGTAAACAACCAAGCTGTAAACCAAAATATCACCAATAAGACTATGGTCTGGCTAAAAAATACTTTTCTAATAGTATTAAAAACCAAATCATCCCCTTCTGGGCTGTTATAAGTCCATTTTAAATTATGAACACATAAACTTTTGTTCAGACGAAAAAAAGTTATCCATAAACCAAACAGGACAGCAATTAAGCTAGAATAAAATTTTATCTGCCAAGAGAAAAAAATGAACAAACAAAACAACGCCGTAACGCCAATTGTAAATATTGCCATATGATTAGCTGCCAATTTAAAAACCTTTTGCTGATTCCTATATCGATGACGAAGATAACAAAGAAAACAACATAAAATAAAAACCGCAGCCACTATTACTACGACATTATTATCAACCCTACTATTATTAAATAGCATTTTTAATTCTACCTTTCTGAGAATATTTTAATATTATATTATATTTTATATTATTTTTTTATCGCTTCTATATTAATAAGAAAAATAACTAATGTCAACCCTGATATTAGCTATTGTTTTAATGCTAGGTCTGACCTTAATCCACTAATACCTGGGCCTTAAAAATTTTATAAACTCAAAACAAATTATACTAATCAAAGTAGCTAGCAAGAGATAAACAAAATTACCATAGCTAACCTGCCCAAATTGAAATATGTGACTTAAGAAAGGAATTTTTATCACTAAGCCTAGACCTACCACTACTAAAATAATCATGGGAAATACAAAACGATTATAAGTACGGAAAGAATATAAAATATTCTGCGACCAGGAACGATTAGACAAAATCAAACCTATGTTAGCTGCTACCAAAGTTATAAAAGATATGGTTCTAGCCTCATCCGCAGAAACTGTCCGTAGAAAAAAACCATAAACCAACAAAACTACCAAAATCATCACTAATCCTTGCAATATACTTATCAGTAAAGTGTGTTTATTAAAAAGCGGCTGATCTAATTTTCTGGGTTGATGTTTCATAACATCTACTTCAGCTGGCTCAGCTTCAAATACCATAGAACAAGCTGGATCAATAATAAATTCCAAAAATACTATATGCACTGGTAGTAGCGCCAATGGCCAACCCAATAATACTGGAATAATAGCCAAAGCAGCTATAGGTAAATGAATAGCTATAACATAAGACATAGCCTTTGAAATATTGGTAAAAATTACCCTGCCTTGCTTAACAGCCTCAACAATAGAAGAAAAATCATCATCCAATAAAACCATATCAGCGGCTTCGCGCGCTACATCTGTACCACGCTGCCCCATAGCCAAACCAACGTGGGCAGCTTTGAGAGCTGGCGCATCATTAACTCCATCACCTGTCATAGCTACCACTTCTTTGTTATTTTTTAAAGCTTGTACTAAACGCAACTTTTGTTCTGGCACCACTCGAGCAAAAATATCAGTTGATTTTATTTTTTCTTGCAATTCTTTATCCGACATGGTGTCTAACTCTGTGCCCGTTAGTATATTTTGAGTATTACGCAAACCAATTTGATGAGCGATTTTTAAGGCGGTACCTGGATAATCACCAGTTATCATCAAAGTACGAATGCCTGCGTTATAACATTCTTGTAAAGCCTGCGGCACTTGAGTACGAATAGGATCATGAAAACCAACAAACCCCAAAAATTCAAAAGGTAAATCATGCTGATCCGCTGGTAAAATATGCTTTTTAAACACGGCCTTGGCCACACCCAAAACTCTCAAACCAGCATTAGCCATATTTTCTACTTGCTTCAAATTAAGTGACGTAGCCTCTTTAGATAAATGGCATAAATCCATTATATCTTCAGGCGCTCCTTTAGCTGCTATAGTATACTCTTCGCCCGCTACAGATTTCCAAACCTGTGACATAGCCAACAAATTTTTGGATAAAGGATATTGACGTACTAGTTCCCAATTATTGTGCCAATGCTCAGCTTCGTTTAAATTATCACTACCAAATTTTATAATAGCCTTTTCCATGGGATCAAAAGGATCTTTATGGCTGGCTAGCACAGAAAATTCTACTAAAGTATGAAATTCCTCTGGTAAAAAATCTGCCTTATTATCACCCGCTTGATAATAAGAATTATGTATAAACAGCTGAACCACTGCCATATGATTCATAGTTAAAGTACCAGTTTTATCCACACAAAGTACTGTAGTGGCGCCCAAAGTTTCTATAACCGGCACACGACGTGTTAATACACTTTTACGAGACAAACGCCAAGCCCCCAAAGCCAAAAATATCGTAAGTATAACCGGAAACTCTTCTGGTAAAAGTGACATAGCCAAAGCCAAGCCTGCTAAAAAACCTTCTAGCCAATGCGCTGTTGTCAACCCATAAGATAATATCAAAACCAAACACAATAAAACTCCCCAAATGGCGAATCTTTTTACTATTACTTTAATCTCTTTTTGCAACAATGTTTGTTCGCGCTCTAAAATCTGCAAAGATTTACCAATTTTTCCTACCTCAGTATTTGCTCCTACAGCTCTAACCTGAGCCACCCCACGTCCTTGTATTATCAAAGTACTAGAATAAACAAAAGGTTGATTATCTCCACCTGGCCTGGCAAATATTTGTTTCTTATCCCATTCTGTTTTTTGCACTGATATTGATTCGCCAGTTAGCAAAGATTCATCTACTGACAAATTATCCGTAGATAAAACTACAGCATCAGCTGGCACTCTATCGCCCTCTGATAAAATAATTATATCCCCTCTCACTACTTCGCGACCCGGAATACGCTTACTGGCTCCGCCTCTTATTACCAAAGCGCGTGGACTAGATAAATCTTTTAAAGCCTCCAGAGCACGTTCGGTTTTTCTTTCTTGATAAAAAG
>Ga0172379_10012249_pt1 | contig 10076 bp, 13 predicted proteins | sample GrowelOW334metaG_FD_119756 | JGI IMG/M metagenome (GOLD analysis project Ga0172379, IMG submission 119756) | Groundwater microbial communities from an aquifer near a municipal landfill in Southern Ontario, Canada - Groundwater well OW334 metaG | ecosystem: Environmental > Aquatic > Deep...
GGATCCCAGCCGACCTGGCCGGCGACGAACACCATGCGCCCGGAACATACGACAGCGTTGGAATAACCTTTCGGGCGTGCCCAGCCGGGCGGTTGCAGAAACTCCATGAACTCCTCCTGAACTAACGAAAAAAGCCTGGCCCTCTCGGACAATCAGGCACTACGCAATTTGAAGCGTTGCAGCTTGCCGGTTTCGGTACGCGGCAGGGTGTCGACGAACTCGACGGCGCGCGGATATTTGTAAGGCGCGACGCTGCTCTTGACGAAGTCCTGCAAGTCCTTGACCAGGGTCGCGGATGCCGCGTAGCCCGGTCGCAGGATGACGAAGGCCTTGACGATCTGGCCGCGCTCCTCGTCAGGCATGCCCACCACGCCGCACTCGGCGACCGCAGGATGCTTGAGCAGCGCGTCCTCGACTTCCGGCCCGGCGATGTTGTAGCCGGCCGATATGATCATGTCGTCGGTGCGCGCCTGGTAGAAGAAGTAGCCGTCGGCATCCATCTTGTAGGCGTCGCCGGTGAGGTTCCAGCCGTCCTGCACATACTGTTTCTGGCGCTCGTCGGCCAGGTAGCGACAGCCGGTCGGCCCCTGCACCGCCAGCCGGCCGATGGTGCCCGGCGGCAACGGCCGACCGGCCTCGTCCACCACCCGCGCCCGGTAGCCCGGAATGGCGTACCCGGTGGCGCCGCGCCGCACCGTCTCCGGCGTGTGCGAAATGAAAATGTGGATCATCTCGGTGGCGCCGATGCCGTCGATGATCTCAATGCCGGTGGCTTCTTTCCAGAGCTGGCGGGTGGCGTCGGGCAAGGCCTCGCCGGCGGAAACGCATTGCTTCAGGCTGGACAGGTCGTAGTGCTTCGCCAGCCCGGCCATCTGCCGCCAGAAGGTCGGGGCGGTGAAGCACACCGTCGCCTTGAAATCCTGAATGGTCTTCAGCAACGCGTCGGGCAGCAGCTTCTCCACCAGCACCACCGAGGCGCCGAAGCGCATCGGGAAGCACAGCATACCGCCCAGGCCAAACGTAAAGGCAATCGGCGGCGTGCCGCAGAAAATGTCGTCTGCATCCGGCTTGAGGATGGAGCGCGGGAAACAGTCGCACATGGCCATCACGTCGCGGTGGAAATGCATGGTGCCCTTGGGCTGGCCTGTCGTGCCCGAGGTGAAGGCGATCAGCGCGACATCGTCGAGGGCGGTATCGCAATTGGTGAATTCATCTGACTTGTTTTCCAGCAGGGCCTCCAGCGAACCGGCAGCGCCATCGTTGAATGCCATCACCTGATTCAGGCCGGGGCACTCCCGCCGCACCAGCTCGATCTCTTCCATCAGCCGCACATCGCACAGCGCGGTAGCGATCTTCGCCTTGTCGATGATGGGCTGAAGTTCCTTGGCACGCAGCAGCGGCATGGTGGCCACCGCGATGCAACCCGCCTTGATCACGGCGAACCAGCAGGCCGCCATCATCGGGTTGTTGGGGCCGCGCAGCAGCACCCGATTGCCGGGCACCAGCTTCAGGTCGTCGCGCAACACATGGGCGATGCGGTTGGCCCGCGCCAGCAGTTGCCGGTAAGTGCAGGCCCCGTCGGGCGTGCGCAGGGCGATGCGCTCGCCATGGCCGCCGGCGACCATCCTGTCGAGCAGTTCGACGGCGCAGTTGAGCCGGGGCGGATAGTGCAGTTCCGGCAAGTCGAAAAACAGCTCCGGCCATTCCCCACGCGGCGGCAGGCTGTCGCGGGCGAAGGTATCGATATGCGCCGATGGATTCATGACATCAACCCTCCTCACTCAGATGCGGACACCGAGGCGATAGCCTTCCTGTATGGCGGACTCTAGGCCGCGCGGTATGGTCGCGTCGCCGCCGCCATGCAGTTCGTCCACCATCCACTGGAACTCGTGGAACAGGTCGTGATTGGCCTTGCGCGGGCTGGAGACGATGACGGAGTCGGCCGGAATGAATTTCTCTTCGCCCTTGGCGGTCTTCGCCGTCGCGCCTTCCGCCGTCACCTTGGCGAGACGCGCCGAGGTCACGGTCTGTATGCCCAGCTCGTCGACCCAGGCGGTATGGCGCCACTTGAAGGTCGGCATGATGTCGCCGCCGATGCGTTTCTGCTCCTCGATCACCGTTACTTCGTGGCCGGCCTTGGCGAGGAACTCGGCAATGGTCAGGCCGATCATGCCGCCGCCTATCATCACCACGCGCTTGCCCGGCGTGTAGCGGCGGTGCGCCACTTCCAGCGCATCGACCAGCAGTTCGCAACCCGGCACATCCCTGAAGGCGCCGAGGTCGGTGCGCGCGCCGGCGGCGATGATGCAGGCGTCGTACTGGTGCAGCACACTGCGCATGAACTTGGCGTTGGCCTCGGTGTTGAGCCGGACCTCGACGCCGAGCTTTTTGGCCATCACCCCGTAGTAGTCGATGACACTGTGCAGATCCGCCGGGCGCGCCAGGTCGTTGTCGGCATAGGCCGCCAGGTTGCCGCCGAGCTTGTCCGACTTCTCGAACACGGTGACGCTGTGGCCGCGCTGGCGCGCGGTGATCGCCGCTTCCATGCCGGCCGGCCCGGCGCCGATGACCATGATGCGCTTCTTCTCGGTGGCCTCGGTGATGTGGTACTCCTGCTCGACCTCGTGGCCCAGCGCCGGATTCATGGTGCAGGTGTAGGGCAGGTCGCGGAACAGCCGCGACAGGCAGTTGAGCGAGCCGATGCAGGGGCGCACCTCGTTCATGCGGTCCTCGGCGGCTTTGTGGATCATCTCGGGATCGGCGAGCAGCGGGCGGCAGACCTCCCAGTAGTCGAAGACGCCGTCGCGGATGCACTCGTCGGCCATGGCCGGGTCGGGCAGGCGGTTGCCGAAGGCCACCAGCACGTTGGGGAACATCTTCTTGGCCTTGGCGGAGAGGAAATTCCAGTAGCCCGGCGCCACGTCGCGGCCGAACGAGGACTCCGGCGCCTCCTGCCAGCCGACCGTGACCGAGATCATGTCGACGCCGCAGTCGACGGCCTGCTGCATCAACTCGAAACTCTCGTCCTGGCTGTTGCCGCCCCAGCGGTCCATCAGTTCGGCGCCGTTGAGACGCACCGACAGCGGGTTGTCGGGGGTGGCCTGCTTGATGGCGTCGATGAGCTCGCGCATGAAGCGGCCGCGGTTGTCCACCGAGCCGCCGTATTCGTCGGTGCGCTGGTTGGTGAAGCGCGAATTGAAGTTGGCCAGCAGATAGCCCATGAAGCTGGTGATCTCGGTGCCGTCGAAGCCGGCGCGGATGGCGCGCTTGGCGGCGTCGGCATGCTGGGCGATGGTCACCTTGATCTGCTCCTTGGTCATCTCGCGCGGCGGGCGGAAATGCGGCAGCGTCTGCGGCACCACCGAGGGCTGGACGCAATAGCCCAGGTCGATGCCGCCGTAGCGCCCGGCGTGGAGGATCTGCTGCATCGCCACCGCGCCGGCGTCGTGGATGTAACGGGCGATGGTCTCGAACTGCGGCAGGAATTTGTCGTCGTGGATCGCCACTTGGCGGAAGTAGGCCTTGCCCTCGCCGAGGGGATCCGGGTAGGCCCCCTGGTTGGTGATCAGGCCGCAGCCGGTGCCGGCGATCACCCGCACCCGCGCCAGCTCGCGCGGCGTGATGCTGCCGTCGCGGCCGTTGTAATTGGAGACGCAGCAGGCGCCGTACTTGACCAGATTCTTGGTCTTGAACTTGCCGATCTGGCCGGGCTGGAACAGGTGTTTGAGCTTGAGTTCACCGGGTTTGGTCATTGCTTCCTCCTGAGTTCCGAGGCCAGGATAACCAACTTTCCGCCCTCCGGGCCGTCGCGTTGAATTGAAGTATACTGCATACATTCGCCCTATGTATACATTTAGTGCAGCACCATGAGCGCTCCGGATGCCGACGATTTTCTCGACTGCGCCCGCTGGCAGGCCATGCTCGACGGCGAGGCCAGCTTCGCCGCCGGCGCCTGCGTCGGCGTGCTGCGGCGCGCGGATTTCGCCGCGCACACGGGCAGCCTGGTGTTGTGGAAATGGCAGGGCGGCGCCATGCGCGCGCGGACCCGCAACTACGCCGGCACACCCGACCCCGACCTGGCGGTGCTGCTGGTGGTCGATCCCGCCGCCGCCGCGACGCTGCAACAACAGGGGCTGGCGACGCTGCGGGCCATGGTGCGACAGGGCGCGGTGCACCCGTATATACTGAAAACCATGGACCAACTGGAGGCCGGCGGGCTCGAAGATTTCATCGAAGATCTTTGGCTGACGGCCCCGCACCATTGATCAGGCCATCGCCATCATGACCGCAGACGCAAATACCCACGTGACCACCGACGATGCCAGCCGCTTCGGCAATCTGAATGAATGGCAAGCCATGCTGGACCGCCATGCCGAACTGTTTTCCGAGATGGTGCCGGGCTCGGCGGTCGGCTTCGTGGCGCGCAGCGGCTCCGGCATCATGCCCGGCAAGCACGCCGCCGGGCTGAAAAGCGCGCAGGGAGTAGGCCAGATGCTGGCCTGGGAAGTGCCGCCCAATAGTTCAGGCACTGCCGGCATGCGCGCCAGCTTCAGGAGCTACACCGGCTTCGAAGACACCCGTGTGGACCTGCTGTTCGTCGCCGAGGACGAGGCATTGCAGGCGATGCGCGCCGCGCTCGATGGCGATGCCCTGACCATCATCAAACGCCTGATCCGCAAAGGCCCGATCATGTTCTACGTGATGAAGAACAAATACCAGTTGCAGGACGCGGGCTACGAGGAGTTTCTCGATTCGCTCGGGCTGGCCTTTCTCGGCGCCTGCCGATGATTTTCACCAATCCCAACGGCGCGCCGGAACTGGCCTGCGACGAGTGCGGCTGCCGCTGGTTCGACCGCATGAACAACCACTGCTACGAATGCGGCGCCGAGGTGACGCCGCAGAATCTCGCCGAGATCCGCCAGGCGCTGGCGGCCTTCGAGGGACGGCACGAGCAGCAGGCCAATACCGGGGGAGCCGAGCCATGAGCATCCAGGTCGACAAGCAGGACCACGTCTGGACCATCATCCACGACCGCCGCGAGGCCCGCAACTCGATGGACCCGCAATCGGCCGACGACCTGGTCGCCGCCTTCCAAGCCTTCGATAGCGACCCCGAGGCGCGCGTCGCGGTGCTGTGGGGCGCCGGCGGCGCCTTCTGCGCCGGCTGGGATTTGAAGTACGCCGCGACCCTGGTGGACCTACCGGAACATGAGCGCGACGCCATCTTCGCCCAACTGGATTTTCCGCAAGGCGACGGACCCGTCCCGCGCGGCGCCATGGGTCCGACGCGGCTACAGCTATCCAAGCCGGTGATCGCCGCCGTCGAAGGCCCGGCGGTGGCCGGCGGCATGGAACTGGCCATGTGGTGCGATATCCGCGTCTGCGCCGAAGACGCCTACTTCGGCGTGTATTGCCGGCGCTGGGGCGTGCCCCTGGTCGACGGCGGTACGCTACACCTGCCAAGACTGGTCGGCCAGGGCCGCGCCCTGGAGATCATCCTCACCGGCCGCCAGGTGCCGGCCGAAGAAGCCCTGCGCATAGGCCTGTGCGAGCAGGTCGTGGCGCGCGGCCAGGCCCGCGCAGCGGCGGAAGCCCTGGCCCGCGAGATCGCCCGCTTCCCCCAGCAAGCCGTGCGCGCCGACCGGCGCAATGTCTATGCGACGCAAGGACTAGCCGAGCAGGAAGCGCTGAGGGTCGAATGGGGCAACGGCGTCAACGCCCTGGTCGAAGGCATAGCAGGCGCGGCGCGGTTCTCTTCCGGCAAGGGGCGACATGGGGATTTCGGGAAGATCTGATTTCGCTTCGCGTGAACACCAGCAGCTTGTCCCGTGTCGCAGGCCGGTTGCACCGCTCCATCTTTCCTCGTTGGATGCCGCTTGCCGTCATTCCGGATTAGGCGTTAAATTCACTGTGCATACGACTGCCCCGTGCGATTAAAGATTGATTAGCCCACTCATGACCGAACAATTTGTTTCCATTCTCATTTCCGCCTTGGTTGCGTTCGTCGTGGCACTACTTACTCATACCTTTGCGAGTATGCGGGACGTTTCCAAGCAACAACGTGAGCAACGTGTCGCTTATCTCGTAAGTGCGTTCCGTTCAATATCGAAGGCAAACAACCACCCAAGACTGCATGAGGTCGCAGACGATGTTGAACAAGCCATTTCGGATATTCAACTTCTTGGCACGCCAACCCAAATTGCACTTGCCAAGAAGGTCGCAACTGATTTAGGCACAATGCAAACAGCTAATCTCGACGCACTGCTTATCTCGTTGAGAGACAGTCTTCGAAGAGAATTATGTGAGAAGCCAGCGGACGGAAAGCTCGTTTGGCTGCGTATTGGTCGGGGGGACACACATGAAAATCGCCAACAAACTCCAAGGTCCGACAGGAGCCATCAACACGGACGCAAGCGATGAAGCAATCAAAGTGGGACCAAATGGGTCAGGACTGAATCTAAGGGGCCGTGTTCGATTTAATTTCCGTAACCGGCAAAGACCGCCCCAATCTGCCTTGGTGGCTAGTTGTTGAAGGGATGTGCGTATTAGGAGCTAAAGGGGTCAGGCTCCAACGGCACCACATTAGGCATATTGCTTATCGATAGAAGTATCAGGATCACATTGAACGCGACTGTTCGCTCTATTGGGGAGGCGTACATCCGGAATGCCCGCGTTATACTGGCGTTTTTACAGGAGGCTCTATGCGATATCGCATTGCTCTTCATCAATCGGACGAGGGATACTCCGTTTCAGTGCCGGGGCTCCCAGGATGCTGGTCGCAAGGCACTAGCGAGGCCGAAGCCATCGAAAACATCAAGGATGCCCTGCGTGAATACCTCGCCGTTGTCGATGAACAGCTCCGCGGTGAACAGGTCCGTGAAATCGAGATGACGGTGTAACTTTGCCGAAGATTCCCGGCATCAATCATCTCGATGTGATTCGAGCCCTCGAGAAATCCGGATTCGCCGTGGTTCGCCAAGGAAAGCACATCGTCATGTCCGACGGTATACGTATCTTGACCATTCCACGACACAACCCCGTCAATGCCTTTACGCTCGGCGGTATCGTTCGCGATGCCGGGCTGACGGTAGAGCAATTCAGAGAACGTCTTTAGACGCCATTCCCAGCCATGTGCAGCGTAGGAGGCTGCCATAGGAATTTCCGCCAGCGATGTAATCCCGCTCTCACATGCTCGCGCCAACTTCTCTGAACTTGCCGAAGAGGTCAAGGCCGGAGCGGAAAAGATCATCACCAAGAACGGTGAGAGCTATATCGCCCTGATCGACTCCAACCGGCTGGACTACTACCACCGGCTGGAACGCGAGCGCATTCATTTACTGTTGATCGGCGAGGCATCCAAAGGGCTCGATGATGTGGCCGCTGGCCGGGTAAAGGACGCCCATAGCGCAAATCAAAGCATCAAACGTCGGCACGGCGCCTGAGTTTCCAGCGGAACATCGTCTGTGGCAAAGAAAGTCGTCGTCCAGCCTGCCGGCAACTTCGAGCGAAATCTGGCCGGGATTGAACGCTTTCCGACTGAGGCCGAAGCGCCGCACACTTACGATGCCTTGCTGGATGATCTGGTCGACAGCGTAATTCCGCATCTCGAAAGGTTTCCCGCTATGGGGCGCCCCTTCCTGAGCCGCGCCCCCTGCTCGGTCGAAGCGACGACCGCGCTTGAGGCATTGCGGGCAAAGCTGTCCGCGCTGGTACCTGACCCGGATGGGCTGCGCGAGTACATCATGGACAACTACTTGGTGCTATACGCGCTGATTGGCGGCAACGTCCATTTGCTGGCGATAAAGCATCACCGGCAGCTTTCTTTCGATTTTCAGGGTCATTGGGGTGCAACATCGTCGATGCCATAGCACTAGACGGATTAGTGTCCCTGGCGTTCCCAAGCGTTTGCTATGATGCTTGCGAACGAAGAGAAGGAGCCCCGAACATGTCCGGTTTGGCAGTTGCCGAGTTGCCTGTCGCGGAAAAACTGCGCCTGATGGAATCCCTCTGGGATTCGCTTAGCCGCGACGCCGCAGGGGAAGCCGTGGTCCCCGAGTGGCACCAGACCATTTTGGCGGAGCGTGCCGGCCGGATCGATAACGGACAGGAACCCTCGTCTCCCTGGAGCGAAGCAAAGCAGCGCCTACAGCAATCGACCAGCTGATGCGTTTGCGCATCTCCCGTGCCGCCGAACAGGATTTACTGGACGGCGGCGCCTTTTACGAAATTCAGCAACCGGGAATCGGCGCCTACTTTCTCGACAGCCTGGTCGCCGACATCGATTCGCTGGCGTTGTATGCGGGCATTCCCGCCAGGCCTCACGGACGTTTTCATCGTGCCTTGGCCAAGCGGAGCGGCGCAAACGCACGCCGTCCTTTAGCTCATTCGTTAGGCCTCACATGACAATTATCGCCACCATGCGGCGCGCCCTACTTCTCTGCCTCGCCTGCATAGGGCCCGCCGTGCTCGCCGGTTGCTCTACCGCTCGCGTCGATGAACGCATGGCATACTGGAAAATCGAAACCGACGCTCACCTGAAGGTCGGGACCACTAGGGGTCAAGCGGAAGAATTCTTCGCCGCCCGAAACGCGACCCTCAAATGCTGCACGCGCCAACGACCTGGACCGGACCAGTACTTCGTACACGAGCGGAAGGTCGGCCACGCACTATGGACCGAGTACGACGTTGCGGTACTGGTCGAGTTCTCGCCCGCAGGCGAGGTGAGTGCCGTGCGCATAGAACGTTGGGGAGTGGGCTTTTGACAACCACGCTTTCGATCCGCGTCGAACAATCAACGGGGCTGTGTTCGATTTGATTCGCGTTAGCTGCAAAAACCTCCCTCACCTGAGTTGGCGACCATGGGCTGGGAGAGTTTGAAGGCGCTGGCCGGATGATCCGACACCGACAGTTCAAAGGCAACCAGCCGCATGGATAATTGCGACTGCGCACCTTAAGCGTATAGTTCCACCGCACAACACGGAGGCCAATTACGGGCGTTGCAGCACCAGCTACCAATGTTCGCGGAACCCAGAAGGGACGATTCACAAAATTGGAGTAGCTAGTATGCAAAAGCAACGGACAGTGTTCATCGAGCGCGAAGGAGACGGCCATGTCTCGCTCTGTCCGGATCTCGATATCGCCGGTGGGGACCGCGATGAAAGCAGCGCTGCACGTCTCGATGCAGGAGCAAAACATATCGAAGGCGGAACTGGCGCGTCGCCTTGGACTTGATGAAAAGGAAGCCCGGCAACACGGCACCAAAGTACCCGCCCTCGAACGAGCCCTGCAAGCCTTGGGCAAGCGGGTGGAACTCGTGGTGGTCTGATTTCGGTTTGGGGAGAAGAGATGTTTTCCACGCGATACGTTCTGCCCGTGGCGCTGTTGGCAACATCGGCCATGCCGTCCCTGGCCGATGAATCGGCGTTGCTGCGCATCATAGGCCAGGATCGCCAGTTCGTCGTCCAGACGCCTGCCGGACCGCTCACCATCACCCGGGTCATGACCGTATGTGCGCGCAACAAGGGCTACTTGCAGCCTCTGGTGCCGCAACCCGGCGTGCGCCCGGTAACCGAAATCGAGGTGTTGCAGGCGCTCAATGATCCGGCCACCATGGTGATCGACATGCGCGACGAAGATGAGCCGCTGGAGGCCACCATCCCGAACTCCTATCACATACCTTTCAATGAACTGGAGGATCGCATGGGCGAATTGGGTTGTGTGCGGCGTACCAACACCCAGTGGGATTGTGCCAAGGCTCCCGATATCATCGCCTTCTGTAACGGGCCGGTCTGCCCTCAAAGCCCCATTGGTATTGCCAGCTTGGTGCGGGCCGGATTTCCAGTCGGCAAGATTTCGTATTACCGGGGTGGCATGATGGACTGGGAGGCGTTGGGTTTGACCACGGTCAAGGGTAACAGGCCGACGACCCGGTAGTGCGAAGGGCCAGCGTGAATTTTGGTTATCCGTTGGCTACACCAAGTACTGCAATTCCAGGGAGGTAGGGCAATGATGAAATTCGGCAACTGGAATCCGCCGGCTGGGTGGAAAGACTTTCAAGTGAACGCGCCCAGATAAAAC
>Ga0172379_10012250_pt1 | contig 10076 bp, 6 predicted proteins | sample GrowelOW334metaG_FD_119756 | JGI IMG/M metagenome (GOLD analysis project Ga0172379, IMG submission 119756) | Groundwater microbial communities from an aquifer near a municipal landfill in Southern Ontario, Canada - Groundwater well OW334 metaG | ecosystem: Environmental > Aquatic > Deep...
AGGATATACGCGTCTAAAAGGACATTTAATGGGACCTGAAGTACTTTATGTTGCTGGAATGATAATAAAAAAAGATAAAGGAATAGCTTTCTGCACTCCAAACATTCCTACAGGCGTGAAGATAGATGATGCTCCATTCTATGCTAATAAAAATTTGGTAAATTTGTTAATAGACAATGACGTTAAAGTATATTCTCCATGGATAACAACAGATGCAATGCGAAGTCAAGGAATAGCTCCGCCTAATGATAATATGTATTTTCACTTATCTCCAGAAGACGCAAGAAAGAACGTTAATAACCTTGGTTTTTTCTTAGGATATATAATCAAAGAAAGATTACGCGGAAAGAGATAGTACTATGAAAAAAATAAAGAAATATATCGCTGTATTATTTGCTGGCATTACGCTATATACCTCTGCTGTAGCCCAAGATTTCTATAACGGATGCCGTGGACCAAGAGCGTTTCAGATTGATGTGCATGCAAATTACTCAAATGGAAAAGCGAGCGGGATGATTGTTCCGAAAATATTTACGAAAAACTTAGAAAGATCTTTACCTAATATTCTTTTAGCTATTCCTAACGCTGTCTCAGAAAAGGGAATAGTAACAAATAAAGGTTTTAATCTAGGATATATTGTTGAGAAAGAAAATTTAAGTGTAATAGGAGCATTAGGATTATTTACAGATGATAGCGAAAAATATCATTTATTAAATCCGCAAATATATTTTACATATATGCGTGACGCTTGGACTTTTGATGCAGAAGGTAATGTGTCTATAAATCTGAAAACTTGTGAAAGAGGAGAGTTTGCGTCAGCAACAGTTGGTTATGGTGTTAATAAATGGCTAAGGATTGGAGGATCTTTCATAAAAGAAAGAGGTAAAAATGTGAATTATAATGCAAACATGAGAGTAGAATTAACTTCTGATCATCAATATTGGATGCAATGTTATATTGGTAAGAAAAATCTAGAAGCGAGATTATCTATAAATTTATAATTCTATCTTCTGTTCTCCGAATTCTAACTTCTTGACGTTATGTGCAGAAATTATATCGTGCTGGATTGGTTTGAATTTTTCGTTAATAACAAGTCTTTGTACTTCATCTTTCAAACTCTTTCCTTTTTCTTTCTTGGATTTCCATATGAAACTATTTAATTCTGAGATTTCGTCTTTTGTAATATTTACGTCTGTATATATCTTCCATTCTGTGACAAATGGTTCGAAATGTATATCTTTACCGCGTATTTCTTTATAGATTTTGTATGTTATTAATGGCATGATTGGTGCAAGCATGTTTAATACAGAATCCAGTATTTTGTTTAATGAATATATTGCTGCATGTTGCTGCTCTTTTGTGAATTCTTTATTTTGATTATATGCTCTATTTTTTACTAACTCAATATATTGTGATGCGAATGTTTCCCAAATGAAATGCCTCAACTCGACTGCCGGAGTATGGAAATCATAATTAGGATAATGTTTATGACATTTTAATACTATATTATTTGCTTCATTTAATGCCCATTTATCTAACATTGTTAAATGATTCTCTGCCTCTTTTGATTCTTCATCAGTTAATTGCGGGAACATCGTTATGAATTTTGATGCATTCCATAATTTTGATATTGTCTTTCCTGCGCCTTCAATTCTTTCAAACGAACATCTAAAATCTGTTCTTTCTAGATTTCCTTCTAATGCAGCCCACAATCTGAATGGTTCTGCACCAAATTTGTCTAATACTTCTTGAGGATTGATTCCATTACCCATAGATTTCGACATCTTCTTACCATTTTCATCTACTATATGATAATTTATCCAGATATTTTCAAAAATACATTTTCCTGTAATCAAATAATCTTTAAGTAATGTATAATATAACCATGTTCTAATAATCTCTTTTCCTTGCGGCCTTAAACTGCACGGAGTGTGGTTTTTGAAAAATTCTGTGTCTCTTCCATACTTTAAGATGTATAATGGACTGTTTGAACTATCAAACCATGTATCAAAAACTCTCTCTTCTCCAACAAATTCTGTGTGATTACATTTAGGACATTTATCAATTGGACATTTGTCTTTCCATGGTTGATTATATTTCCCTTTTGGTGGAACTACAGGATGTTTACATGACTTACAGTACCATAACGGAATTTCTGTAGCATAATATCTCCTTCTAGATATTGGCCAATCAATGTTTATGCTATTTATCCAATCAATTAATATTTTTCTTGAATCAGGTGAGAAGAATTTTGATTGTTCGGCTATGTTCAACATATCATTTCTGAAATCTAACTGTTTTAAGTAGAATTCTTTCATTCCAATAAATTCTATAGGGTCCTTACTTCTCTCGCATATTGGAGTTCTATGTTTTATTCTGGATTGTTTTACAACTAAATCTTTACTTTTTAATTCATCAATTATTGCTCGCTGCGCATCTCTTGCTTTCATTCCAGCAAATTGTCCTGCGTGTTCATTTAATGTTCCATCCTTATTTATAGCAATTGTAGCTTTAAGACCATTATCTCTAAAGAATCTTATATCTGTAACATCTCCAAAACTACACATCATCATTAAGCCTGTTCCTTTGTCCATTTGTGCTACTGGATCTGCTTTTATTGGAACTACTTTTCCGAATAATGGTGTGATAGCATGTTTTCCTTCAAGATGCATATATCTTTCATCTTGTGGATTATAACATATCATTTCACACGTACAAATAAGTTCTGGACGAGTGGTTCCTATGATTATATCTTCTCCTGTCTCTTTGATTTTGAATTTAATATCATTAAAGAACGCTGGAAGTTCTGCGTAATCAATTTCTGCATCCGCGAGTGTTGTCTGACATCCAGGACACCAATTGTTTGTTCTATAATCTTCATACACTAATCCTTTATGCCATAATTCTATAAATGTGTCTTGTGTTAATGATCTATAATCAGCACTATCTGTCTCATATACTTCTCCAATTCCGGTTCCTTTCTCCCATGAATTGAATCCTATCCCGCATCTTAAGAAAGAGTCTACAGATTCTAAGGAACACTCTTCAAGCATTTCTCTACATTTTGTTATAAACTCAATTCTTGGAGTTTCTGTGAGCTTCATTCCATAACGTTTTTCTGCAGCCATTTCTATCGGAAGACCATTTCTATCTAAACCTAATGGAAATAAAACTTCTTTACCCATCATCCTATGAAATCTTGCAAACATATCCATACATACATATGTAGTAACTTGTCCAATATGTACTGGAGTATTGATATATGGTGGAGGAGTATCTATAGAATAAATCTTTTTCTTAGAATTTTTGTTAAACGCGTACCTTTTATTAGCCTTCCATTCAGTATATATTTCCTTTTCTACTTCCTTAGTCCAATTCTTTTCAGTTAATGCCACAACCTTGTGATTAGAAGAGGATATTTAAAGTTTATTATTTATTAGAAGATAAAAATCGTATGTTCATCCAGAAATATGTATGCTTAAAATAAAAAATAAAAATAATATTTTTCGATTTTGTCTAAACACTTTATGCGACTGTTTGTACGTTGGTGGCTGGTTGTTCTCTTGCTTGTTCCTGAGTTATTCTAGGTTCTATAGGTTGTGGTGCTACACTTCCCTTATAGCCGAATATACTTCTAATCCAATCTATTATGCTATTAATAGCATTATTGTTTGCCTGCAACTGCTTGTTAATGTTTACACAGACTCCAGAACTGCATGTGTTGCTGTCACATTCGAAATTATTCTGACACTCGGAACCATCGTATTTTTGTGTCTTGACGGATTTATCAAGGTCACAATAAATAGGTATCTCTCGAGAATCTTTTGTTCTTATTCCGACAGCTATACATGAACTTCCTGTAAAGCATCCACTATCACAACTTGTCGTATCACTTATTGTTTTGATGAATTGCAGTGTTGCAATTTCTCCATTTATTCCTATAACAACTAATGATACGCCATTAATTTTCAATATTTCTCCAGATGCTAGACTGAAATAAATATTCTTGTTCTGTGTAGATACGTATCCGTTAACATTTGTTTTTGATGAAACATATCCTTTATCGTTACTTGCTCCAACTGATGTTGTTATACTATTTATTGTTACAACAGGATTTGAATCTGTGTTCAATTTTGCACTTTGTCCAGATATAAGATTAAATTTCTGGTCCAAATCAACATATATGTTTGATACAGGAGTGATATTTATAGTAGGTATTCCGCCGACTTTAACAGTAGTTATAGACTTTGTTATAAATTTATTATTATCACTTACACTGAATGTTATAGTATATATTCCTGCATTGTTATATGTGTGCTGGAATGTCGATTCAGAAATCACTAATGGTGTAGCAGTTGTACTCTGCGTTTGAGCCCTGTTATCTGCATCTCCCCAGTCAACATTATATTGTAGATATCCGCTTTCTGGATCGTATGCATTAATCTTCCATGTTCCTGTTTCATATACGTTCAGATTAGTAGGTCCTCCTATTGATGTAATTACTGGAGGTTGATTTATTGATGGAGGTCTTACATTTATTTTAACTTCATCTTTGAATTGTTTTCCGTTATAAATACAATCAATTCCTACTGTTAATTGCGTAAAATATCCTTGTTGATGTCTTGCTAATGCTATCATGCTTCCAGAAGATTTTAGACGATTGTAATCTGTCCATAATGATCCGTCTTGCATTACTACATGATGATCGTATGCACTACATGTACTTCCTGGTGTTGTTGTCCAAGATATTGTGAATGGAGTGTTATACTCTACCTCGGCAGGATTGTCTACTCCGTTTATTTTTATGTCTGCAAAAATATTTGCGTTATTATCGCTAACTGACACTATCATAATTTTTGTTGTACTCAGACCTTTGTTATCTGTAACTGTAAAAGTTATAGTATATGTTCCTGCAGCACTATACACATGTTCGAACGTTGATGTTTGAGCGATTGCTGTTGCGGTAGTTGTAGAAGTTGGTGCAACCGTTTTTTGGTCTCCCCAATTCACACTATATGATAAATAATTTCCGTCCGGGTCATATGCACTCACAGTCCATTTTCCGTTATCGTTTACATTTAATGTTCTTGGACCACTTAAATCTTTTATTACTGGCGCATTATTTCCACCTGAATTAGTAAACGTAAACGTATTATCCGAAAGATCTTCAATAATCTTTTGAGAAGATGCGCTTATTTGACCATCGTCTACGACATTTACAAGTATTGAATAGTGTCTACCACCATATATTTCTTTATATTGTGCAGGTAAAGAATCTCTAAATGTTGATGGAACAGTAAAAGTATATTCATAGACATTCTCATTATTGCTATTGGATGATACTAGCTTTGCATAATTAAGAGCTGGGACCGAGCCAAATAATGAAAGTGTTTGCCAATCAGATATACGATCATCCATAATAGCTACAAGAGTATTAGGATTTACTTTTATGTTGTTGGTTCTCCATCTAATTGTTACTTGTTGTCCAGCATTATATGTCTCTCCACCATTAGGAGAAAGGACTGTAACTGAAGGAATGATTGTTTGTCTAATACATGCACCATTAGCACATCCATTAGCGCAAGTTACAGAATTTGAAGCAAAAATCATTCTTCCATTTGAATCTTTAATACAATAGTATTCATATAATGTATTTGGTAAATTAGTGTTAGGATTACTTTCTATCTCACAATCATCATAAGATTCAATATATATTGTTTTATCCCAAGATACACCAACATTACTTAAACCGAAGATAGTTCCCTTAGTATATATATCATCATTATCTGATTCAGTGCATGTACTTGTTATTACTCTGTTCTGGCATGTTCCTATAGTACTTTCTTTTGATCTTACACAAACATTTGAACAACATTCCTCATTGCTCAAACAATTATTAGATGTTACTTTACATGTTTGGATACTCGCTTGAATATTAACAGTTATTGTTGATTTAGTTATTGCGCCCTGATCATCTTTAACGGTAAATATTATAGTATATGTTCCAGAATTACTGTATGAATGCTGTAATGATGTTGACTGAACTGTGGTAGCTGTTGAGCCTTGATTATATACTATAGGATTATCTCCCCAATCTATATTATATGTAAGATAATTTCCATCTGGGTCATATGCATTAATTGTCCAAGTTCCTACTTCGCTAATTTTTAATGTGGTTGGACCTCCTACACCAGTTATTACTGGAGGCTTGTTTGTACTTACTGAAATTTCATCTGCTGCAACGCTTTGCAACAAACTGAATACTAATACCATTATTATTGTAGTTATTAACAGTGCTTTTCTTATTTCGTTTTTCTTTGTCATTTTATTTTACCCCATATTTTTTATGAATTTAATTTTGTTAAATTAATCTATTGGTTATTAAGCAGGACGCATATTTAAGTCTATGGCGGAACGATGATGTTTGTTATAGAAATAATCGGACCAAACGGGTTAAAAAAGCTAAAAAAGGTATAATTGAGCTTCTTTTCGTTCCAGAGAAGTATATTTCTCTTATTAATTTATAATTCGTTTAGAATTACTTTTTTCATTTTTCCTATGCTTTCTGTATGTACTAATTGTTTTTTTTCAAGTCTTTGAACACATCTAAATAATGAAGTCTTTGGTATGGCTGTATGATTACGGATTTTATTCTGTGTCGCTTCACCGTTATTATCTATCAAATATTGTATGACTTCTCTTTCGTATTTGTCTAACGTTTTCATTACAGCTTCAAGCTTCTCATTGCCAATATTTTTTGATTCGAGTTTATCTGATGACTTGTTTGTTTCAATATTTTTAGCTGTTATTCCAGATTTTGATTTAGTGAAATTTTTATTTTTCTTTCTAATATTTGTATTGTTATCTTTAGAATTTACTTTTACGTATATTACGTATCCAATCAATAGTATAACCATGATAGACACTAAAATGTAAGGCCAAACTTGGAAGGGTTTTTGTTCCAACATAATTTTAACGTCATATATCTTACTTTCATTAATATCAACACTTATGGATCCAGCTCCATCGCTCCCGCTTGCATAAATTTTACATTGTCCAAGATAGACATTATTAAGACTGAAACTACCGAAAGAGTCAATACTGTATTTACCACTGAAACTGTTACTAGGGCAATCGAATTTTAATGTAGCGTCAGTTACGACATTATTATTACTATCTACAACATTCAACATAATATATGCCACAGGCAAGAATATTATTGTAGTATTATCTGCAACGGCGTTTGTATCAATATTCTGTTCTGCATAATAGTTGTAGAATTTTTTCCCTTCCTCTCTAATGAAAAACTTTGTAATATATTTACCATTATTGAATCTTAAATTTAATATGCCCTCAGTGACATATTTATCATATTTCTGTGAGTTTGTTGAATTTATGGGTTGTATTTCTAAATGGATTATAGAATCTTTTATTACGCCACCCTTATCATTTACGAGATTAAAATTTAGGTCTGTGTACTCTGTAATAGCGGCGCATAGATTTATTGTTATAATCAATAGCATTGTAGAAAAGATTACCAGTAATATTCCATGCTTCTGATTATGTATCATACGTTATATTAAGCTCGCGGCAGAGTATAAAAATATTTCGAATATTCTATGTTGTGGTATTAATCAACAAATATATAAATTAGATAATAAAGTATATATTATATTCAATTTGGAGGGATATTAATGAAAAAAATTTTATCGTTTATTGTGATGATGGTATTCGTACTATCAATTGTGGGTGCAGCATACGCTGAAGATAACTCTACTACTTCTACTGGTACTAATAATTCAACTACATCAACCGGTACAAACAATTCAACTACATCAACTTGTGTCATTAAAGAAGGTAAATGTTGTCTAGGAGATATTTGCTCAACAAGTTCTGCAAATTGTGTTCAAGGAACTACACCTAAATTCTTAGGATGCGATGCTGCATGTGTTGCAAAGGTTGAATGTGTAAAAGATGATTCAACAAGAACAAACACAACTATATGTAAACCTATTGATAAAGCTTGTACTGCCAATACCAGACAAGTTCGTTTTAAGGATAAGGATGGTTGTGAACAAATTCGTTGTGAACCATTATGCGTACAACTTGGTGTTTTATGTGCCGCTAATACTCGACAAGTCAAATATTTAGATTCTAATGGTTGTGAACAAATTCGTTGTGAAGACTTAGAGGGTCCAGAATCTGATAATGAAGGAAGATTTGATGATGATAATAAAGCAACAACTATATCTGGTAGAATTCCACAAGGTGTAGCTGTGGGTCAAAAGTGTGAAATTTCTGAAGAGTATAAAAATGTTGGAGAAGCATTGAAAGAAGAGTATAAGAATGCTTTAGAATCTAAAAAATTAGATGTAGCAAAGGTTGCAAGAGAGAAAATGCAGGATCTAGAACAAAAGGTTATGGATGAACGAAGAGCTTGTATGACACTAAACGTTCCAGGTTTAATTAAAGAAGATAAAAAAGAATGTTTAATTCCAAAAGATTTGGCAGATAAGATGGAAGCATTACGAGCAAAGGTTGATACTTTAAGAAGTCAGAATGTATCAATTCCTTCTGATGTTAAAAATCAAATATCAGATTTAGAATCTAAGGCTTCTGATGTTAGAGCTAAATGTAATGCATTAAAGTTTAGTGATCAAGCTAAAGAAGGCGATGTAGCAGCAATTTATACTGCTAGATTAAAGGAAGCTATGAGCAACAATGATAGTGATACAAAGATTCAAACATTAAAAGAATTAAGAAAAGAGATTGATGAAACGATAAAGAATCTTATTGAGCAGAAAAAGAAATTAAAGTTTAGTGATATGGAAGGAGTCGCTGATAAGGTAAGATTAAGACCTAAAACTATTGATGTAGGAGATTCATCAACATCAAGCGAAGATGTAGAAATAGAAACAGAGATTGAAGGAAGTGAAGTAACTTTATCATCGACAAGCACTGATGTGATCTTAAGCCAAGATGGTTTGAATGTTACAGCAATAGATTTAACTGTTGATTCAGATGGTTTGAGTGTTGAAGGCGTAGCTGTTAAAATTTCACCTACTGCAATGCTCAACAAAAATCAGAATTTAGATAGAAACAGAGCAAGAGTTACTGAAATGAAACTAGAAAAAGAAGGAGAAAAAGCAGTATACAATACAAAGTATGAGGCTAAGAAGAAAGTTCTAGGATTTATTCCAGCAACGGCAAAGCAAGAAATGAAAATTGATGCATCTAATGGTCAAGTTGTTTCTGAAAAGAAGCCATGGTGGGGCTTTATAGCATCAGATGTAAAAGAAGCGAACACTACAACAGAATAAATCATTTATTTTTATTTTTTTATTTAATTTTTATAGTAATAATAGTATTTCTTTGCTGTGATCTTTTACAGATACATCATTGAAATGTTTCACAAGTTTTCCTTTCTCGTTGATAATGAACGTTTCTCTGCTTGTTCCCATATATTTTCTTCCCATAAAAGATTTCTCTTTCCACACATTGTACAAATTTACAATTTTCTTTTCTGAATCTGAAAGCAGTATAAATGGAAGTTTATATTTATCAACAAATTTTTTGTGTGATTTAATATCATCAACACTAATTCCAAGAATTATTGCTCCTTTCTTTTTATACTCTTTGTTATCATCTCTAAAATTACATGCTTCAATTGTACATCCAGGAGTATCATCCTTAGGATAAAAATAAAGGATAATCTTCTTTCCTTTATAGTCTGATAACTTATGTGTCTTCCCATTCTGATCTTGTAATTCAAAATCTGGAGTCTTTGAACCTTCTTTTAATTGTCCCATTGTTTCACCTGTTTTATGCATCTTTAGTTATACGTAATACTTCTTTGTGCAATATAGGATTTGCTGCAACTATTTCTTTGTCTCCAAATTTCCATTCAGATCCATCATATTTTGTAACTTTACATCCAGCCTCTCTAAGCAATATTACGGCAGCTGCATAGTCCCAAATTCCGCCTCCTCTCATTATTGTCCAATCTTTTTTTCCGCAAGACACATGTCCAGCATTTACTGCTGCAGATCCTAATGAACCAATCCATGCAGTTTTAT
>Ga0172379_10012251_pt1 | contig 10075 bp, 6 predicted proteins | sample GrowelOW334metaG_FD_119756 | JGI IMG/M metagenome (GOLD analysis project Ga0172379, IMG submission 119756) | Groundwater microbial communities from an aquifer near a municipal landfill in Southern Ontario, Canada - Groundwater well OW334 metaG | ecosystem: Environmental > Aquatic > Deep...
CACACCGAGCCCCACCGCAACGGTATCGGCGGTACGGAGCGCGTCGATCTCCTTGAGAAGATCCGCCCGAACCGCTTCGAAACCCCGCTCCGCGCGGGTCGGAAGTATCTGCTCGGCTTTCCGTTCCAGCGTTTTCGCATCATAGAGCGCCAGCGCAGTCTTCGTGCCTCCAAGATCAACGCCGAGGATGGTGGCTCCAACTTTCATGTTGCTCCTGGAGAATCTGGGGAGAATTATGAATCAAGAATTATGAATTATGAATGGAAAGAGAGTGTGATACCCATGAAAAAATTTATTCGTAATTCTTAATTCGTAATTCTTGATTCCTGGGTTCCGCCCGACAGCTGCTTTTTCTTCGCCGTATATTGGAGTACGGCTTCCACGAACATCGCATGGCTCCAGGTAAGCGGAGAAACCGAGAGCGGTGCACCGCTTAGGGGACTCATCTGCTCGGGAAGCATTCCTGTAACCGAGGCCCGCGCGGCGACCCACTTAAGATCTTCCAACGGACGCTTCAGGTCCTCGGGAGTTTTGGCCGTCGCGATGCGCCATTCCGTAAACCAAAGGGTGGTAATGATCCAGGGATTGCCGGGGATTTCCGGCGACGGCGGCGTAACCGACTGGTAATAATCGTTTAAGTACCGGGCCATGCCGCCGATTGGCGAATGCACGGTCAGAGCCTTCTCCAGCCGCTGGATGGTGGATACCACCCGCGGATCGTCCGGCGGAAGAATATCGAACATCCAGAGAATCCCGGTCGAGGCATCCGGAGTCGTGTCCCGTTCGATCGTGGCTCCGTTTTCGCGCTTGATCTTTTTCAGGAAACACTTCGTCTCGTTGTCGTAAAGATGGAACAGCAATGCCTCGGTCATGCGGTCGGCCGCCTCAGTGTAGCGGTCGGCATGCCGGTAATGTCCCAGTGCCGCGGAAATCTTGCTGGCGCTCCGAAGCCCGGCACAGGTGGCGGCGGTGGTATAGGTGAAAATCCCCCGATGCTCCTCCCACAAATCATAACTCGGCAGCGGCAATCCGGTTTCCGGTTCGGTATATCGCAAAAGGAAATCCGCTCCCCGCCGGACGAATGTCTGGAACAGTTCATGCAGAAATTCAAAATCCTGGGTCTGCTCGAAATGCCGCCAGATGGCCAAAAGCGGCAACGCGGTTTCATCGCCCTGGATCGGCAAAACCGACTGCCTTCCCCGGTACCAGGGATGCCACGACGAACCGGCCGATCCGTCCGGGTTGTATTTGTGCAGCAGGTAGCCGTCCCGGGTCTGGGCTTTGACGCAGAAATTGAAGAAACGGTAAACCACTTCGGCCTGACCGGCCTGGGTCAGCGCCATGCTGACGAAAGCCCCATCGCGGGGCCAGACATAAGTGTAGGTATCCCGGTTGAACTGCATGATGTCATGATCGTTGGCCGCGACGATGCCGCCATGATTGTCGATCTGGGTCCGGATGGTGAGAAGGCTCCGGAAATACAGATCGGTCACTTCCTTCGGCAATTCTGCCCCGGGATCCCGGTGCGAACCGACCCAGCCGCGCCAGTAGTTGCGGGCCGACTGTTTGACCTGATCGGGTGTTTCCTCCAGCAAAAAATTTTGCAGGGCATGAACTTCCGAAATCTTTTTTCCGGCACAAACCCACTGGTAAACCCAGGTGTCGCGTCCGCCCCGGACCAGACAATCGATCTCGATCGTGGAATCGACCGATCCCTGCTCGATGGGATAGCGGCTTAAAATACCGTCTTCGGCATCGCGCCAGGTTCCCTCCAGCCCGTGATAGCCGGATTTGCCGATGGAAAAGGATGAAATTCCAGAGTGATCTATGTGACTGGAATCCTGGCTCAACGGGTGGAATTCGTTGGGAATTTCGCTCGGCAGACTGTTGATCGGGTCGCTGGTCGTTCCGCCGACCAGAAAATACCGGTGCTGACGGTAGTGAATCACGCTCTTGGTGTGCGGTTCGAAGAATGCCGTGTCTTTTTGTTTGTCGCCGTAAATATAAAAGTCATGATTGAAGAAACACTGGACCTTGCGCTCGGTATCATCGGTGGTTCTCAGTTTGAATGAACGGACCAGAATGTTGCGGGTAGGATCGACGAAATCCTCGGAAAGAATCTCCAGCCCGAGACGCTCGTTGACTAGTTTTGACGCGGAAACAAGCGATGAATCGGCATACGCCGGCGTGATCTTCCAGGAACCGTCCGAAGTCCACGAGAGTCCCTTTCCCTCGATGAAAAAACCCAACCGGTGGAACTTGCCGTAGGTCGTGTGGTCCTCCTCGCCGACATATGGAAAATAAAAATCCCTCAGCTGCAGGAAATCGTCAAAAGTGGCGAGCAGTGAGCCGTTGCCGAGGACAAGACTTCGAGGCATGGAATGGGAATGAGATTATCGATTCAGAGCGGAATCAGAACTTAAGAATCGGGAATGAGTACCAAGAGCCAAGAACCAAAAATCAAGAACCAAACAATTTTCAATTTCCAATTATCCAGCTTTTGGAAATTGGAGCTTGGAAATTGGCTCTTGTTTGGAAATTGGCTCTTGGAATTTGGTTCTTTTTTTCTTGTTTGCCCGGGACATGAGCTCCAACGTCAGTCTCAAGTCTTCCAATGCATGGCTGAACCGGCGGTAGGCTTCGTACGGCGAGTCATAGGGACTGAAGTACTTGTGCACGTCGCCGTCGCTCCAGTACTTGGTCGAGAGATAATAAAAGTGATCCGACGTCTGTAGCTTGCGCCAGGTTTCGAGAACCTGAGGATCGGCGGTTGCCCGGACGGATTTCTCGAGGGCATATAATCCGCTGATTGCGGCATGCTGGAGATGGTTACTGCACCAGGCCGAAAGGTCGCGCTCGATGTCGGCCCAGGAAACGACATTGTGGGCATCGAAGACATCGCAGCGGCGACGGCCAAATTTGTTAATCACCTGCGACGGAGTCAGCGTCCCTATCCCGCGCTTTTTGAATTCGGCCGGCAGTGCCCTTAAGAATTCGAAAATTCCGGTGTCGGCCCACTGATGTTCGCCGAAGGTTTCATAGTCCATGAACAGATTCACGCTCTGACCACCCGACGTTTTTACCCAGTCGGCGAAAGTATCGGCCGTAAGCGGATATCCCGGCCAGGTCCGGTTACTGAACCGGAAAGCGATGTCATCCGAAAGCCGGTAATTCTTGAGCAACGTATGGATCGTTTTGACGACCGTCGGATGGTTCCGGTGACGGGCAATGGTCCGCTGCCAATCGCGCGGCAGCTCAAAAGAAGGCGGACGGAACAGCATGTTCGGGCTGCGGCCGCTTAAAAGGTGATCGGCCCCCTCGGCCAGGATCCCGCGGAAACCGAGGAGTCGCGCCACTTCGGCGATCTCATTCGAGTAAACCAGTTCGGTATTGCGGAAAATCCGCGGCCGCACGCCGAAAATATCTTTCATCGCTTTTACATGCCGCTCAACCTGCTCGCAAAATTCCTCTCGGGAATAAAGCGCGGACAGCGAGTGATAGTAAGTCTCGGCAAGAAATTCAACCCGCCCGGTTTTCGCCAGATCCTTGAATGACTCAAGCACTTCCGGCCCGTATTCCCGGCACTGGTCGATGAAGACCCCCGAGAGCGAGAAAGCCACGCGAAAATCCGGATAAGTTTTCATGAGATCCTTCAGCACGGCATTGGCCGGGAAATAACATTTCTCGGCGACTTTCCGGAAAATCGCCCGGTTCTTGTCGTGATCGAAATACCGGCCCGGTTCGATGTTTCCGATATCGGTGATCCGCAGATCGGAAAGCCGGTATGGCTGGTGAACCTGGAAGTAGAAACAGACTGCAGGGCTTTTCATAGAGAGAGGGGGTAACTTGGAACAATCGCCCGCCGGCCGTAGCAGGAGGACACAAAAGCTCCACCGCACAGCCCACCTTCGCTAAAGCTACGGTGGGCAACCTCCTGCGGAGGTTGGAAGTAGAAGCAGACTGCGGGTGAATTTTCTTTGGACATGGAATTTTTTAGAAATGGGAAAGCTGGTCGTAAATCGAAATAATCTTTTTGGCTTGCTTATGCCATGTAAGGTTGCCCAGAACCCGTTTGGTCTGGGACCGCATTTCGTTCTTCAGCGGCTGCTCCCGCAGAATGGTCAGGACGCAATCGGCCATTTTGTCGGTGTCCCAGAAATCAACCAGCATCGCGTTCCGGACGACTTCGGCCACGCCGGACTGCCGGCTTAAAACGACCGGTGCTCCGTGGGTGATTGCTTCCAAAGCCACCAGACCGAAAGGCTCGGATACCGACGGCATGACGAAACAATCGGCCCGGGTATAAAGCGCTTTCGCTTCATCGCTTGTTACCCGCCCGGCAAAAATCATGCAATCGGCCAGGCCGAGCGCGCAGGTTTCCTGAATCAGCTGCGGCAGCAAATAGCCCTCCCCCGCCACCACGAAACGGACATCGGGGCGCAGCTCATGGATTTGTTTTGCCGCACGAATAAAATATGTAACTCCTTTCTGAACCGTGAGCCGTCCGAGAAACAGAACCAGCGGATGGTTCTTGGCATTGCAGTCAGAAGCCCGTTTAAACGGCTCGGAATTGAACGTACCGTTGTGTAAAACCGTGATTTTATCGGCAGAAATCCCATATTCTTTAACCAGAAGTTTCTTGGTGTACCCGCTGACCGCGATGACATGATCGGCCCTTCTTAGCCCCCGGATCTCGCGCTTCATTATCCAGGAATTCGGCTTGAACTCGGTCCGATCCAGTTCAGTGGCATGGACATGGGCCACCAGCGGTTTCAGGTGATGCGCCGAAGCGCGGATACCGGCCTCAAGTGTCATCCAGTCATGGGTATGAATAACGTCGGGATTCGCGTTCTTGGTCAGCTCGACCGCCACCGCGGTATAGCGCTCTACTTCGGCTCCCAGATTTTCACCGTAAAGCTGCTCAACCGGCTCGCTGCCCTCGGTCATTCTCAGGGCATACGAGCGCCAGGAGTCATAAGGTCTTATCGAACTGCGTATCGGAATGATGATTTCGCCGCCAAGATCCTCCGGTGAAAGAATCGTTACACCGTCTTCCTCCGAAGCATCGTTCGGCAATACCAGCGTCACCTGGGCTCCATGGTGCAGAAGCCCGCGGACTATTCCCTGACAGGCGACACCCAACCCGCCGCAATGCACAGGCGGATATTCCCAGCCGAACATAAGGGTATGAAACCGCATTGAAATCCGTATTTGTTTGCCCTCACACGCACACGCGCGAGGAATCTAATTATTTTAGCAGAAAAATGCGGTTTTTCCTAGATAAAAATGGTCCCGGAAACCGTGGAAAACTACTCCTTTCCTTCGTACAAGCCCATACCGGTATTCACGACAACTACACGTCTAAAACTGTCCGTTGCCCCCTGGCGAAGACGCTTCAGGTAGAGAGCGAGTCCCGCTGCTCCCGATGGTTCGGCGTCGATACCGTTTCCGAGGAGCATTCTGTGTGCTTCGTCGATGAAAGCCTCGCTGACGGTGTCTTTCTGCGTATCCGGCCCAGTGAACATGAACTGCCTGAGCGCGTTCATATCATCGCCTTTAAACAGCAGGAATGGTTTGAACGGTGCCGTGAGCTTGTCCGCAATGCTATCGGATCGCTCAGGTTCGGCGGCGAGAATGCTGATGCGCCGTACCTTGTCCGGCGACGTCGTAAGTCGCGGATCCCGCTGTCCTGTCGCGGCATGCACCCTCGTTCTGTCCTGCCAGGTGAGATAATTTTCCGTGAGCCGTCCTGATCCGTAAGGAACGTAGACTTCATCCGGTTCCTCGCCGAAAACCTCATGCACTTGCCAATCGTAGAATGTCGCGTTCGGCTCGATAGATCGAACCGATGTAATGTCGATACCATCATCGTTATGTGAAAGGTGCCGGATCTCCTCGGGGGCAAGAGGGACACTGAGGTCGGCGAGATAAAGGTCTGCACGGAGTTTCCGCAGAGCATCGTAAGTTCTTGGCTGCTCCAGCGGGAGCGTGTTGCTAACGACGATCTTCGGGGGCGGTAGACCATAGCGCGCGAAACACTCGGCAACCGCACGGCCTTCATTCCCCGACGTTATTAGCGTCAGGCGCGGGATCAGAGTGGCATGGAGATCGTTACGGGAAAACCGCCCGCTCCGGAGATCTAAGAAGCATGCTCTCGCGAAATCCCGGTAAAGCGTCCCGAGCTCCCATGCGGCGCGATCCTTGACTGTGCGTGTGGGATTGCTCAGCGGATCGGATTCATCTTTCACGAGTACATTGGGGAGTTCATTCAGCCGGAGCACCCTCGTCGCTCTCCATTCGGGACGGAGGGGATCCGCATCCGAAAAAGAAGGGATGCCGTCCCCCCACCGTTCGACGAGTGCTTCCGTCATCGTCCGCGGAAAATAGATTTCTCTCGCAGCCTCCCCGGTCAGTCTTTCAGCTCCTGACAGCGTTTCAATCATAATAATATTATACCACATTTTATTTTTTCAACTATTTCCGGTTCATCATTTGACATTCCATTTCTTGTGTTTTGGATTGGCTCAGACTACGATCCCGTGTTGGCATCTCCTTCGACCATGGGTTCTCTAAAAATACCCTCCTCTGGCCGTTCTTCGCCCCGGCGTATGAGCCGCTGGTGCGAGTACCTGGCCCTCGCAGAAATCCACCCCCGTAACCGGGAGCTCCTGACGGAGTTCTTCCTGGAACAATTTGCCTATTCCCCGACAATCTTCCCGGCCTTTCTTGCTCTGTTCCAACGAAAGCTCACATCGACGAAGTATCGCAAAGCGCGTTTGCATCTCGCACAGCAGTACCTCGATATACTCTCGCCTCTCTGCGAACGGTTCGGCCTCTTCGAAAAGAAGAACGACTTGGATCGAATTTGCTTCCGTCTCACGAACCTCAAGGGATACCGCTCTGTCGAACAGGTGCTCTCACGGTACAAGAGAACCTCCCATCTCCTCATTGCGAGAGTAATTGGAAGTTTTCGGCGTCTCCTGAAGGACACGGGCCACTCCTGCACTGTCACCGGACGGTACAAGAACGTCTACAGCGTCTACCGTAAACTCCAACAGAAACGGTACCTGAGCCCCATCGCACTCAACGATATCTTCGCATTTAGGATCATCCTTCAGCGCAATTCCGTACAGGAATGTTTTGATGTCCTCAACCTGCTGCACGATCACTTCCAGCCGAGCGTCAAACGTTTCAAGGACTACATTTCGATCCCCAAAATCAATGGCTACCAGAGCATTCACACGACACTCTCCCAGGTCCTTCCGGACCTGGATCTCCCCGTCGAAGTCCAAATCCGGACGAAGATCATGGACGATTTCTCTGAGCGCGGCGTGGCTTCCCACTGGCTCTATGCCGGGGAGAAGAAAAGCCGGCTACTTACGGACCCGGAACGGAAATTGGTCGAATATCTCACGTCTCTTTCCGAGGAAGTCCGGGCGGCACCGACCGTGCTCTGCTTCTCCCCTACCGGCGATGCGTTCCGTTTCCCGGCAGGATCCACCATCCTTGATTTTGCGTACGCTATCCACACCGAAGTGGGGAACAGAGCTATTTCCGCTGCCGTGAACGGGACGAAGCGCAACCTCCAGTATGCGCTGCAGGAAGGTGACCGCATCCGCATTCTCACGGCACGGAACATACAAGCAACCAAAAGTTGGCTACAATTCGCCCATACACCCTATGCCCGCCGGAGAATCCGCGAACAGGCCTGATTCCAGCACCATCTACCGGACCCTCGTCGAGCACATGAACGAGGCCGTCTGGATGGGCGACAAGCACGAACGCACGATCTACGCGAACCCGAAGTTCTGCGAACTCATGGAACGTTCGCTTCAGGAAATGCTGGGGAAAGAATCGTACATCTTCTGGGACAAAGAGAGCGCCAAGCGCGTGCGGCGCGCGAACGAAACGGAACGGCGAAAAGGCATTGCCTCCAGCTACGAAGGAACGCTCCTGAGCAAGAGCGGGAAACGCATCCCGGTGCTCTTAAGCGGTACGCCGATCCCGCAAGGAGGAACCATCGGCATCATGACGGACCTCCGGGAGCTTCGGAAGCATGAATCGCTCTACCGGACCCTCGTCGAACACATGAACGAGGCCGTCTGGATGGGCGACAAGCACGAGCGCACGATCTACGCGAACCCGAAGTTCTGCGAACTCATGGAGTATTCGCTCCAGGAAATGCTGGGGAAGGAATCGTACGAATTCTGGGATAAGGAGAGCTCCAAGCGCGTGCGGCGCGTGAATCTCACCGACCGCCGGCAGGGGACGGCTTCCAGTTACGAAGGAACTCTCGTAAGCAAGACCGGCAACCGGATCCCCGTACTCCTGAGCGGCACCCCGCTCCCGGAAGGAGGAACCATCGGCATCATGACGGACCTCCGGGAGCTCAAGAAGAAGGAGGAAAAGGAACGCGTGCTGAGCAGCGCCATCATGTATGGCATGGACGCGGTGATCGAAGTGGATAGCGACGGGAAGATCCGGTCGTGGAACCGGGGCGCGAAAACCATTTTCGGGTACAGCACGAAGGAAATGGAGAATTGCTCTTTGGACACCATCTTTTCCCCCGCCGACCGGAAGGACATCATGCGCGTGCTCACCGTCCGGTACAACATCCAGTTCCACGGCATGCACAAGAACAAGCAACCCGTGACCGTCTCCGTCACGATCAGTCCCATCATCCATATGAAGGGCACGGCCCCCTCGTCGTTCCTCCTTATCGTGCGCGACATGACGGCGCAGCGGAAATTCGAGGAGGAACTGATGGTGAAGTATCAGAAAATGCGCGAGGCCTACAACCGGTTCGGCATCATCCGGCGGCAGACGGACTACATTTTTGATTTCGTCAGCCTCTCCTCCCAGCAAAAGGATCGGAGGGTCCTCGCAGATTACATCGTAAACTCAGTGATCATGCTCTCGCGCGCCGATGGCTGCGTGCTGCGGTTCTACAACAAGCGGTACCACACGCTGGAACTCGCATCGTTCTTCGGCGTCGGGGAAGACTGGCGGGGAAAGGCCCACATCCACCTGAAAGGCAGCCTGGTGGAAAAAGCATTCAAGAGCGGCATGCCGCTGAAGATCGTCGACCTTACGAAGGAGCCGGGCTACAGCTCCACCTACCTCGCGAAGAAGCACAACTTCTGCTCCTCCCTCATCCTTCCGCTCGTCTTCCGGTCGGAGATCATCGGCAGTCTCTCGCTCTACGTGACGCCGGAGAAGAAGCTCGAGCTCTTCGAGAACGATTTCATCGAGCAGTATGCGCTCCTGATCGGATGCATCCTCGCCTCCTCAGCGCCTGCGGCTCCTCCGGCTGCCACGCCTCGGTAACCTTTCCCACCATGGAGCCCGCCCGGGACGCTTGAGGATACCGGCCTCGGTAAGACTCGTGGCATGGCTCCCCAGAGCGTTAACTAGCATGTGCGGTCCCGGATTGCCCAGCATCCGGTGACTGTCGCTCACTTCCTCCAACCTACCCCGGAGGTCATTTGACCGGACACCGTACAGCTCAAAGAGCGCATCGTCCAAAGGCCGGATGTCTCTCAGAACATACCGCAGATCATGGTGCATTTCTCTCTTGGAACCCGGCGTGTCAGTCACCATATCGACCTCCGGATGCATCTGCGTTGAAAACAGGCGATCATGAAAAGCTCCACAGGCAACCACCTGCCCGGTGAGACCGCTCCTTGCGTAAATCTGAATCTTGTCCGGCGGGGCTTCGTCCAGACCGGTTACATGTCTGGTGTGTGTCCCCACGACCGCCAATTGCTCTTCTCCTTCAGGAAAACCGGTAAAGAACGGGGCACGCCTCACGATCGTCAAGGGGGTCGGACCGTACACCAGACAACCCGGCCGTGAGACAATGCTCCGATCCTCCCCCATCCACCCGATGAGATCCATCATCACCTGGTGGCCGAAGCAAATGGCAATGGCGCGCGCGCGTGATTCCTCGTCTCCCAACGCATTGCCGATATCCCTTCCATAGGTTTGCCGGAAGGCGGTACCCGGCGGTTCGTCGGGATTGTTGAGACTTCCACCAATGATGACGATCGCGCCACTCTTCAGTTGTTCGACGAAA
>Ga0172379_10012252_pt1 | contig 10074 bp, 9 predicted proteins | sample GrowelOW334metaG_FD_119756 | JGI IMG/M metagenome (GOLD analysis project Ga0172379, IMG submission 119756) | Groundwater microbial communities from an aquifer near a municipal landfill in Southern Ontario, Canada - Groundwater well OW334 metaG | ecosystem: Environmental > Aquatic > Deep...
AGCTTTAACGGAGCGCGGGTTTTCCAACCCGCGATTTCTCCTGTTGGCGGGTAAGAAAACCCGCCCTCCATTTAGTTTCTTATTGATAAAACTGCGGCCACCGCAGTAGGCCGCTGAATTCTGTCATCTGCCATTCTTTCAAATCGCCGATTCACCGTTTCTCCGGCTCTCCGATTCATTTCTTCCGTGGGGTCCTGGCATGGGATATGCTACATTCCCGACTAAAAAGTAAATTTATAGAGGAGGGGGTATGAAAGGCATATATACTTGTCCATACTGCATGAGATCTTTTACTGTAGCCAGGGAGGGGGATTATCTGTGTGAGTGCGGCAGGCAGTTTTTCTATCCGCCCATGTGTTCGACAAGAGTTTCAAAATATTCATGTGCGGCGCCGGTATATTTGGATTCCTCCAGCGGCAGTGTGAGGAAAAGGCTGAAATACAGTTACGGAAGAAGGAGTTATTTCAGGTCGGGTTCCGGGGAAGACTGTCCTCTTGCCAGAGCCTCACTCATATCTGGAATCCTCGGCTTGATTTCATTTGGAGTCTTAAGTGTTCCGGCGCTGATCCTCGGCTTTTCAGCCATAACGCTTATTTCAAGTCCGTTCTATAATTACAAGGGGACGTGGATGGCGGTTTCGGGAATGCTTTTAGGTCTGGCCGGAATAGCGGGCTGGGGGTTGTGGGTGTTTTCACTGCTGTAGACGGGGCAACTGCAAAATTGGCGAAGGTAGGGCGCGTTTTCCGTAACGCGCCGCTTCAGAACGGACGGTTCGGAGAACCGTCCCTATCCTTAAATAAACTCCGGCAATTTTGCAATTCCCTCCAATGGTGGAGCAGCTCCCGATGAGAGTGCCATCTTTTTTTTGCCGCCTTGTCGAGGTTCGGCCTGCCTTTCTCAGCCTTTCCTTGTCAATTCCTTTTTCAGATGGCTGACTGTTTTCGCGAAATGGTTCATGCATGCTTCAACCGGTTCAGGTTTGCGCAGATCAACTCCGGCATCTTTGAGAATATCAAGTACGTCTTTTGTGTCACCCGCCCGGAGGAATCCCGTATATGCGTCCAGCTTTGACTTGTCTCCGCTTAGGATGTTTTCCGAGAATTTCATTGCCGCAGAAAAGCCGGTCGCATATTTGTAAACGTAGAAATCGTAATAGAAATGCGGAATTCGCGACCATTCCATGCGTATCTTGTCGTCAGGGGCAATGGAGGTTCCGTGATATTCCGAGTTGATTTTAAAATATGAGGATGAGAGTTCATCTGCGGAAAGCGGAATTCCGTTTTCCCTCTTCTCATGGATCAGTTTTTCGAATTCCGCAAACATTGTCTGGCGGAAGACCGTGCATCGTATTTCTTCGGCGAGCCGGTTATGAAGGTAAAGGCGGATTCTCCTGTCCGTGAATTTCTTCATCAGATATGCGTGGAGCAGGAGCTCATTCGTGGTGGATGCCGCCTCCGCCGCAAAAATGCTGTATTGGGCGTAATGGTAGTCCTGTTTTTTATTGGATAAATACGAATGCATGGAATGTCCGAGTTCATGGGTGAGCGTGAAGACATCGTTCATTGTGCCATTGTAGTTCATCAGGATATACGGGAGTGAATCATAGCAGCCGCTTGAGTAGGCGCCGCATTTCTTCCCTCTGCATTCAAGCACGTCAATCCATCGCTCCTTCAGCGCCCTGTCAATGAGACTGCAGTATTCCGGGCCGAGCGGCTCTAGCGACTCACGCACATATCCGCACGCGTCTTTCCAGCTGATTTCCATCTCGCAGTCGGGAACAATCGGGCAGTAAATGTCATACATGTCCAGTTTCTTCAGTTTGAGAACCTTCTTCCTGAGTTCAAAATAACCGTGGAGCGAGGGCAGATGCCTGCGGACTGTCCTGATCAGATTGGTATAGACTTCATCGGGAATATTGTCCTCGTGCAGGGCCGCCCTCAATGATGAGGGATATTTTCTGATTTTTGCGTCAAACGTATGGGTTTTTATGGCTCCGTCAAGAATGGCTGCGAAAGTGTTGCGATATTTTGAAACCGTTTCATACATTGCCGTAAAGGCCGATTTGCGGATTTCGCGCTTCTGGCTTTCAACGAGTTTGATGTAATTGCCGTGGCTCAGCTCTACTTCCCCGCCTTTGCCGTCCGGAACCTTCGGGAATTTCAGATCGGCATTGCTGAGCATCGTGAATGTTTTGTACGGAGTTGACAGTGCGTCGGAAGCCAATCCGAGGATTTTCTCCTCCGGTTCTGAAAGTGTGTGCGGCCTGTCCCTTAGAAGTTCTTCAAGGGATCTTCTGTAAAATGCGAGGCACGGTGATTTGAGGTAGGACTTGATTCTGGTGTCGGCAAGTTCGAAAATCTCAGGTTCGAGCCAGGCGGTTTCACCCGCTATTTCCGAGTGCTTTGCCGTAACCCTGTCGAGCCTGGACGAATTTGCGGAATTCGCAGTGTCCTCGTCGGATTTCAGATGTGCGTATGTGTAAACTTTTTCGAGACATCTTTCAAGGGAGTCGTTTTTCTCGAATGCGGCCTTGAGGTTCTCCGCTGATTTTTTGAGCGTTCCCCTGCACGACATGAATTCGGAAAGCAGGGAATCCAGCGACTTGAAGTCCTTTTCCCAGGAAGCAATGTTCCCGTAGAAGATTTCAAGATCCCAAGTCTTGTCTTTTGGAATCCGGGAGCGTTCCGGCAAGGTATTTGTTTTCTTCTTCATGAATCTCCGTTTCAGTATGTTTATGTGAATTCCAAATCACAATACTCAAAAATCAGACAAGCACAAATAATAAGATAAAGGTTCCCTTAAGAAATTCATGAACAATATTTTCTATTTCTCAAAAGTCTGAGGAAATAAAGATCCGCAGATGCTACATATAGTTGAACTAACGGACAAGCGGATTTTTTATCTTCAGATCCGGGAAGCGGGAGAAATCCCTGTCGGCAGACCAGAATTGCCTTATGCCGTGACTCAAACACAACGCGGCGATGCGGGCATCATGCACCATCGGCCCTGCGGCCTTTGCCGCAAGAATCAAGCGTTCCAACCTATCCAGATGATCTGGACTTTCACCGAGAAGATGAAGTGTCGGAGCGCCCATCCACGCCCGTAACGCTTTTATGGCGATGGGCATAGGGGTTGGAGGACGGTAAATCTTGGGATGTGTTACGATGGACAGAAACTCATGAGCACATGGCCAAGGTATAGCCCACGAGGATGTCCCATTGGCCAACTCCGTCATCACTTTCAAAGCCTCATCGTGCCACGGAGAGTCTTCCCGATGAGCATAAACCAGGAGATTTGTATCCACCGCGATCACGAACCGTGCTCCTCGTATGCGGCATCGCGGATCGCGCTCCAAGAAGATTGCCTGAACTCAGGCGTAAGACCTTTGCCTTTGAATGTGACAGCCTTGACATGTGGTGGGTGTACGGCAGATCGCCTTTTGATGGCATACGCCAGCCCCTCCGAAAGAAGTTCCCTCAAGGTCACTCCCTGCTCCTTGGAAAGCTGTTTCGAGCGCAAAAACAGGTCATCAGCAATATCTATGGTTGTTTTCATATGGGAAACAATATCTCCATTCAGTCGGCTTGTCAAATCCTGAAAAGCGCTGTGAGGGGAAATTGAAGTATTGGAAAAATAAAACAGAATCATACTGCTGTTGTTTTCTTCTGATGATGAAGCGGAAAGTCATATCGTCGTTGAGCCACATCGGGAAATTCGTTCCCCATGCGTTGTTATAAGGATTGAAATGCAGTCCGCCGACATATCTGGAATCCGATCATGAAAATCGAGCAGTGACATCTGTCCGGGCGCGACAAGCGGGGTATCCCAGTTGTCAATGAAAAACTATGATCTCGCGGAATTCCGGTTTGGAAGTATATTATCCCCGACCGTTTGAATATCCAATATCGAACACGGAATGTCCAATGATGAAAGTAAAGCCATTGGATAAGTCCGATGGATGTTGGAAATTCCTTGTTGGATATTGGACATTGAAAAATAAAAACATGGCAGACAGTAAACTCAAATACGCGGTGATAGGGGATCCCATTGCGCACTCCTTTTCGCCGCAGATGCATAATGCCGCGTTCAAAGCGCTGGGGATAAATGCCGAATATGTCGCTGTTCATGTAAGGGAACAGGAGCTTCCCCTCTTTGCCGGCAGGGCGAGAAAAGAATTTGCGGGCTTCAACATCACGGTTCCCCATAAAAATGCGATAATACCTTTTCTTGACTCAATTTCGGATGAATGCAAACTCACGGGAAGTGTGAATACCGTTATAAACAGGAACGGCCTTCTCCACGGCGAATCCACCGACGGCTACGGACTTGAAACTGCGATAAAAGAGGAATTCGGCATCCCCCTGGAGGGCAATTGTTTTTTATTTATGGGAACCGGAGGAACCGTGAAAGCAGTATCTTTTCATTTCGCCGGAAAAGGCGCCAGAACGCTTTATTTTGCAAACAGGACTGTTTCCAAATCCCGGGTTCTGATTGATGAACTTGACAAGGCGTATCCTAAAACTGGATATGCCTGCTGCAGTCCTGAAGATGAAAAGCTGATGGATGAGTTTGTGTCATGTTCCGCCGCTGTCATCCAGTGCACCAGCCTGGGGCTGAAGCCGGAGGATCCGAGTCCGCTTGGCGACAGGTTTTTCAGGAATGGCAAATGTTACTATGACACCATATACAAGAATACGGCATTCCTTAAAATTGCCGGGGAAAAGGGATGCAGGGCGTCCGGCGGTCTTTCAATGCTTCTTCACCAGGGCGCGAAATCTTTTTCAATATGGACGGGAAACCCGGCTCCGGTAGAAGTGATGAGGAAGGCTCTTTATCGGGAATCCAAGAGACGGGATGCGTTTGAGGCGCTCCCATGATTTATACTCAATTATGTTGAGAATTTAAAAATAGACGAGCAAGATTGTGTATTGGATTTTATCGTTCAGACTGAAGGGCGATATGAATATCGTCCGATGGAGGAACGGGAAAATACGGGCACAAAATGCTCGCCGCGTGGCGGTTGCGATCTTTTGAGTTTGGATTCGCACCCTTCGAGTCCCTTCGATACCTCGGTATCGGCGGTCTCTCAGAATGCGAACCAATTCTCAAAATCTTCGCAATCTAATTTAAATTTTCGAGGTAATTTCAAAATTGCCGAATCCAAGGTAGGGATGGCTCTCCGAGCCGTCCGTTTTGAGGCGGCGCGTTACGGAGAACGCGCCCTACCTTCACCAATTTTGAAATTGGCTCTTTCAACCTAATTGAGTATAACAGTAACCTTTAACCGGTAAGTTTAAACAAATGGATTTCACAAATCAGATACCAGCCGAGATTCTTCCGTTTCTCAATGTTTTTGTTTTCATAATCGGTGCATGTGTCGGCAGTTTCTTTAATGTCTGCATCTGGCGCATACCCCGCGACGAATCCATAGTTTCGCCTCCTTCACACTGTCCGAAATGCGGACATCTCATACCATGGCATGAAAATATCCCGCTTGTAAGCTGGCTTGCACTCAGGGCCAAATGCAGCAAATGCAGGATATCAATAAGCCCGCGATATTTTTTCGTTGAGCTCCTGACGGGATATGTTTTCCTGCTCATATGGATAAAAGTGCTTTCATCCGGGCAGCCGATCGCTTTTGTATTTCCATATTCTTTCGTGGCGGCACTTGTGATATTGACTGCATTTATCGATGCCGAACACAGCATAATACCGAATGAAATAACCTATGCCGGCATGATCGCCGGGCTTTGTTTTTCGATAATATGGCCTGAATTATGGGTGCAGCACCGGAACTGGATTATGCCTGAAAGACTCATCTCATTCATTCTTTCATCGGGAAGCTTGCTCATCTCTGTTCTGTTCATGTCATTCATTGCGCTGGGGGGGAGATATATGTTCAAGAAGGAGGCGCTTGGCTGGGGCGATGTGAAATATATCGGCGCTGTCGCCGCTCTGATCGGAATTCCCGCCTGTTTCTTTTCATTGTTATTTGCCTCCCTGACCGGTTCTGTCTATGGATTATCGTTGATTATGCTCGGGAAGGGAAAGCTTAGAAGCGCATTTCCACTCGGTCCGTTTCTTGCGGCCGGAACAATCATATGGGTGTTTTTCGGCGAGAGCATTTATGAATCATATGTTCAGATGTCAAATCTTGTCGCTTTAAAAGTGTCGGATGGATGGTAGATTACCGGTGGGAATTTGGTTCAAGTAAAGTCCACAGGCAAGACACCTGTGTTACATTCAAAAAAACGGGGGCAGACAAAATGAAATCAGGAATTATCCGTATTTTTCTGTTATTCTTGCTGACGACAGGCTCCGCCTTGTTTGTCGCGGCACAGGATGAATCTTTTTCAGAACTCAGGGTCGCCGATGTTTTCACAGATCATATGGTTCTTGAGAAAGACGTTGATATTCCCATATGGGGGGTGGACACCCCCGGCACTAAAGTTAAAGTTTCAATTGCGGGACAGGCGCTCAGTGCAACAACCGATAAAGACGGTAAATGGAAGCTTGTCGCCGCTCCCCTGAAGGAGACGGGGCCTTTTCAAATGGAGGTTGAAAGCGAATCCGGAAAGCGTGTGTTCAAGGATATTTTATGCGGTGAAGTCTGGATTTTCGCAGGCGATGCCGTGATAAGCCGGCCTATTGGAAAATCGGCAGTCGCAAAAGAGGGATCACCGGCTGGAAACCAGATAAGGATTTTTAATGTGCCAAGGCAGTTTGCGAAGTTCCCGCATGACGGGATCCGGTCGAAATGGGCAATCTGCAATCCTGGTTCAGACGATAGGATTCCGGCGATCCCATATTATTTTGCACAGGAAATACAGGGGAAGACAAATCTTCCGGTGGGTATTGTCTTGTGTTCTGTTCCCGGCAGCATTTCCGAAGCATGGATAAGCAGGGAAGGCGTCAATTCCATAAAAGATTTATTTTTTGTTTCCGATTATCAGAACCTTATCCAAGGCTATGAGCTCAAGATAAGCGGCACCTACAGGGGGCTCAACGCTCTTTCAAACATCAACGTTGAAAGCTACGATGTCAAGTACAGCGGCGCGATTAAACGGATTCAGCTTTGGGCGGAGACGAAAGAAGGCAAGAATATGTTCAAGTCGAATGCCGACCTTGAACGGTGGCAGGATAAAATTCAGGACTGGGTTGACATTTCCCTGCGAAGTGAAGCGCAGGGCACTCCGGTTTCGGAGGAACAGAGGGCGTGGCCTTTGTTTATCCAGGCCGCTGCGGGTGTCATTGCCGATCCCCGCACATCACCCACAAGACCCATGGCTTTGTTCAACGGAATGATAAATCCCCTTGTGCCTTATGCTGTGAAAGGGGTTGTCCTATGGCATGGAGAAACTGATGCCGGATGGGATAGGGGAGATTCATACTTCAATATCGTCACAGGACTGATCAAGAACTGGAGGGCGATATGGAACAAGGTCGGAGCTAAAAAAGGAGATATGCCTTTTGTTGTTGTGCAACTTCAGGATTTCAACGGGAAACAGAATCTTTCCTGCGATGAATGTTCTAAAATAAGAATCGCCCAGGCCTTAATTCCCGGAAAATTAGCCAATACTGCAACTGCTGTGACAATGGATTTGGCTTTGGGTGAAGGCGCGTCTATCTCTCCGGACGGCCTTAAGGAGGCCGGACTGCGTATAGCCTGGAGCGCCCTCGGCAAATTTTATGATCAGGAAGTTGTTTACTCCGGTCCTGTTTTTGAATCTATCACCTCAGTGGGCGGCCAGATTAAAATGGAATTCAGGTCTAATTACGGCGGATTGATTGCCGGAAAAGACGGGAAGGCGGAAAAGGTGATCGGGTTTGAAACTGCAAATTCCGACAGGAAATTTATTGAAGCCGAAGCATCTATAGACGAGGGTTCGATAGTTATCAAAGACACAGGTTCCATTGTTGCAGTGCGTTACGGGTGGGTGGCAAACTCAGGGGCAAACCTGTATAACAAGGAAGGCTTGCCCGCAACGCCGTTTACAGCGAATCTGCCGTTGCCGGAGAAGAAATAAAATCCTTCAAGGATTTTATCTTCCTTCAACCTTCAGAAGGCTTGTGAATTTCTTGAAAAACCAGAGAATAAGGTAAATCACAAGCCCCGCCAGAAAGAAAGTCAGCCACCGGTCGCTGATGTAAAACCTTTTTTCCGTGACCACGGTTTCAGCGACATGTAGCGCAGTTATTGATGCTATTATTGCGAAGAAGCCGTTGAATTCCCTTTTTAAGACATTTTTAATTGAGAAGGCGAGTTCCGGTGATTCCCATTTTTTGAAATCAGGTATTATCACAGGCGTGTTCTCGGCCCATTTCATGAACATGTCGCCGAACTTATCCCTTAAAAAAGCTTCTTCTGCAAAAATAATCCGTTCGTAATAAAGCCAGTATAGAAGAGTTCCGAGCAGGACGAGCCACCAGACTTTTGTGAATAAGATGACACCCAGGAAAATGAAGAAGTTTCCAACATACAGGGGATGTCTGACTATTGAATACATGCCCTTGGTGTTGAGCGAGTCCGCCTTCTGTCTTTTTGTGTTTCTTCCGGAAGTCCCCTTGGGAGTGCTTCCGATGATGATGATGCGGATGAGGAGTCCGGAAAAAGCGACGCAGATGGAGAAAATCTCCCAGCACTTTTCAAATTTGCGGCCTGCCAATTTTTCAAGCGTCTGTGAATCCAGCAGTGCGACTATCAGTATGGGAACGATCAGAAGGGGAAGAAAGCTTCTCCACCTGAAAAGCCAGCCCCCGCTTTTTTCATATTCTTCTCTAATTGCCATAAAAATTCCCTTTTGTAATTTTAAAAACAGGCAGTAAACTTAGGCGGAATAACTCAAAAAGCAAATTCAAGTTTATGATTGACGGTGAATTAAAATGACCGATGCCAGCTTTGTTAAAAAACGTAGAGTCCGGTACAGGGGGACACATCCCCGGCGCTTCGAGGAGAAATACAAGGAATTGAACCCGCAGCTCTATTCCGACGAAGTGAAGAAGGTCATGGAGCGCGGACAGACCCCTGCGGGAATGCATCGTCCGATTCTTGTCAGTGAGGTTCTCGAGGCCCTTGACCCGAAACCGGGGATGGTGGGGCTTGATGCGACACTGGGATTTGGCGGTCATGCGCAGGAGCTTCTGAAGCTGATTGCTCCCGGAGGACGGCTCATTGGCATTGATGTGGATCCGTTGGAACTGCCTCGGACCGAAGCCCGTTTGCGTGGACTTGGTTTTTCAGAGGATGTCCTCTTCGTGCGACGAATGAACTTTGCAGGTTTGCCCCAGCTTTTGCCGGAAGCGGGAGGGGCATTTGATTTTGTGCTTGCCGATCTCGGCGTCTCGTCAATGCAGCTGGATAATCCGGCCCGGGGATTTTCCTTTAAGGCAGACGCCCCTCTGGATCTTCGTCTCAATCCGGGCAGGGGACAGCCGGCATCGGCGCTTCTCAAGTCAATCACTGAAGAGGATCTGACCGAACTCCTGATTTCAAACGCCGATGAACCCCGTGCTGGCGCAATCGCAAAGGCGATATTTGAAAACAGGCTGCAGATTGATTCGACAACGCAATTGGTGGATACTGTAGGCCGGGCTTTGCGGTGCCTTCCGGAACAGACCCGGCGTGAAGAGACTAAAAAATCATTGCAGCGGACATTCCAGGCGCTGCGCATTGCAGTCAATGACGAACTGGCCGTACTTGATCAGTTCCTCAATCTTCTGCCCGGATGCCTTAAAGAAGGCGGACGTGTTGCAATACTTACCTTTCATTCCGGAGAGGATCGTCGTGTGAAGAAGTCTTTTCTGGAAGGATACCGCTCCGGGATTTACTCCGAAATCGTCCGTGAACCTATCCGTTCATCAGCGGAGGAACGACGTTCAAACCCGAGATCCGCATGCGCAAAACTCCGCTGGGCGGTGAAGAAGTAGAAACCTGCCGGGGACATCCCGGTAGCCTTTCTGGGTGCAAGACCGAAATAACATTGGCCCGTGTAGCAGCAATCTGTTTCCGTATGGACTTTAAACATAGGAGCCGATTTCAAAATTACCGAAGGTAGGGCGGTTTCGCCGAAACCG
>Ga0172379_10012253_pt1 | contig 10074 bp, 8 predicted proteins | sample GrowelOW334metaG_FD_119756 | JGI IMG/M metagenome (GOLD analysis project Ga0172379, IMG submission 119756) | Groundwater microbial communities from an aquifer near a municipal landfill in Southern Ontario, Canada - Groundwater well OW334 metaG | ecosystem: Environmental > Aquatic > Deep...
GTGAGCCGCCTCACGCTGTCTTTGAAATTCGCCGGTCCATTGAACTTTGTATCCGATTGGCAGTTTCACTTCATTTAGTACGCGCTTCTGAGCGTCTTCTACTGCGGTGGCCAGGTCGCGGCCGCGTACATTGGCTCTAATGGTGCCCATACGAGATCCAGCATCACGCCAAATCTGACTGGCACCATTGACCTCAGTTAAGGTTGCTAACTGTGCTAGGGATACTGTGGCACCAGATGGAGTGTCAACTAGAACATGGTTCAATGCTTCTTCAGAAGACCTAAATTTCGGAGCCAAGCGCACAATTACTTCAAAGCGCTTCTCTCCTTCAATAACTGAAGTGGCTGGTGTTCCACCTATGGCAATCTCAGTTAACTCTTTCAGGTCGCCCTCGTTGAGGCCATACCTGGCAGCTTCTGCTCTATTGATCTCGATGACAAATTGAGGTTGGCCTAAAAGCGGGTCGACAATAACATCAACAATGCCTGGCGTCTCAGACATAATGGTCCCGACATGTTGTGCTTGTTTTTCTAACTCAGCAAGGTCGGGCCCAGATATTTTCGCTACCAACGAGCCTTGTACACCAGAGAGGGCTTCATCTAAAGTAGTCTGAATGTATTGGGTAAAGTAATAACCAACACCTGGAATTTGCTCAAGTTCTTTTCGAATCGAAGCGATCAGCAGTTCTTTGTTTTCTTTGAACTGAGGGCGCCAATCTTTTGCCGCTTTCAAATCGACATAGAATTCTTGGTCGGCAAAGCGCGCTGGGTCTGTGCCGTCATCAGGGCCGCCCACTTGTGAGAGTACTTGTTTTACTTCAGGGTAGCGCAACAGTGTCTCGCGAATTTGACGAGAAGTATTCACTGCTTGAGAGAGTGTGACACTGCCAGGCTTAATTGTTGCTCTGAGCCAGATATTGCCCTCTTCCAGGTGGGGCAAAAATTCACTTCCAGTATGTAAAAACATATTGGCGGCAATAGCAACACCGACAATAGACGACAAGATTACAGGCAGCGGGTGCTTCAGGCACCATGTAAGAGTGGGCGCGTAGACTGCTTTGGCAACTGTAACAATAGGGCTTTGTCTTTCAATCAATGGCTTTTTAACAAGAAAGAACGAGGCTAAGACCGGTACGAGGGCGAGGGCCAAAAAGCCTGCACCTAATAGAGCCGATACCATCGTTGCTGCTAAAGGGCGAAACAGTTTGCCCTCAACGCCACTAAAAGTAAAAATGGGAAGAAAAGTAGCAACAATAACAACGATGCCAAAAACTATCGGGCCAGCTACTTCACGCGCTGAATCAGTAAGTATTAGAAGACGCTGTGCCGGAGTCTTGTCTTGCCCTTCTTCGGAAAGCCTGCGAATAATATTCTCGGTCATTACTACAGCGCTATCTACTAAAATGCCAAAATCGATAGCTCCCAAACTAAGTAAGTTTGCTGGCACACCGAGCAGCAGCAGGGCGATAAAAGCAATCAACATTGAGAGCGGAATAACGCAAGCTGTGATCACCGCTGAACGCAAATCAACTAAGAATATTGCTAAGAGAACGACTACTAGGGTAATTCCGATGGCAACGTTAGTGCCAACAGTTGTAAGAGTCTGATTAATGAGCCACTCGCGGTCATAGAGGGTTTGCAGTTTCACCCCTGGTGGCAAGGCGGCAATTATGTCAGGCAACTTTTCTTTAATTGACTGCAAAACTCTTGATGGGTTTTCTCCCCGCCGCAAGAGCACAATACCTTCCACGCAGTCGTCTTCTCGATCTTGACCGACCTGTCCTCGCCTAACCATTGGCCCAATTTCCACATCGGCCACATCTCTAACTTTATAGGAATGCCGGCGGCAGTTGAAGAAATCGTGACATCGCGCAAATCTTCTTCGCTTTTAATCAGGCCAATCTGGCGCACAATTAAAGCGTTGCCATTGTGCTCAATAAAACCGCCACCGGTTGTGGCATTGCAGTGCTCAACGGCCTCAAAGACTTGTTTTAAGGTCGTACCTCTGGCTCTCAATTTGAGTGGGTCGACATTGACTTGATAGGTCTTTGTTGGCCCACCCTCACTGACTATGCCAATTACTCCAGGTATCTGTCTAAAGAGTTTCTCGAGGTCCCACTGTTGAATTGCCCTCAGGCCCATAGCTGATATATATGGGCTAGATAACGAATAGCGGAAAATTTCGCGCAGTGAACCTACATCGGGCTCTAGAACCGGCTCTACGTCAGAAGGTATATTGGCTTGCTGAATACGTTCCAATACCTGCTGCCGAGCAACAGTGGTACTGGTTACATCTGTATAAGTAGAAATGATTACAGAGAGACCGTAAAGCGACAGCGAACGCAGGGCAGTCTGACCTGGTACTCCGTACATTTCTTTCTCTAGAGGAATAGTAACCAGACGCTCAACTTCTTCTGACCCTTTGCCTGGAACCAGAGTTATGACTCGCACCTGAGGGTTTGACAACTCGGGGTAAGCTTCAATTGGTAACACTTTCCAGGCAGCAAAGCCGCCCAAAAGAATTAGAAAAGAGGCAATCAGGGTGATATATCTGCCCTTCAACGCCGTCACAATAAACTTGTCAATAAGTTGATGCATTTAGAAAATGGGGAACCAATCCTTGCGATTTGCTTTCATCAAAATAGCGCACTGCAAATACTTATTGGTCTACCTGTGCTTGATTACATTATGTTCAGGTTTGAAGCAGATAAAGACTGTGCGAAGATCAGTATCACAGAATCGGTTTTAAGTCTTTATAGGTTCTACTCTAATTAGGCTCTACTCTTAATAGGTTCGAAAACTTGGAGTCAATCGCCCCAAATGTCACTGGAACGCTCACAGAAGCGCTAATAATTTTTCTGCTCATAATGGTTAATGGCATTTTGGCAATGTCAGAAATTGCATTAGTCTCATCGCGAAAAACTAAACTGCAACAGTGGGCTGATAACGGCGATGCCGGCGCAAAAGCCGCACTTAAGATTGCCGGTGCCCCCAATGACTTTCTATCAACCATTCAAATTGGTATCACACTAATTGGTATTTGTGCCGGTGCCTATGGTGGCGCCAATATCGCTGACGATCTTGCTGTCGGCCTCAAGTTAATACCAGCACTAGCGCCCCATGCTCAGGGCTTGTCTATCACCATAGTAGTAGTAATAATTACTTACTTTTCTCTGATTGTCGGTGAGTTGGTGCCAAAGCGCCTCGCCTTGCAAGCTCCTGAATTAGTGGCAAAGTTTGTCGCTAAACCTATGGTCATTCTTTCTGGAATAGCCAGACCACTGGTACATCTACTGAGCGGCTCAACCAACTTAATTTTGAAAGCAGCTGGCATCAAAGAGTATAGTGAAACACCAGTGAGCCAAGCTGAAATACACGTGATGATTGAACAGGCTGCCGAAGCCGGCATCGTGCAAGAGGCAGAGCAAGAAATGGTGGCCGAGGTGCTCAAGCTCGGTGATCGCAAAGTCACGTCTCTTATGACTCCGCGCATAGAAGTTTATTGGCTCAATGGCAATGATAATTTAGAGCATGTGATAAGTCTGATTTCTGAGTCGTCCTACTCGCGTTTTCTTGTTTGCGATGAAACTGTAGACGAGGTATTGGGTGTGGTGGAAGGCAAGACAATCATGCTTGCTGCCCTCGAATCAAAAGAAAAAGCCATCCGCGATCTTGTAATCCAACCACTTTATGTTCCTGAAAATACCACTGCCTTGCAGTTGCTAGAGCGATTTAGAGATGCCAAACAACAGATTGCCATCGTTCTAGACGAGTATGGTGGCATGCAGGGTTTGGTTACTAGTGATGACATTTTTCAAGCGATAGTCGGCGACCTACCTAATGTCGGAGAAGCGCCAAAGTGGTCTAAAGTAGCTCTTGAAGATGGCTCGTGGTTAATCGATGGCCACGCACCAATTGAAGAGTTCTTCTCTGAGTTTTCACTGAAGCGTGACTTAGATGATGGTGGCACCTACCAAACTCTTGCTGGTTTTATTCTTTGTCAGTTAGAAAAAATACCGGCCATCGGAGAGCAATTTAATTGGCACAATTTGACCTTTGAAATTGTCGACTTAGATCGCCAACGCATAGACAAAGTAAAAGTGAGTGAGATCAAGGACGAATAGAGCAATTCAAGGAGAGTGTTATATGGCCCGTGTAGTTGTTTATTCTGGTCCGTCTTGCCCTTATTGCACAAGGGCTAAAGCATTACTCGACAAGAAGAACGTCGCTTACGTCGAGTTCAACGTCAAAGAAGACGGGGCCAAGCTAACTGAAATGCTAGAACTTTCAGGCGGCCGAAAAACCATTCCTCAAATCTTTATTGACGATAAGCATATTGGTGGCTGCGATGATCTCTATGCTTTAAACGATGCAGGAAAACTAGACGAATTGCTGACTGCAAAATAGCCTCGGCCAAGCAGTCAGGTAAATGTCAGGCATGACAGCGACACTAACTATGCCCCCATTTACTAGAGGTCTGCAAAATGTATGAAATGTATGACAAGACTGTCGACTATTCGATCGCGCCTGAGTCCACTCCACTAGACTCTCCTTTCTTCACTAGCGCCTACGATGCACCTGGCACCGCACCACCATCTAAGGCCAGTGACAAATATCATCTGACTCTATCAGAATCAACTTTTTTACCACCAGTCTTTATTGATGCACCGGTAGCTTCGAGCACAACGGGTGCTGCGATAACCAAGGCAGAGGCTACAGTTGTAGAAGATACTGACTTTTTCAGCGGCTGTTGGAATGTCATTTCTGATCTGGCAGAGGGCGCATACGAGGAGATAGTAGAGAACCCTTATGAGACCGCCGTCAAAGTTGTGGTTGGAGTAGCAGTGGGTGCAGCCGCAGTCTTTGTTGCACCAGTGGTATTAGTGGGCGCAGCGGTAGGTGCTGCTGTCGGTACAGGCTATGAAGTTTACGAACATGGCGGAGAGTGGTGCGACAATATCGACAAAGTTGCTAACCCCGAAGACTATACAGCGGCCGAGGTAGAAGAAGCACATAAGGCTGTAAAAGGAATGGGAGCAGTGGTTGCTGACGTGGCGTTGGGTGCCGCTACCGGTGTTGCTGGTAGTGCGCTAGCCGGAGTTGTCACATCCGCCGTGCGTGGAGCCGCTAGTGCTGAGGCATCATCTGTGGTATCGGGTGTAGCCAAAGGATCGGCGGAGGCCGAAGTGAAGGCCGCTGTAGAGTCTGGCACCGCCCGTGTAGTAACTACCGATAGCGCCGCTGGCAATACAGCTGCTACTCGCCCATTTCCCGCAGAACCACCAGCAGGGGGCAAATATATCGAAGTCAAAGTGCCAAAAAACGATGAGTTCGACTCCAATTTGCCACTTACCGAACTAGAGATCGAAGAATTGGCCGGGCCACAGGTGAGCATGGCTATTGAGGAAACCACCTTCCAGATAGCTAGCAAAGAAGCCTGGGCGGCCGAACTGGAAGCCTTGAGCACAACCGGTGCCGCCGTGCGTGTGGCCCAAACAGCTAACAATTGGGCTGTGGCCATAGAAGAGCGCCTGGCTGCCGGAGAGCTATTTACCAAAGAGCTTGCCGATAGGGCCTTCGCCTGGGTTAATGTTGACGATCGCTTCGATTGGATAGTGGCCAGTGCTCTGAAAGAGGCCTGGGTGCACGGTAAGCAGCTAAATCAATGGTACGAATTTTAGGATGAATAGCCTGTAAGAACCTAAACGTCAACTTAACGACAGCCCGATTATCTTGTTATGGTCGGCTTCGATTGGATTAGTGAGTTGGCAATTTTCTTCTTGCGAGGTCTACCATGAATCAGTTTGCTACTTCTGACTCAGCAGTTGTTAAAGCTCCTGAAAATACCGGAGGCAATGCTGCAATTCTTGAGGCTTATAAACCTACCGACAGATCGCATCTGGCAACGAACGAACAGATAAGTGCGCAAACCGAGAATCTGGTAAACAGCGGAGTGTTGCCAGAGATGCCAATTACTGGTCTGTTTGATCAGGCGACCGTGGCACAGTCTATGGAACCTACATCCGATGTACAGAAACCATCGAATGACAAATTCGGACCGCCTGAAACTAGCGAGGTCGAATTACCTAACATTACTGAAGAGACAAAAAGACGTGGTCTCGAATTAGCCGAACTCATTGAGTCGGGAAGCGATGGCCAGCGGGTTGTGGATTTGATAAGGCAAGGTCTGGCGTCTGGTGATCTCGAGGGAATGATTTTAACGGCAAACATTGAACTAGAAAAAGGCGAGAATCCCGCTCGAATTTCTTCAGGCATAGGCAGAGAGGAAATGACTTACGTTGCCGAAGATAGCTCAACAATTCCGAACAAAATTGAGCAATACAATCCTCGCGCTGGTATCTCAGTTTTCAGCCTTGGCTCTAGCCAACCTATGCTCTCCCTCTATGTCAGATACGATCCAGCCATAGAAGGCTATAACGCTCCCTATCCATCAGCTCAATAGAATCAGCAAGACAATTATGCGGTGGCGTATTCACTAAGCAAGAGATATTTTGCTTTGGTGTCTTCATCAATCACCCTTTGTCCACACCCATGAATGAAGCAATTATCAGCGGAATCGTCATTGAGTGAGCTTATTTCACCCACTAAAATTTCTTTGTCTTTAGCACATCCACAAAATTGGTGGCACAACATCGGAGGAATAGTCACACTTTCACCTGGTTCTAGAATGAGCTTCTCGCCTGGTTTAAGTTGCTTGGATATTCCGTCAGCCTGAACTACTACTGGTCTGTCAGCAATCGTTTTTTCGTCTTCTGAGGCCCAACCTAGTTCAACTTCTAAGCGACCACCACCGCGGTTAAGTAGGTCTTCTGTTTTAAGCCAGTGAAAATGCCAAGGCGTTACCTGACCAGGTCTAACCATCATGGCTTTCTCGGCGTATGTTTTGCTAGTCTGAGCTTTGCCGCCCTTTAGAAGACCGTTGCGAATTATGAAAAGCAGCAGGCCTGTTTTTGAAAATTCACCAGAACCAAAATCGGTAATATTCCAGCCCATACCATGACTGCGAATCTCGTCGGCTTCGCTACCAACTTTCTGCCAGTCGTCGGCTGTCCATTTGGACCATTGAGGTAATTTAAAGCTATGTTTGTCGAAGAAAACCAGAGCTTCGTCAATTAGCCTATCAATATCACTTCTTTTCATCTTTATCACTCATAGCTGAAGTAAGAATTCTAAAGCAAAGGCATCATGTCCGCAAAAACATCTACTCGTATTCGAGCACTTGAATTCTACTCAGGCATTGGCGCCTTCGCCCAGGCTGCACAAAGCTTTGACGTGGAGATATTGACAGCCTTTGACCAAAGCCAAGCGGCAAATCAAGTTTATGCTCAGAACTATAGTCATAAACCTAGCTCTAGAAATCTCGACAGTATCTCGCTTGATACGATTCCCGATGCCGACCTCTGGTGGCTTTCTCCTCCGTGCACTCCCTATAGTCGGCGCGGCGAACAAAAAGACATTGGTGATGCAAGAGCTAAATCATTCTTACGCCTTATCGATTTTATGGTGGCAAAGAAGCCATCTGTAATTTTGATTGAAAATGTTGAGGGCTTTCTCAATTCAAAAATGTACGCACATCTGTGCCAGACGCTCACACAATGCCGTTATACAATGAGCTCGATAAAGCTGTGCCCGACGATGTTTGGTATTCCAATGCAGCGACCACGTATTTTCGTGGTGGCAACTCTAACGCATACTATTGACTTAGTGGCTCCAGCTAAGCCAATTAAGCGGCAAGCACTAGAGCAGTTTGTTGACTATTCATTGAACGACACTGAGGCTGGTAGATATCTACTTCTGCCGGAAGAATATGTAAAAAAATATGAGGCGGTGCTCAATGTAATCGACCTCAACCAACTCAGCGACGCTGACGTGAATGCCATTTGCTTTACCAGCGGTTACTATCGTTGCCGCAAAGCCAGCGGCAGCTTATTGCGCTTAGGCAGCGGTCGACTGCGTTTTTTCTCTCCCCAAGAGATTCTTGCACTCCTAAGATTTGCACCATCTTTCTCTCTCTCAGATTTAGAGCTGCCAATCTGCTATCGTCTTGTTGGTAATAGTGTGGACGTGCGAGCAATTGATTATTTGCTGTCGAACGTATTGCAAAGAAAACTAGATTAGAAGCGGTGACATGATGGGTCGAGACTATAAGGGCAGTAATTACCAAGATAGAGATCGCAATTCGAGCAGCCGGTTCGATAGAGGTCCGCGCAAGCCGTTCTTCCCGCACGTGGACCGCACTTATTTAGCTTTCTACAAACCATTTGAAGTGCTTAATCAATTTACTGCCGATGGAAGCGAAAAAACTACCCTGGCTGGTTTTGGTTTTCCCAAAGATGTTTATCCGGTGGGCCGGCTAGACTTCGACTCTGAAGGGCTGTTGATTCTAAGCAATGACGGTCGATTAACCACCTCTCTTTTTGACCAAGATAACCCTCACGCCCGTACCTATTTGGTGCAGGTTGAGCGCGAACCCAGCAATGAAAGCCTGAAGAAGCTAGAAGAAGGCTTGATGATTGAAGGGCGGCGTACTAAGCCCTCTGAGGCTTTCATAATTGATGGTGAACCCGAGTTACCGGAGCGCTCTAAGCCCATTCGCTTCCGCAAGACAGTTCCCACGTGTTGGCTTGAAATTACTCTCTTTGAAGGACGCAACCGCCAGGTACGCAAGATGACTGCGGCGGTTGGGCACCCAACCTTGCGCTTGGCCCGAGTGGCAATTGGTGACTTAAGCTTATTTGAGCTAGGCTTAAAGCCTGGAGAATGGCGCGCTTTAGGCGAAGAAGAGGTTTTGAAACTCTTTACTTAAGGTATAAAGGTTGAGCTAAGCGAGTAACGCCTATGTTCAATCGCAATGGTGACCTAGAGCATAAGCCTGGCAAGAAAGATGATGCTGAAAAAGCACCGGAGCATAGTGCTGGCTTTGATTTAGGCAAGACCTTGAAGCAAGCAGGCGATGCCATTGGTCGCGTTCAAAATGACATGATTGAGCGTGTTACTAATGCCCAGGTGCAAAAGCAGTACGTAGCTAGTATTTCACCGGCTTTGGCCAGTCAATATGCCCGCGGGCGCGAAATTGTACTGAGCCGCAACGAAGCAGGTAAGTCGACCTCTGATTTGAGTGATCTTAGTGCCAGTGAACTCAAAGCTGCGCAAACTTATCAGCGCTTGCACAGCGATTTGCCGTCTAAAATTCCTTTCTACAACAAAGAGACTCTAGCCAATGATTTGGATCGCGATATCGTGCGCAAGGCCCGTAGCCAACCTCAGCCAGTTAGCGCTAAGCCTGAGTCGGCGATGGCAAAGCCAGAAGCAAAAAGTGTGACTGCGGCTCACAACGATTTAGTAAGGACGGCTAATCCAAAAGAGCAGCGCCAAATTGAGACAAGAAATGAGCCAAAAGCTTCAGTAAGCAACTCTGTTGACAGACTCTCAGAAAAACATTCAGATAAGCCTTCGGGTAAATATATAGAGCGAATTGCCAATCAGGCAAACATCTCCGAAAGTCCCAAAACCTCACCAGGAAATGCTCTTCTCACTTCACTGGGAAAGAACAAAGATGACAGCCCTGTTAGGCACGAATCGAGTAAGCCTGAGATGGCAAGGCCTGTGCCGGTAGAAGGAACGCCAAACGTCCCCGGCATAAGAGCTGAGGCAATAAAAATAGCGACCATAGAGACACCATCAAGTCAAATGGTGGCACCAAATATTAGGCTGATCAATGTCAGCCAATCTCAACTTTTCCAAGCTTACTGTGATGGTGGCATCAGTGTTGTGAGGCACTTAAATGATCGTGTTGCCTGTGCAGTGATCCGAATTGATCTTGCCTCTCCCAAAACTGGTCAAGTTCCTGACTCTAAACCCAGTCATAACTCTGTATCTAGCTCTAAGTCTATATCCAGCTCTTTATTGGGAGCTAAATTTGTATCAGAATCCAAATTAGATGCAAAACCTGATGCAAAACCTGATACAAAGCCCGAATCTAAGTTAGATCTGAAGCCCGATCTAAAATCAGACCATAAGTCTGAGTCAAAGCCAGAGCGTAAAGATGTCACAA
>Ga0172379_10012254_pt1 | contig 10074 bp, 11 predicted proteins | sample GrowelOW334metaG_FD_119756 | JGI IMG/M metagenome (GOLD analysis project Ga0172379, IMG submission 119756) | Groundwater microbial communities from an aquifer near a municipal landfill in Southern Ontario, Canada - Groundwater well OW334 metaG | ecosystem: Environmental > Aquatic > Deep...
TCAAATCTATCTCCAGCGAATCCAAACGCGAGGTATAGTGGCGCATCTGTATTATGTAGCACTTTTTCAAGATCTGTGGAATCTTGTTCTTCAATATAGATTACGTTTGTTTTCTGTTTCCATTCATCTTTGTGTTCCAGTGAATCCAGGTCTCCAATAATGTTGTCGGGAATAATATGCAAAGCATACAAATGATTCGCACCGCCATCTGCTGCAATAAGAGGCTGACCTTTTTTATATACAGACAAAAACTGGTCAATGTTTAACTGACCAGTGCCGATGAGAAATGTTATCTCAGAAAATTGAAGTTTCATGTTGTCACTATTCTTCTTCTTTTTCTAAAGTAGGAAATGAAATAGAGTATTCCAACTGCGATAAACGGAATACTTAGTATCTGCCCCGCTGTTAGTAATGAAGTGTCATCAATCCCTTGCCGTGCTTTGAAAAATTCCAATATAAATCGGGCGAAAAAATAGGTTATAAAAAATAAGTTGAGAAAAAAGTATTGAGGCACTCTATTTTTGTATTTTTTGTATACGAAATATAATACGAAAAATAAGCCGAGGGTCGTGAGAGATTCGTAGATTTGAACTGGGTGTCGATACAGTTCGGATCCGTCTACACGTTGGAACCAGACACCCCAGGCAAAATTTGTTGGCGTACCCAGGATTTCAGAATTGAAGTAATTCCCTATTCTAATAAAGCTTGCCAGGAGGGGGATGGAAATTACTATCGTGTCAATGTATTTTCGAATATCGATCCTTTTTATCTTGTAGTACAAGGCAAACGTCGCAAGAATTCCCAGTGTCATACCATGGCTGGAAAGGCCGCCATGATTGATGAAAATGATTTCCAGTGGATGCGAGAAGTAGAATGAAGGATTATAAAATAAAACTTCACCAAGCCGAGCTCCAACAAGACCCCCGATGATAAGCCAGGTGAACAAATCAAACAAAAGTGCTACAGAATATTTACTTTGTTTGAACAATTTTAACAAAATCAATAATGCGGATATGACACCGCATGCAAGTAACAATCCATACCAGCGAATAGTGATAAGGCCCCAATGGAACAGAATTGGCTCTAGATTATTTATAAACATAGTGAGGAGAATTATGCGTTTTGAAGAGCCTTTTGTCAAGATTTTTTGAGTTTTGGGTACTCATAAAACTATCCACAAGTTTTAGGTATTGCAATTATATGGAAATGCTGGTATATTTTTCACACTTTAATAAAAAAATATTGGCCTATGTCAGAAGATAGCTATCCAATTATCAAAGAAGCTCTGCTCAACCATGTACGTGAGATTTTTGAAGAAATAGAAGAAGAACTCGCTCGATCCCATGAGGAAAAATATGCCCTTTTAGAAGATTCACTGGATAACGCTTCTGATTCTGATGAACTTCGTGTCGCATTCGCCCAGTGGTACAATGAACACGCCGAGGATTTAGAACTTGAATATGAATTGGATGAGTTGTGGGGGAACGCTTTGGCAGGGACAGAATTTGCAGATTTTGGAATCTGAAAATCACATGAGCACCTGAGCACTTCAGCACTAAAGCATAAGAACGAAAAAGTACATACGTTTGAGCCGAAGTGCTAAAGTGTTATAGCTTGAAATTAGTAAAGAAAAATGGTATTGTATCTGCACTACCATTTTTTATTTGGATAAAATATGTTGAAAGGGAAAGTGCTTGTTGCCCAAGCAGGAGGACCTACCGCCGTTATCAACCAGAGTTTGGTTGGTGTTATTCTCGAAGCTCGGAAGCATCCAGAGATTGAGTCAGTATATGGAGCTCGTTTTGGTGTTCGCGGAATTGTGAAAGAAGATTTTATTGACCTCAGTAATATGCCCGTTGATGTGTTGGAACGAATAGCTCAAACTCCTGGCTCTGCTTTGGGTTCAACTCGTGATAAACCAGATGAGGAGTATTGTATCAAGATGTTTGAAGCAATGAAAAAGAATAACATTAGATATTTTTTTTATATTGGAGGCAATGACACCTCAGCTTCAGCTTCCATCGTAAATGATCAGGCAAAAAAAGCTGGGTATGAATTGCGTGTATTTCATATACCGAAAACTATTGATAATGATTTAGTCTTAAATGACCATTGTCCTGGATTTGGTTCAGCTGCAACATTTATTGCGAGAGCATTTGTTGGCGTCAATTTAGATAATGCCTCATTGCCAGGTGTGTATATCGCGATAGTCATGGGACGACATGCTGGTTTTTTGACGGCATCATCTATCATGGCAAAAAAATATCCAGACGATGGACCCCATCTCATATATCTTCCTGAGCGGTCGTTTTCAAAAGAAAAATTTGTTCAAGATGTACAAAACGTATATAATATGTACGGCAGGTGTGTAGTTGCGGTGTCTGAAGGTATAGTTGATAATGAAGGAATACCAATCGCAACTCGATTGCAAAAAGAAATTGATCGGGATGCTCATGGAAATGTTCAGCTATCCGGAAGTGGGGCACTTGGTGAATTGCTCACAGATGTCTTGAAAGCAAATACTGATATCAAGAGAATTCGTGTAGATACGTTTGGTTATTTACAGCGTTCTTTTCTGGGTTGTGTAAGTTTGACTGATCAGAAAGAAGCTCGTGAAGTAGGTCAAAAAGCCGTTGAGTTTTCTGTGCAAGAAGATGTTGATGGATCAATTATCATAAAACGAACAGGAGATTATTCAATACAGTATGAACTCGCGCCTTTGGCAGATGTGGCTGGGAAAACAAAGGTTATGTCCGATGAATTTATTGCAGGAGACAACATGGTCAGCGATGCTTTCAGAGATTATGTGAGACCGTTGATGGGAGAAATGTCAGAAGTAGAGAGGATATTATAAAAATATTAGGAAAAATATTAGATATTGGATATTGAATATTAATTTTTTCAATATGCAATATTTAATATTCAATACTTTTTTATATACCTATGTCTATTTTTTCAAAAATAATCTTCGTCAGTATTTTTACTATTTTGTGCATCAGTTTGTTTCCTTGTACCGCTTTTGCCGATGAGTACGGTATTGAAGCTACTGCCCAGGTTTCAGGATTGTCGCGCTACTCGTCTGATTTGAATTCAATGATAGGTAGTACTGTAGGGGCAGCACTATCTATAATATCCGTGATATTCTTTATTCTTATGATTTACGGAGGATTCAGGTGGATGACTGCGCGTGGGAGTGAGGAAAATACAAAAAAATCTTTGGAAATTATTTTTTCTTCAATTATAGGCATTATTATCATTGTGTCAGCGTATGTGGTGACAAAATTTGTTCTCGAAAGTGTAGGACCAAAAAATCCAGGGGACACAGGTACGGTGACAGCAGTAACTGCTTGCTTGAATGCCCAAGGAGTCTGTGAAGACAAAGCTGAAGGTGCGGTGTGTTATGTTGCAGAATTTGGATCTTTGGCAGAATGTCAATCAGCAATTGCACAAAAGGAAGCGATAGATGGCCTGTGTCAAACACATGAAGATTGCGCCACTGGGAATTGCGATTATGGCATTTGTAAACAAGCTACCACTCCTGCGCAATCAACTCCCCCTACTGGACCAGCACCTGTAACTAGGACCATACCCCAAATAATAATGAATGAATTCGGAGAAGAATCAGCGTATTGTTGCGAAACAAATTCTAGTCCTTGTATGCCTGTCGGGGAAACGCTGGCTAAATGTCTGAGCGATGACCCTAGAGAGGTGTTGGTGTGTGTTCAGGCAGAAAAAACATGTTTACAAAGTTCAAACTGTGTGGAAGGAACGTGTAATTAATTTTAGATCATATATGATTTCTTATTCTTCCTTGGGTTTCGTCAATACACGTGAAATGTTTTCAAAGGCGATGACTGGTGGGTACGCTGTTCCTGCATATAATTTCAATAACATGGAACAGCTCCAGGCTATTATTGTAGCTTGTTTGGAAACACAATCTCCTGTCATCCTGCAAATTTCAAAAGGAGCTCGTGAATATGCTGATCAGACACTTTTGCGATTTATGGGACATGGTGCGGTAGAGATGATGAAACGTGTCGCGTTAGAAAAAGGACTCAAAGAAATTCCTATTACCCTTCATCTCGATCATGGAGCAGATTTTGAAATCTGTAAATCATGTATTGAAAATGGGTTTTCTTCAGTTATGATAGACGGCTCTTCATTGTCCTATGATGAAAATGTGGCATTGACAAAAAAGGTCGTCGATTTTGCTCATCAATATGATGTAACGGTCGAAGGAGAACTTGGCGTATTAGCAGGAGTTGAGGATGACGTGTCTGCCGAGAGCGGACATTATACCAAACCTGAAGATGTAGAAGATTTTGTAAAAAAGACAGGAGTAGACTCTCTTGCAATTTCCATTGGCACATCTCATGGTGTATATAAATTCAAACCAGGTACCAATCCGAAAATTCGTTTAGACATTTTACACGAAATTGAAACACGTATTCCTGGATTTCCAATAGTTTTGCATGGCTCGTCGTCTATTCCACAGGAATATGTAAAAATGGTAAACCAATATGGAGGTAAGCTGGAGGCAGCGATTGGCATTCCAGAAGAACAACTGCGCGAAGCTTCTAAGTCAGCAGTATGTAAGATCAATATTGATTCTGACGGAAGACTTGTCATGACTGGTGTGATCAGAAAAATTTTTGCAGAAGATGCGAAGGTTGTAGATCCGCGCAAATATCTTGGCCCAGCTCGTGAGGCATTGAAAGATATGTACAAGAGGAAGAATATTGAGGTTTTGGGGAGTGCTGATAAAGCTTAATCAACTATTGATACCAAAGCGTTTATATGCTACACTAAATCCCTATATTTGAGTAGGGATTTATTATTACCATATGGAACATAAACTTCGTATCGCAATCAATGGTTTCGGTCGTATTGGGCGCGTGTTTACTCGCGTCATTTGGGACAATCCTGCATTTGAGATTGTTGCCATAAACAGCAGATCTGAGGCAGATATTTATGCACATCTTCTGCAATATGACTCTATCTATGGTCCATGGGATCACCACGTTTCTTTTGAAGGAAATTCTGCAATTATTGTGGATGGAAAAAAAATTCCTTTACATCATGAAAGTGATGTATCGAAAGCTCCTTGGTTGCAATATGAAGTAGACGTGGTGATTGAATCCACTGGTGTTTTCAAGGATCGTGTTTCAAGCGAGAAACATCTGGCAGCTGGAGCAAAATATGTTTTGATCAGTGCACCTGCAAAAAATGAAGACAAAATGATGATATTCGGTATCAATAATGAAGAATTTGATCCCACAAAACACAAAATTATTTCAGCCGCATCATGCACCACGACCTGTCTTGCACCGTTGGTGAAAGTACTGCATAAAAATTTTGGGGTGAAACATGGTACTGTTATTACAACCCATGCATATACCAATGACCAACATCTCGTGGACGCTCCACACAAAGGAGCAAGCTTCCGCCGTGCTCGCGCATCTGCTATTTCTATCATCCCCACATCAACTGGTGCAGCCAAAGCAATTGGCAAAGTTATTCCAGAATTGAATGGCAAACTCGATGGAAATTCGCTCCGTGTGCCTATTGCAGTTCCATCTATTATCAGTTTTGTTGCAGAAGTTTCAAACCCCACGACAGTGGAAGAAGTGAATGACGCATTTCGCAACGCAGTAAAAAATGAATTTCCAGGAAATTTGAATACCTGTGATATCGGCTTGGTTTCCGTTGATTATATCCGTTCTCCATACGGTGCCACTGTGGACACACTTTCCACTGCAGTGACTGACGGAACGCAAGTGTTTGTGCAGGCATGGTATGACAATGAGTGGGGATATGTGACACAGATGTCAAAGTTGTTAGAGTACATTGGTGGAAAAATTTTATCTTAACGTCGTCAATTTTTTTCATGATTTTTAATTCACCTAATTTCTAATTCCTAATTCACCTAATAAAAATTATAAGGTCAAATTGGGGCTTAGGTATTAGAAATTTTATTAGGTGAATTAGACAATTAGGTGAATTAGAAATTTTTATATGACCACAAAGAATTTAGCTCATGAATGCTATACAAAGAGTGTCGGTACCATTACTCTCACCTGGCAAGATGTTGAAAAGGATGTTTTGGAAATTATCAGCAGAATGAAGGCTGATGGTTTTGAGCCGGATGTAATTGTTTCAATTGCGCGTTCAGGTCTTATTCCTGCGTCAATGATTGCCTATGTACTCGGAAACAAACAATTGTACGTTATCAAAGTAGATTTTTCAAAAACACAAAAAGATGGACAAGACCAGGAATTGTTTGACAAGCCGCGCATCACACAAGAACTCACCAAAGATATTGCCGGGCTAAAAGTGCTGGTGGTAGATGAGATGTGTGTTTCAGGATCCACGCTCAAACTCGTACGCGATTATATGCAATTCAAAAATCCAGCTGAAGCTCGCTATGCCGTACTATATAAACAACCATGGTCTGAATTTGATCCTGATTATAGTGGCAGGACAATACAAGAGTGGCCCATATATCCCTGGAAAGAGTTGAGAAATAATGTGTTGGATCCGCGTGCTATGAGTGAAGTTGCGGTCAATTAGGCAAAAATTTTATGTATTTTTTAAGCACCCTTTGAAGGGTGTTTTTTTATACTACATTTTAGTTGACAGATTATTTGATATAAATATATACTTATTTAGTATGAATTACTAATCCTCAGTACGCCTTATTATCTAGAGGAGGGATTTGGTCCCTTCTCTAGAGGTCATGACGTAAGGAGGGTTCTCATGAAGATATTGAAGTGGAACGACCCAGAGATTCTTGTCCTTGATATGGACGGGACACTCTACGACAATCCAGCCTACTTGGAAGAGGCTACTGGCCTTGAACGCCAGGCAATCTCTCAGGAATTAGGCTGGCCATTGGAGGAGGCAAGGCAGAGGATAGAAACTCGCCGGAAAGATCTTTCTAATGGTGTGCGAGCAACAACTTCCTCGGTCGTCTACAGCTTCGGTCTTACACTGCAGTGGTGGTGCAAAGTTCGAGCCGGAGAGTGTTACTTTCCGGAAAAACATCTGCAGAAAGATCCACGGCTGAGGGATGCACTCCTTAGAATTTCTCAGTCGGGGTATGGACTAGCTGTTGCTACCAATTCACCCGACGCTGTAGCGAGACGTGTGTTGGCGTGTCTCGGTTTGGACGATATCTTTCGACCGAACTGCGTGTATGCGCCAGAACACATCGGGTGTTCAAAACCTGAAACGGAGTACTACTCTGCTGTCGCTCGCAGGCTCGGTCATCCACCTAGCTCATGCGTGTCAATCGGCGATCGTGAAGATGCCGATGGAATTCCTGCGCTGTACGCAGGGATGGGAGCAGTGATAGTCAGCGGACCAGAGGAACTCGTCCAGTTCCTGGAAGGGTTGAGGAGATGCAGGAGATACTGGAACAGTACCGGCCAGGAGGCACAGTGATCGTAGGAATCACTGGTCCGGCTGGTGCCGGAAAGTCGACCACGTCGCATCTGCTGGCTGAGCATGCGATGCGTCTGAGCGTGCCACTCCAGGTGCTCCCGCTCGATGCTTTTTTCCGCCTGTCCTCACGGGCTCGGAAAGAATGGCTCGCGGAAGGGGAGCGCATCGGTGGACAGGAGCTCGCTCGTCGGTCCGATATGACCACGTGGTGGGACTTCGACCGGCTGGTCGATGTCATCAATCGGCTGCGCAGGATGGAGGTCGTGCACCTGTACAACATCTACAACCGTGAGGACGGAGGTGATCTCACGGGAGAACTCACCATCGATCTGCACGGTGGAGGCATCCTCGTGGTGGAGGGTGTAGCCGTGGCTCATTTGCGGGCGCAGGGACTGGTGGACATCCTCATCTACGTGGAGACCCGCGAGGACATCCGGCGTGTGCGTCTGCTCCAGAGGGACGGCGACAGACGGCGAGGTGTAGAGGCCGAGAAACGATGGCGGCTGACCCAGGCGTTCGAACAGCGGTACTTCGCCGAATACAAGCGCCTGGCCGATTTCCGTCTCAACAACGACAACGAGTAGGATCAAAGCGCGCTCGAATGCGCGCACGATTCTCACCGAAGTTTGCCCAGAGTTGCGATTTATGACCGTTATCAACGGACGTACTTCGTAGAAGTGGGCAAACTTCACGATACTTTTAATGATTAAGTAAACGTAAGTTAATCTTAGTCATTTTAGAAGAATCGTATATATTTTTTATATGAATACATTAATTATTTTTGACTTTGACGGCGTCATCGTCGACACTGAAAAAACTACATTTAATTTTTATCAGAATGAATTAGAACGGAAAGGAATTATAGTACCTGATTCTGATTTTAAATATAAAATAGGAAGAAAATCAGTGGATTTTTTTAAAGATATATTGAAAGATAAGTACAATACTGAGCTCGTTGAGGATCTAATACAAAAAAAACGAGATGCGTTTATTGGAGATATACCTCGGTATGTACATCCTATCGTAGAAACTCACAAACTTATCAAAGATTGTTTCGATTCAGGATTAACATTGGTATTGGGATCTCAAAATGAGAAGCAGGTTATTGAACGAACAATAGACGTATTTGATCTGCGAAAATATTTTTCCTTAGTTTTATCTATAGATGATATACAGGAAAAAAAACCAAATCCGGAAATATTTTTACTAGCCATGCAGAAAATGAATAAAAATTCTGAGCAGACTGTCGTTATTGAAGACTCTCCGACAGGTATACAAGCAGCCAAACGTGCGGGTTGTACCGCCATCGGATTGGCAAGAGCGTTTGATCCAGCTGAACTTTTCCAAGCCGATATGGTGGTACATAGCGCGCAGGAATTGAACCCTGAATTATTGAGGTCATGTAGGTCAACAAGCAAAATAAGTAATTAATTACTATCCCAAGTTATGTTTATACTCGATTTTGACGACACTCTGTTTGACACCGCGAAATTCGATGCACAAAGGGCAAAAGCTGTTCAAGACATTGGCGTAACCGAAGAGTTGTTTTATAAAACAAAAGAAATTGCTGAAACGAACGAGCAGGGGTTGGGCAACTATTCCGATATACGTCATGCTGAAGTATTATCAGATTTTGGATATTCAAAAGACATTGTATTTTACTTGCTTCGCGATGTAACAAAAAAACTTCCAAGTTTTCTGCTGAGTAACACGTTAGATTTTTTACGGTTGATACGGCATTTTGGAAAAAGTATGATATTGTTGACATGGGGAAATCCTCAATTTCAGGAGTTGAAGGTGCGAGGATCGGGTATTGCGCATTTTTTTGATGCCATGTACTTTGTCAACGATAGTAAATCGTATATGGTAAAAAAAATTGTTGATGATAGAGACCCCCAAACTGTTTGGTTTATTAATGACAAGGTCAAAGAAACTTTGGAGGTGATACGCAAAGTTCCGGTCAATATCATATTGCGTAAGTCACCGCGTATATCAGAGGAGGAGTATATTGTAAGTGATCTACCATATTTTGAAAATCTTATGGATATTTATACATATATTGATCAGTATCTTCATCCCTATGAATTTAAAGTAATGCCGATGGGGATATAATAGTCACGTAACACATAACAAAAACAGCTTCGAAGAGGGGCTGTTTTCTTATGGGGAGGTTTTTAATTATAAACATTCTCATGTATACTGGTGTTATTAATTTAAGAGTTTTTTTTGTATGGATAATACTCATAAAGGAGGATCTCGTTCACATGCGGGCATTATATTCGCAGTTGTTATTTTATTTCTCATTGGCGCGATAACACTATTTGCTAATTTCATGCATCGCAGCACCATAAAAGAATTTGAAGAAAAAGGAAAAATCTACACGGGCGTAGTTACTGATAATTATTTTTTCCAAACACCTGAAGTTGGGACCAAGAGTAGTACAAGAACTCGTTATATGATTTGTTTCAAACCCACGGAACTTATAGAAAATTATGAGTTATTGTGTTCGAGTGAATATATTTCTCGTTCACTAGCTCAAAAATACCCTGTAGGGTCCACCATATCAGCATATTTTCGAAATGATATTTTTGACACACTGCTTATTCCTGGCATTGAAAGTTGGAAAGCAAA
>Ga0172379_10012255_pt1 | contig 10073 bp, 9 predicted proteins | sample GrowelOW334metaG_FD_119756 | JGI IMG/M metagenome (GOLD analysis project Ga0172379, IMG submission 119756) | Groundwater microbial communities from an aquifer near a municipal landfill in Southern Ontario, Canada - Groundwater well OW334 metaG | ecosystem: Environmental > Aquatic > Deep...
ATCTGATCGTTGTTCAAAAACCACAACACATTGCCATGGCAGCAAAATAAGCAGGTTTGTGAATAACAGCGAACCAAGAGACGATCAGGTATGGAATAATGGCCGTATCGTAACCCTGACACCTGTACAGAATCAGGTTCCAGTTAAGCACCATACATTGCATTAAGGAAGCCAGCATGAAAAAAATCGAAGCTGTGATCAAGCCTTTCAAGTTGGATGACGTGCGCGAAGCCCTGTCCGAGGTGGGTGTAAGCGGGTTGACGGTTACCGAAGTAAAAGGTTTCGGCCGGCAAAAAGGACATACTGAGTTGTACCGCGGTGCGGAATATGTAGTGGACTTCCTACCCAAGATAAAAATCGAGGTGGTGGTCCCGTCCAATCTGCTTGATGCCGCAGTTGACGCCATTATCAAGTCCGCGCATACCGGCAAGATCGGTGATGGCAAGATTTTCGTCTCGTCCGTAGAACAGGTTGTTCGCATACGCACCGGCGAAACCAACGAGACCGCGCTGTAGTTCATCCATAACTAAAGTCAGGCAATCCCCGCGCCCTGGCTATGGCTGACAACTTGCCTGATGTCCCATTTATCTTGCCGCGGGGCGAGACGCGGCTCGACCGCGTCCCGCACAATTCCTGATTCAAACCCATGCTGAGTTACCGACACGCCTTTCATGCCGGCAATCACGCCGATGTGCTGAAGCACTTCATCGAGGTGCAGTTGCTGCGCTACCTGGCACAGAAAGACAAGCCGTTCTGGTACATCGATACCCATGCCGGAGCGGGTTGCTATTCCCTGGATAGCGGCTATGCCACGCAGAACGCGGAGTATGAAAGCGGCATCGCGCGGCTATGGGATCGTGACGATCTGCCCGCGCCGCTGGCAGAGTATGTGGCTCTGGTGAAGCGCATCAATCCCGATGGGCTGATGAAACTCTATCCGGGTTCACCATTGATCGCACTGGCGTTGTTGCGCGAGCAGGACAGGATGCGGCTGCTCGAGCTGCACCCGACCGACAGCGAACTCTTGCAGCAGAATTTTGCCGGTCATGGCACTCGAGTGCTGGTGCAGACCGCAGATGGATTCGGTGCGCTGAAAGCCTTGTTACCTCCCCCGCCGCGCCGCGCGCTGGTATTGATCGACCCGCCTTATGAAGACAAGCAGGATTATCAGCGCGTGGTGTCGGCATTGCGCGAGGGCTTGAGACGCTTTGCCGGTGGTATGTATGCGGTGTGGTATCCGCAGTTGCAGCGTGCCGAGGCACGGCAACTGCCCGAACAACTCAAGCAGCTTCCGGTGAAGAGTTGGCTGCATGTCGCGCTCAGCGTGCAGGCGCCCGGCGAAGATGGTTTCGGCATGCATGGCAGCGGCATGTTCATACTCAATCCCCCCTGGACTTTGCATGCCGAGCTGCAGGAGGTGATGCCCTATCTGGTTAAAGTGCTGGGTCAGAACGGAGAGGGCAGCTTCGTGCTGGAATTTGAAGAGAATGCTGCGGCGTAAACAAGGGGCGCAGCACCGCAGAAATATGAAGGATGCTTAATGTCGAAAATATCACTTGCCGGTAGCCTCGTTGAAACGCTGCCGTCCGGTTTGACTGGCCTTTTCAATCCGTGGCGTGATCGTTGTCCTCATGACACGGATAGCAATGGCCCGGCCGAGAAGCTGGGTAGGCTGGCGCTTCATCTGGACTGTAATCCTGAATTCATCCTTGCCGGGGAAGCGCCCGGGTATCAAGGCTGTCGTTACAGTGGAATTGCATTTACCAGCGAACGTTTGCTGGGCGAGGGGGCCATACCGCGTATTCCCGCTTTGACTGGCCGATTGTCAACCAGGCGATTGCCGTTCTCCGAGCCTTCGGCCACCATCGTCTGGAAGACACTCTTTCGGCTTGGCATTGCAGAACGCACCATACTCTGGAATGCGATGCAGTTGCATCCATACCGCCCGGATAATCTGTGGTCGAACAGAACGCCCACTCCGGAGGAGATCAAACTGGGCGAACCGGCTTTGCGGATCCTTATTGCAGCATTTCCTTCGGCCAAAATCATCGCTGTGGGAAAGAAGTCAGAAGGGCTGCTGCGCGAAATGGGAATTCCAACCGCAGGTGCGGTTCGCCACCCCGCCAATGGAGGGGCGACTGAATTTTCCGCTGGTCTTAAGGGGCTGATGTGAAAGATATTCGCGGATTGAAATATGAACGAAGTAAGCGGATAACGTTCATCGCTGGACATCTGGAGCACTGATATTTTGGCCGACGATTCTTTGCATTTCGACCCCAAACCCATACTCGACAGCCTGCCGTTGCTGCCGGGTGTTTATCGTTTTTTCGATGGCAAGGGTGAAGTGCTGTATGTCGGCAAGGCCAATCAGCTCAAAAAACGCGTCACCTCGTATTTCCAAAAAACCAATGTCTCGCCGCGCATCCGTTTGATGGTGTCGCATATCGCGCGTATCGAAACCACGGTCACGCGCTCTGAAGCAGAAGCATTGCTGCTCGAAAATAACTTAATAAAATCCTTAAGGCCACGCTATAACATATTGTTTCGTGACGACAAGTCTTATCCTTACATTGTGCTGACCGGGGATAAGTTCCCGCGCCTGACTTATTACCGCGGCACACCCGATCGCCAGCATCAGTACTTTGGGCCTTACCCGAATTCGTATGCGGCCAAGGAAAGCATCCAGCTTCTGCAAAAGATATTCCGTATCCGTACCTGCGAAAACAGCGTATTCAATAATCGCACGCGACCCTGTTTGTTGCACCAGATCCATCGCTGTACCGCGCCATGCGTGCAACTGGTCTCGCAACAAGCTTATCAAACCGATATCCGCAATGCAGTCCTGTTGCTGCAAGGCCGTCACCAGGAAGTCGAGCAGACACTGCGAGCGGCTATGGAGCAAGCGGCAGAAGGGCAGCACTATGAGCAGGCAGCCGCCCTGCGCGACCAGTTGCGCGCGTTGCACACCGTGCAACAAAAACAATTTGTCGAGTCCACCGGCGGCGCGACGGACGCCGACATCATCGCGCTGGCGCAACAAGACGGACTGGTCTGCGTGAATCTGGCGATGGTGCGTGGCGGGCGGCATCTGGGTGACAAGAGCTTCTTCCCCGAACACGCCGAAGATTTGGCCGCGAACGAGATCGTGCAGGCGTTCATTGCGCAGCATTACCTCGATCGCAGCGTGCCTCCGCTGCTGGTATTGGATGCCGAGTGTGGCGATGAAACGCTGGCGCAACTTCTTGGCGAGCAGGCCGGGCATGCGGTGAAGATCAGCCAGGCTGCGAGCGGAGAGCGCAAGCAGTGGCTGGAAATGGCACAGCGCAATGCACTGCTGGCCTTGCAACAACGGAAAGCGCAGCAGGGCGGGCAGAAGCTGCGCCTGGATAAACTGCGCGAATTTCTGGATATGCCGGACCTGCAGCGCATCGAGTGCTTCGACATCAGCCATACGATGGGCGAAGCAACCCAGGCTTCCTGCGTGGTGTATGAGAATCTCGACATGCGCACCAGCCAATATCGCCGCTATAACATCACAGGAATCACACCGGGCGACGATTATGCCGCGATGCGCCAGGCGTTGACGCGCCGCTACCAGAAGCTTGCCGAAGCCTGCCCTGATGAAACTACCAGCCATTCGACTAAGCCATCAAAAAATGATAGCCAAGTCGCTGGTCATGAGCCCCGTCGAAGGCACGGTCAAAAGGCGGAGGGTGCCAAAACTGATTTGAAACGCCCTGATCTGATTTTGATAGACGGCGGCCTGGGGCAATTGCACATCGCGATGGAAGTGATGCACGAATTGGGCCTGAACGAGTTGGCCCTGGTCGGCGTAGCCAAGGGTGAGGAACGCAAAGCCGGCTTGGAGCAACTGATCTTCCCGGATGGCACAGCCCGGCAATTGCCCAGCGACGATCCGGCACTGCATTTGATCCAGCAGATACGCGATGAAGCGCATCGCTTTGCCATCACCGGGCATCGAGCCAAACGCGGCAAGGCGCGCACCGCCTCATCGCTCGAAGAAATCAGCGGGGTAGGGGACAAGCGGCGGCGCAGTCTGCTGACCCACTTTGGCGGGTTGCGTGAAGTGAAGCAGGCGAGCGTAGAGCAACTCTGCCAGGTGGAAGGAATCAGCAAATCACTTGCTGAAGCGATTTACCAGCAACTCCATTAACAAATATTCAATAATTTTGTTGCTGAAGCGGTTTACCAGCAACTCCATTAACAAATATCGAAAATCTTGTTGCTGAAAAGATTTACCAGCAGCTACACTAGCCATATGCCGCTCAACATCCCCAATCTGCTCACATGGTTAAGAATCCTGCTTATCCCTGTGTTCGTCTCGGTTTTTTACTTGTCCAGCGACACGCTCAGTCCGCATCTGAAAAATGTGATCAGTACCAGCGTGTTCTTGCTGGCTGCGTGCACAGACTGGCTGGATGGCTATCTGGCACGCAAGTTGGACCAGTTCTCGGCGTTCGGGGCGTTCCTTGACCCCGTGGCCGACAAGTTGATGGTGGCTGCTGCGTTGATCGTGTTGGTGAAGCTGGGGCGCGCCGATGCGATCATCGCTTTCATCATCATCGGGCGCGAGATCACTATTTCCGCGTTGCGCGAGTGGATGGCACAGCTTGGCGAAAGCAGAAGCGTCGCGGTCTCCATGTTAGGCAAGCTTAAAACCACCTTTCAGATGGTTGCGGTGCTGCTGCTGCTGTATCACGACAGGCTGCTGGGGATCGATTGCCAGGTTGTCGGGTCATTGTTGTTGTACATGGCCGCGTTACTTACGCTGTGGTCGATGGGTTACTACTTGATGCTGGCTTCACCAAGATTAAGGAAACATCAAAAACTAAATTGATTTATAAGTCTGTGTCTGTATAATGCGCAGCCTTCGGGGTGTAGCGTAGCCTGGTAGCGCGCCTGCTTTGGGAGCAGGATGTCGGGAGTTCGAATCTCTCCACCCCGACCAGGTTTTAGCAAGTGTTTAAATTGCCCAAGAATAGAGTTGTGCCCGTAGCTCAACCGGATAGAGCACCAGCCTTCTAAGCTGGGGGTTGCAGGTTCGATTCCTGTCGGGCACGCCAGTGTCTGTCGGGAGCTTGGACATAACCGGCGGCTTGCCGATGTTAACCAATGACTTGGTTGGCATAGTTTGCCAAGTTAGCCAGATGGCATGCAAAGCTGTGCAGCGGCTTAGCCGAATGGCTGGTTGTTCGATCAATGGTGGCTGTAGCTCAGTTGGTAGAGTCCCGGATTGTGATTCCGGTTGTCGTGGGTTCGAGCCCCATCAGTCACCCCAACAATAAAAGAGTTAGATTTATCTAACTCTTTTTTTTTGCGCTACTGCTGCTGAATTGGATTATTTTTCAGAGATCAATCAATATTGCGTGAGAGTAGTAGAGTCATATCTAACCCACTGTGCATGGCTTTGCGTTTTGGTCAAATGCATCTTTTCTTCAGCTTCATGCAATATCTCATCGAAAGTCCTTGCGCTGCCGGTCACGGTTACATGACCTATTGATAATGATATAGCCCAACCTTTGGCTTGAAATTTCAATTTAGATGCCGACTTGATCCGCATAGCCAATATGCCGCAGATATATTCATCTGTTTCAGGGAACAATATTCCGAACTTGTCCACACCTATGCGAGCAACAGTATCAATGTCCCTGGAGTTATCCTTTAATATGCCGGATACGTCTTTCAGGGCTATCTCGCCGAGGCTATGATCCTGGTTGTCATTAAGTATCCCAAATTGGTCAATTTCGACAAATAGCAGGGAGTAAGGCCTGTTCGACCATTCACTGCGCAATTGTTCGGCTGCAAATCTTTCGGTAAATTCCAGGCGGTTAGCCAGACCCGTCAACGCATCCCTGCGGAAAAAATCCCTTTCCTTCCAAAGTTTGGCCAACACCCGGCCTAGAACTGTAAAGGTGACGCTACGAGTAAAAATGTTCACTGTGAATGCGCCCAGGGGATAGGTCGGCCAAACGACGGCAGCTTCAGCAATACTCCAAACAACAGCAGTTATAACGCCTACCAACGCAGCCATCTGGGTGTCGGAATGGCGTTGGGAACGGATTGTGCCTATACGCGATGCTTGAATGATCGGCAGGCAATATAGTACGTCCAGGGAATAATACGACCCAGCCATCTTGTAATTCCAAAATGTGATGGTCAGTATTTCTGTCACAACTAGCACGAAACGCCAAAACATACTTCTCCCCCTTCTAAACAAGTGCACTATTACCCATTCAAGCTTTTTGTTCCATCTGAATATGAGGTAACAAGTACTGCCTTACTCGCCCTGAACCAGCAAAGTATCCTCAAATTTACTTATATAGTCATCCCGGTTAAAGCCAGCTAATTCGAACGGTTGGCCGATTATTCATGGCGCTTACATCGAAACAGGTTTAAAAACACGAAAAGACCCCGTTAAATCATTGACTATACGATGCAATAATCGTTCAAATTCATTTGCGGGCAAAGCCATTCCAAACAAGAACCCCTGAAATGCCATGCATTCGTGATGCTTCAGGAAAGTCAGCTGGGACTGCGTTTCCACCCCTTCGGCTATGACGTTCAAGCGAAAGTTTGTCGCCAGATCGATAATGGTTTGAACCAGCATGGCATCACTGCCATCCTTCGTGATACCTTGCACAAAACCTTGGTCGATTTTCAGTTGATCCAGTGGCAGCTGTTTCAGATAGGACAATGACGAATATCCGATACCAAAATCGTCCATGGCCAAGCCGATTCCAAGGGCTTTCAGCGCGTGCATTTTTTCAACCGTAGACGCCAGATCTTCCAGCATTACGCTCTCCGTCAATTCAAGTTTCAAGCTGGCAGGATTGACCTTGTGAGTCTTGAGAACATCAGCAATCTGATCCACAAAATCAGGAATGGCAAATTGCTTGGCGCTGACATTGACCGCCAGCGTCAAGTTTCGCGTATGGTCGCTGTCAGCCCATATCGCCAGTTGCCGACAGGCAGTATCGAGTACCCAGTTACCGATCTCGAGTATCAGCGTACTTTCTTCGGCAATAGGGATAAATAGGCTGGGGAGCACCAAGCCTCGCTCCGGGTGGAACCAACGCAACAAGGCTTCCGCACCCACCGGGCGGTGATTGATATCTACCTGGATCTGGTAATACAACTGTAATTGCTGCAGTGCGATGGCATGACGCAGATCGTTCTCCATCGCAGCGTGAGATGTTACTTTATGCTGCATGACAGGATCGAAGAAACGGATCGAATCGCGCCCGGCACTTTTGGCTTGGTACATTGCCATTTCGGCATGCTGCACTAATATCTCTATGGACTTTTCACTGCCGTTATACAGGGTGACACCGATACTGGACGAGCTTAAAAGTTGGTGCCCATTGAAGTGGTAGGGACGAGCCAACGACTCGCGGATCTTTTCTGCGATCAGCCCAACCTTGAGTGAAGTCTCATCCGGGTTGTTGCTGACATCTTCTATCAGCACGACAAATTCGTCGGCGCCCAGCCTTGCTACAGTGTCCATTTCTCGAACACAGGCCTTCAGGCGGATTGCCACTTCGATTAGCAGCAAATCGCCATAATCATGGCCAAGCGTGTCATTAAGTATCTTGAAACGGTCTAAATCGATGAGCAATATCGCACCGAGCCTGTTCAAGCGGGCTGCGCTGGCCAAAGCGGCGCTGAAGCGATCGAGAAACAAATGCCGGTTTGGCAGTTTGGTGAGGGAGTCATAGAAAGCCAGATTGCGAATTTCTTCCTCACTCCTTTTGCGCTCGCTGAGGTCGTTGAAAATGGCGACGTAATGAGTGATTTGCTGCCGTTCATTTTTTACGGCAGTAATTTTCGCCCATTTCGGGTAAATCTCGCCGTTTTTTCGCTTGTCAAAGATTTCCCCCGACCAATATCCTTCGCGAAGCAATTGCTGCCACATCTCGCAATAAAACGCCTTGTCGTGCTTCCCCGAACTCATCATGCGTGGATTCTTGCCTATCAGTTCCTCATGGCTATAGCCGGTAGTTTCCAGAAATGCCTGATTGACCCGAACGATGTTGGCATCGGCATCGGTGATCATAATGGCTTCATTGGTTTCAAAGACCACTTCCGAGATTCTTAAAGCTTCATTGACTTCAGTTTTGAATTCCATCATGTTATCCATAGTAGTGATTGCAGTGAATTCCATAGTTAAGCCTCGATTTCCATGATCTCTGTCACCGGCAGCGCTGCGATGTCGTTCAGCTTTTCATTTCGCGCCGTGTCATTGAGATAAGCCAGTTCGGTGATCCGTGAATAGAAAGCACCGACGAAGACTTCACGTCCATCGGCATCCTGGCGACGGATGCCGAACTTGACGCGTTGACGTTCTTTGGTAGGCAGCTTGCCGAGCAGGTTTTTGGTAGCCCAGATGGCCCCACCACGCGCAAAGTCGGACAACCGAGCGGCATGGTTTATGGTATCGCCCAGAACAGTGAATTCGACTTTGGTTTCTATGTGGAAGATGCCCAGCCATTCGTGTCCTTCGTTAAGGCCGGTATTGAGATATAACTCATTCATCCAGTTCTTGCGCAACTGCCATTCCTTGCTGATCCTGCGCATGGTGGCTTTCATTTCCTGCGCGCACATCAGGGCGTTGAAGATGTAGTTGCAATCGGGCTGGGGGAAAAAATAATAGACCATGCCGTCACCGACATGCTTGCCGTGCGTGCCGTAGTACTTTCGAAAAATGGGCTCCATGGTGGCCCAGATTTGATTGATGAGCTCAAAGTATTCCTCTGGAGGCAATTCGGTGCAGATCCGAACCGAGCTCTGCAAGTCTGCTACCAGCACAGCTACATCAGTCAATACGGGCAGGTGTTTTTTTAGCAGGTTGCGGATAACCTCATCGCGCCGCTCCAACAACCCCAACAAGCTTTCGCTCTCGGCATGGCATGGAAGATGGATGAACAGGATTCCTTCGCGGTAATAGGAAGCATAGACGTTGTAGTGGGCAACCTCATCGTTTTCCAGCCGCAGATTAAGCGGTAATTGCACAAGGGTGCCGTTAGGCCGCAATTCGGCCAGGGATTCTTCCCGTTGCTTGGGCGTTGCGTCAGCCTGCCCGGTAAGTATATTCATCAGGTCATTTCGCGAAAACCGGCCCTTGCCCAAGAGAAGATAAAATTGAAGCAACTCTTCGCGATTGGCCCCGTCCCTGCCCAACCGCCCTTTGAGCAAGTACGTCAGGGCATTGCGTTCCTTGATGTCCGCAGGCAGATGCTCGAATGAGCCCAGCAATTCGGTACGCGCTTCTTCATTGAACCAGGTGATCTCGAAGTTGTAATTGACCATGTAGGCAGGGTAGGGGATGTGATCTATCGTAAGGCGGAGCAAATTCGACTTGGCTGCAGCGACTGTCTGGGGCACGTTTTTATTACCGGCGGTTGCCGACGGTGTAGAAGATTCAGCATAGGGTGCATGCGACGCACTTGTTTCATGTGCATGTGTTGTCCCAAGCATCGGGAAGCCATCCAATTCGAGTTGCCTGGCGATATCCGCCATCGCATACCCTTCCTTCTTCAATTGGCTGATGCGTTCCAAACGCGCCAGCACTTCCTGCGGAAAATATCCTATCTGGCGCGCGCTTGTCGTAGCACCAGGCTCAGGGTTCTTAACCAGAGGTCGCGGCAATAATCCCAACGAAATATAGTTGTTGAGCGTAGCTCGGGAAATATTCGCAGCTTGCATAACTTCAAAGCTAGTCAACATTTAGACAGTACCTTTACTAGTTGAATTTTTCATTAGACTGTCCACATTGTATCAATTAGACAGTCCATGTCAAGTGTATTTTACTATTGATTTATAGCGCATCACCATGTGTAAATAGACTTATACATACAAAAATATAACTGTCCATAAGTTGTACTGTCCAATTATATGTGTATGGACAGTACAAATGGCTAGCTGTGGGCATTTTGGATAGGCTATGGCTGATAATCCTCGATAATCAACAAGGGGTGTAACTTTGGCTTTTGCCTGGGGCCGATGAAGGTAAACGTCTGTGGGATGTGTAAACAGGCTTAAAGCTAAGCTGAATA
>Ga0172379_10012256_pt1 | contig 10073 bp, 11 predicted proteins | sample GrowelOW334metaG_FD_119756 | JGI IMG/M metagenome (GOLD analysis project Ga0172379, IMG submission 119756) | Groundwater microbial communities from an aquifer near a municipal landfill in Southern Ontario, Canada - Groundwater well OW334 metaG | ecosystem: Environmental > Aquatic > Deep...
CTTCTCAACGAGCTCAATGGACCGCGCGGTTCCATCCTCGCCAAGCGAGACCATTCCTTTTTCCGCCAGTGCCTGCACATGCTGATGCACGGTGGCCGGGGAAGAGAGCCCGAAGTGCTCGGCGATCTCGCGGTAGCTCGGCGCGTAGCCTTTGTCCGCGATGTGTCCTTTGATGAAGGCGAGGATATCGGCTTGTTTTTTGGTGAGGCCCATAAGTTTGGAATCAATGGCTGTTCGGTATCTGTTCGTATTATATGCCGAACAAAAACCGAACGCAATGGTATCTGTTGAGCGAAATTTCAGCAGTGTGGATAAGTTTTTTCCTTATGGAGTAAAATGCGGCGGTATGAGAAAAGCCGTCGAAGCCCTGACGCAAGGGCATCCAGATAAGATTTGCGATCAGATTGCGGACGCGGTCGTGGACGAGTATTTGCGCCGCGATCCGGCCTCGCGCGTGAACGTGAGTGTGCTTGGGTCGCGCGGAATGCTTGTGGTCGGCGGCGTGGTGCGGTCGAAGGCGGATTTTGACGTGGCGGCGCTCGCGAAGCAGACGTACGCGGATATCGGATACGCGGATGAGATGGAGGTGTTCGCCAACGTGGACGTGGCGGATGAGGAACCTCGACCCCCACGCGTCGCGACGGACGTCGCGGTCGTGAACGGGTACGCGACGAAGGAAACGCGCGAGCTCATGCCGCGCGCGTTCGTGTTCGCGAACAACATGGCGCGTCGGCTCGACGACCTGCGGCGCGCGGATCCGTCGTTCGCTTGGCTCATGCCGGACGGGAAGGTGCAGGTAATGATGGAGCGTGACCGCGTCGTCTGCGTGACGGTCCAGGCTTCGCACGTGCCGAACATCGCGCCGAACGACGTGCGCACGGCGATCCTCGAGCGCGTGGTCGCGCCCGTTGTCGGCGAGGAAGGCGTTCAACTGTTTATCAATCCGGCCGGCGCGTTCACGGATGCGGGGTTCGCGGGAGCTTCGGGGGTCAGCGGGCGCAAGACCGCGGCCGACACGTACGGCGGGCTCGTTCCGCACGGCGACGCCTCGTTTTCCGGAAAGGATCCCGGCCGCGCCGAGCGAGCCGGATTATATCTGGCACGGCTTGCCGCGCGTTGGATCGTGGGGCAGGAGCTCGCCTCTTCCGCGCTCGTGAGCGTGACGTATTCGCCAGGCCGCGCCGAACCCGTGCACGTCGAGGCGTCCGGCGTGTCCGAGAAGTCGCGCGGGAGCAAGACGGATTACGCGAACCTCGTGAAGTCGCAATTCGACTTTCGTCCGGACGCGATCGTCGAGCGATTGAACCTCCTGCGTCCGATCTATCGTCAAACCGCGGCGTACGGATACTTCGGCCACGTTGGATATCCGTGGGAAGAAGAGGTAAAATAACGCACGTATGGCGGTCAGGAAGAGAACACAACCGATCGTCGGCATCGGGGCACTGCTTGTCGCGATCGTCGTCGGAACGCTCGTCATGTTCGGCGCGAAGGAGCCCGAGACGGCCCACTCCGTTTCCAGCGACGGATTCGTCACGGTTTCCGGCGAAGCGGCCCCGTCGCTCGGCGCGCTTTCCGTGACGCGCCGCGACGATGCGGAAGCGCTGGACGTCGGACCCGCATATGAGATATCGCTCGGCGGTTTGCCTGTCCCGTCGGGATTTCAGATTCTGATGGGATATGAGGCGGATGCGCTCGCCGGCGTCGCGCCGAACCGCTTGTCCGTCTTCGCCTACGATGTGTCCGCGCAGAAATGGATTGCGATTTCAAGCGTCGTCGATCCAGGCGCGCGGACGGTCGTCGCGGAATCGAACGGCGTCGAGGCTATTTTATGGACGCTTGGTGCCAGGTGATGCTATACTTTGCCTATCATTCATTTCCCCTAGTTCATTTTTGAGGAGGAATATGCCAACGAAAAAAGTAGCCGCGAAGAAACCCGTCGCACGCCGCAAGGTTCTCAAGCCGAAAGTTCTCGCGATGAAAAACATCGGCGATCCGCAGCACGTGCACGTGCCGGCGCTGGAGACCATGCCCGGTCCAAACAGTTCGGTGTCGCCGCGGGTCGTGTATCTCGCTGGCTGCCGCAATTGCTGCCATGTCCCGCTTGGCGTTAACGCGATGCTTGTCGTGCTCATCGCCGTCATTTTCACCCTGTCCGCCATGCTCATGGCCGCGTCGGTCGCGATTGGCAGCCATGACGTTCTCATCAGCGGAGCGGATTCGGTTGCTTCCGTCGCGTCCCGCTAGCCTATGCCGCGCATTTCTCTCATATTGATCCCCGCCGTCCTCTCGCTCGTCCTGCTCGGCGCCGGCTGCGCGTCGTCCGTTCCGGAAGCGAAGGTAATTGATGGAAGCACTATGGTCGAACAGCCGAAATATTCGTTCCCGGGCGTCTTGTCCGCGGAGGAAATTCAAAACAAGCGCGTCCGCATCCATACGGAGAAGGGCGACATCGTCTTTGAGCTCTTTGCCAACACCGCGCCGAAGACCGTGTCGAACTTCGTTTATCTCACGACGGAAAAATATTACGACGGCCTGACGTTTCACCGCCGCGAACCAGGATTCGTCATTCAGGGCGGCGATCCGAACGGCACCGGCACCGGAGGCCCCGGATACAAGTTCGAAGACGAACTGACCGACGATTATTCCTACGAACGCGGAATCGTGGCCATGGCCAACTCCGGATCGAATACGAACGGCTCGCAATTCTTCATCATGCTGGACGAGAACGCGCTTCCGAAAAAATATTCGATCTTCGGACGGGTCGTGGAAGGAATGGACGTCGTTGACGCGATCGTGATCGGAGACAAGATGCTTGAAGTGACGGTTGAGGATAACGCGAAATAATATGCGTTGGAAACGCGGGCTTCTGCTTCTGGCGGCGCCCGTGTTTTTGATTCTGGGCGCAATCGGATACGGATTCGTGAACCAGCCCGTGATCGCCGACGTCGTCGTGGGGGAATCACCGGCGTCCGATCCCGTCGCGGGTCCCAAGGAAGTCGACGAAGTCAAGGTGCCGGCGCACGTCGCGTTGCCAGAAGAAGTTCGCGGGATCTACTGGACCGCGGCGACGCCGCGTGTTTCGCGCGCCGACGATTTGCTCGCGTACATGGCGGAGACCGGGCTCAATGCGGTCGTCATCGACGTGAAGATGGACAACGGGGAAGTGGCCTGGCCGCCGGAGGAAATGATGCCGCGCATCGCGGAACTCGGGTTTTACCGCATCGCGCGCGTTGCCGTGATGCGCGACAGCGCGTTCGCCTTGGCGCATCCGAGCGCGGCGCTGTATTCCGCGGGCGGGGGATTGTGGCGCGACAAGACCGGCGCCGCATGGCTCGATCCGGCCGCGCCGGAAGTCGTCGAGAACGCGATCGCGATCGGTCGGGAGGCATACGCGCGCGGGTTCGACGAGGTACAGTTCGATTACATTCGATTCGCGTCCGACGGCGCGCTCTCGTCGATCCGCTATCCGGTTTACGATTTTACGGAAACGAAGTCGGAGGTGATGGCGAAATTTTTTGAAACGGCCGGCGGGGCCATGCGCGCGGATGGGATTCCGGTCTCGTTCGACCTGTTCGGCATGACGTTCGAGACAAGCGACGACTTCGGCATCGGCCAGCGCCTCGTGGACGCGTTTCCGAACGCGGATTTCGTCTCGCCCATGGTCTACCCGTCGCATTACGCCTCCGGCTTTCAGGGATACGCGAACCCGGCCTTGTATCCGTACGAGGTGGTGACGCATTCGCTCACGTTCGGGCTCGGTATCCTCTCTTCGAATTTCGGATTGCCGGATACGGAGATCACGCCGAAGTTTCGCCCATGGATCCAGGACTTCGACATCGGCGCTGTGTACACGGCGGAGCGCATCGAGGCACAAATCAAAGCGGCCCGCGACGCGGGTGCCTCCGGCTGGATGCTCTGGAATGCCCGCAACGTCTACGAGCCGGCGAAGTACGTCGAGCAGGTCGGACAGGAGTAACGGGTTTAGGGAAATTGAAAAAGAAAAAAGCCGGACAGGGTCCGAATTAGAAGAAGATGATGCAGACAGGACCTTTCATGCGGCTTAACACCAGGCTGATCATTCGCCATCGGACATCCCAGACGGATTTGAGAATGGCTTCCACAGGCGCCTCGGGACCCGAGTCGGAGGTGCCCGACCGTTCCGTCGCGAAGCAGCTCAGCCGCGGATCTCAGTTGGGCTTCCAGCGCTGCGCGCAGGTCGTCCATGGTCTTTGTGTCTTCCGCGTCGTTCGTCGGTCGGGCGGCGAGCGTATTCCATTCGCAGACAGCGAGCAGCAGCATGGCGAACGCCGTGCGCCGGTAGTCGATGAGCACTTCGTCGACGCGCATCGTCGCGACTTCACCTTCCGCGTGGGTCCCGACCGTGACGCGCGGATTCGTGCGCGTCGTCGCGATCGTCAGCCCGACGTAGATGGCGGAAGAAGGGGGAGATCGGCGCAAAGACCGGGGTGCTCAGCCACCCGAACGCTGTGCACATGATCCCGAACCAGATCCCGTCGTTGTACGTGTTGACTTGGAAGTTCGGATCTCGTCTTGGCCCTTCTGTCCTGCACCTTTGAGGCAGTCAGGCAGGCGTCGAGCGCGAGCTGCATCGGAATGCGCATCGTGATGGGGGAAACGCAGCTGTTTTCCATTGGATCTCCTTGAAAAGTCTGCGAGGAATATGATATGGATTCCGCCGCCTGTCAATTGTCCGCGAACAAAAAAGCGGACAGGACGTCCGCTGTCACGCGACATGCGCGTTTCGTGCCTCGAGAGCCGCGTACATGCGCATGGTCGTGTCAGTCAGGGACGCTCGACGGTCCCTGAGCCCGGCCATTTGCACGGCGACTTCCTCGAGCGGGCTTTCCGCGGCGAGAGGCGCCATGGTTCCCACGTTGCCGAGAGCGAGCATGCCTTCTGCCATCCTGACGTCTCTTTCGAGCTCGGCGCAGTGGCGCTGCGCGTCCTCGAGGACGGCGCGCTCCTGCTCGTTCGGCTCCCTGTCCTCACGGGCGATCATACTGGAGATCACCTCGAGCAAGGCGGCGCTGCTTTTCCATTTCTCGAGCGCGGCCGCCAGCGGTCGGAAGACAAGCGCCGTCCTTGGATCCATGAGAATGTTGCTCATCAGCAGGTTCGCGTTCTCTCCTCCAGTGCTGACCATAAGCCGCTTGTCGAACCGTGTGACTGAAGACAGTACCCCTGCGCACAAGCAGGCGGCGAACGGGGCGAATACCCCGATGACGAGCCACTCCATCGGGCTCACACGCTGCGGATGGGCGTCTGCTGTTTCGACCTCGTATGACGTCCCGATTGTTCCTAGCAGCAGGCCCACGAAGATTCCGAGCCCGAGGCAAGCCATGAGTATTTCCGACCCCACGAAGTGCCAGATGGTGAGGGATGCGCCGATGGTCCAGGCGCCACCAAGCGCGTTGGCGCGCGGCTGGACGAACCTTATCTTCTCCGCCGTGTTCTCCTTCGCCCGCTGAAGCACGGTCGCGGTTTGGACGGCACCGAGCGTCCGTTGGAGGTGCTCGCTGACTTGAATCAGGTACGACATGTTTTTTCCCCGTGAAATGAGCGGACACGGAGTGTACCCAACGAAAGTCATTTTGTCAAGCGTTCGTTCTCTTTCACGTCAAATGCGACATGGCGAATTCATTTGGGATTTGCATGTTCAGTGAGAGGTGAGGTCGCTCATGGAGATAATATAGCATGAACTCGTCGAGTCTTTTCTGTTGTTCTGGGATCTGAGCTGGTTTGTACGGACCATAGCCTAGACATTCTTTCCGAAGGATTCCGTTGAATCTCTCAATGAAAGCCTGCTCGTTCTTCTTGTAAGGCTTTGCTGTTCGGATGAGTGGGACGTGCCGTCTGGCCAAGGCGTCCCAGTGCGCTTTGAATTCGGGACCACCGTCCGGCTGGATGCTCTGGAACGCCCGCAACGTCTACGAGCCGGCGAAGTACGTCGAGCAGATCGGACAGGAGTGACGGGTTAGACGGGAGTGACGGGTTGGATGGGAACGGATAGAAAAGAAAAAAGCCGGACAGATGTCCGGTTTTAGGCGTGAGCGTTCAGGGTGTCGGTGCCTTATGCGATGAACCGGCACTTGCGATGCGATAAAACAGATTCGCGCGTTCGGAAATTTTGCGCATGCGGATTTGAGCGGCTTGCATTGACCCGTCCTCAGATTTTTTATCTGTTTGGGATCCGAGGGGTCCCATCATGAGAAGGTCTTCGGCCAATGCGATCGCTCGCGTGATTTCCTCGCGTTGTTCCATGAGCTCGACGAAGACGGCGTTTTCTTTTTCGTCAAGTTCGTGATTTTCGACCTCCGCGCCTTCGATCCTCCAAGCACTATGGACGATCGCGCGGTTCCAATCGTCGATTGCACTTACAAGCGCGGTGAGAAGATTTTGTACACGGAAATCCGCAAGCACGAGGCTCGCACGTTCCATTCCGTCGTCCGTGTCGTTCCTTGCCCGCACAATGACCCACGGATCATTTCGAAGGTCAGAGGTTTTTTTCGCGATCATGACTCCGGCCACTGCCGGCCAGACGGCTGCCCCGATGATTCCAAAGAGGATATCTGAAGGGCTCCAAGCGTCTTCGCGGATTTCCTCCCCATTGGGCCAAGAATGGGAGGCGAACGCGGACGGTCTGAGGTATCCGACCACGATCCAGAGGATTCCGGCAGCGGTCATTGACGCTCCGAAATGGATTAGGAAAGATTTGAGCCGGTGAGACTGTTCTGGCAGCAGCCAAACGGCTGTCATCAGAAAGATCCACCAGAAGATCGTGCTGGACGCGGAGAGGACGGAGAAGCGGAAGAAGTTCTTTTTCGTCCGTCTTCGAATGTGGTCCGCTACCAGCGCCCATCGGACGCCGATGAAGGCGACGTTCGTTGTCTCCAGCGTTTTGATATTCCCGAATAGTTCGTGCATTTCGGATGTCTCCTGGGTAAAAAGGACGAGGGAAGAGCATGTTCCGTTCGAGAAGAAATGTCAATAGAACGTAGAACGGTCGGGCTGGAACGATGGAAAAATAAAAAGAGGCGGACTTATGTCCTGCCTCAGGTGCGGTTGTTCGCGGCGTTTGCTTCCCGTGCCGCGACGAGGTGCAGGCTTTCGTCGGAAAGTGCCCTCACGCCGTCTTGGATTTCCGACGTGCGGCTTGAGAGTCGCGACAGCGGATCCTCGGCGTCGGACGCGTCATATTTCATGACCGTTCCGATCGGTCCTTCGGTCAGCAGGTTTTCCGCGAGCTCCAGCAGTTCTATCAGTTCATCCCGTTTTTTTCGACAGTCCGCGATGACGGCTGCCTCAGATTCGGACAGATCGCGCTTCTGGTTGGCCGCGACCCAGATCATCCGGTTCATGGGAACCGTGGCCGCATTCCAGTCGTCGATCGCCCGTGCGAGGCCGGCGTACAGCTTTTTCGTGCGGTCGTCCGCGAGCACCGCGCTCGCGCGCTGTTTCGGCAGGTGGTCGGAATCGTTTTTGTTCACGATCGGATCGTACCAGATGGTAGAGACCATCACGCAAAAGCTGAGTCCGATTCCCATCGGGAAAAGAAGAACGAACAGGATGTTTCCCAGGACGCCAAAACTTGTATTTTTGTCTGCCGAGACGGTCGGTTCGACGGCAAAGGCGGACGGAATCAGGATCCCGTATGTCAACGAGGCGACAATGAGGAGCGGGATCGCGATGTTGACACTGAGGGCGATCCGCAACGGGTAACCGCCCCAGTATGGCAAAAGTACGGCGATGAAGGACAGGGCGGCCATCCAGGCAATCGTGCCGAGCAGCCCACCGAGCCAGCATCCACGGAAGCCTTTTTCCTCCTCTTCCTGATTCCTGCGGGCAGCCAGTGCCAGTCGGACACTATTCAAGACAGGGCCCATGGAGCCGTCTGGCGTGATAGGCAAAAGCGCTTTGGTGTTTTCGTTCATCTCAAACTCCTTGGGTGAAAAGGGCGGAGGAAAAATATACGCCGTTTTTGGCCGAATGTCAAGCGAAGCGCGATAAAAAAAGAGGCGGACGATGGTCCTGCCTCAGGCGCGTCCCGCGCGGTTTGTCTCACGCGCCGCGACCATTCGCAGCGCGTTTTCCTCCAGGCCATCCGTGCAGTCTTTCAACGCGGTCATTTGTTCCTCGATCAGTTCAAGCGGGCTGGCGGCCGCGTCGGTCTGGATGACGGTTCCGACGGGCCCGTCCTTGAGAAGTCTGTCCGCCAACGTGATGAGGCGCAGAATCTCCGCGCGTTGCTTCCGCGCGTCCGCCATGACCGCGGCTTCGTTATCGGTCAGCTCGCGCCGTGTATGCGCGGCGAGGACGGGAATTCCATTGATTCCCGCCACGTTCTGATTCCATACCTCGATTGCTTTCAAAAGGTTGATGAACAGCGATTGCGTCCGGCTATCCGCGAGCACGGCGCTTGCCCGAACTCTAATCGAATTTCCGCAATCCCTCCCGTTTGGCCATCCGACCACCAGTTCCGGATCATTTTGAATGATTCGTTTGAGGTGGCCAAACCACAGGCCTATCCCGAACGGTCCGAGAACCGTGATGTACAGGGCCAACGGGAACCAGTGCTTGACGGGGTCGTCAGGCAAGGGGTGTAGCTTCTCGAATTTTGGAACGAATCGTCCGGCCCGTCCCGTAAGAAGTCCGACAAGGCCGAGGACTGCGAACGTGAAATCCGCAAACAGAACGATCTGCAGGGATTCAGATTGGGACCATACCGCGTAATTCGTCACGATGAGCATGAGCGAGGCCGCGGCGGCCATGAAGATGAATTCGTTGGAGCGAAGGTCGTGTTTCGCCTGCGCCCGAGCATGCTTGATTTCAAGCGATTTCCGCACGCAATTTAGCGCCGTTTCCAACGGATAATAAATGACGATCCGTTCAAGCTCTTCCGTCGCCATGGTCGTTCTCCTGGAAAAAGTGAAAGGAACAGCCGCGAACCATACGTCAATTTCAGCCGAATGTCAAGCGAAGCGCGATAAAAAAAGAGGCGGACGATGGTCCTGCCTCAGAACTTTTTGGCCGTTTCGAGAAGCCGGTCGGCATTTTCGGAAATGGTTCCCATCCGATTGCGCAACAGATCCAATGCTCGTCGCGTGTTCATATCGGAGTTGCCCATACTTTCGTCCGGGATCGTTCCGAGCGGGCCTTCCTCGGACAGGCCGACCGCGAGTATCGCCAACCGTTCAAGATCGGCGAAGTGCGTTTGGCAATCGCCGATGAACCTCGAATCGGATTCGGCCAGCTTGGCTCTCTCAAAGTTCATGAAGTTGAGCCCTCGATTGATGAGCGTGGCGGTTTCGTTCCACTTTTCGATCGCGTCCGCGAGGCATTCGTACAGCCCCGCGCGGTAGTCGGCGAGAACGTCGCTCGCCTTGCCGCGCATGCGCGAGGTTCCGTCGGCGTCGTCCGTCGACAGGTCCGGATCGTAGATGGCCGTTGAGAACACAATGCCGAGCAGTATGCCGACGGTCAGCGGGCACATCAGCAGCAGCGCGAGTTTGAAGATGACTCGATCGGTAATGTTTACCAATTCGCAATCATTTTCGGACGTCAGTTTAAACGCCAAGGCGGGTGGAATCAGAACCAAGAGGATGATCGCCATGCCGCCAAATACCACCATGGCTCTGACGAAGAAGACGATCGTTTCAGCGATGGCCGCTTGTCCTTCAGGGAGCGTACGTGCGACGATCAGACAGACCGCGCACCAGACTGCCACAAGCAACAAATGGTGAGAGCACATCTTTAGCAGATGCCGCCTTGCGTCTTTTCTGAAGTCATCCGATACGCGTGCCATCAGCACTCCTTCGCGTTCGCGTTCGATCCTGACAAACGTCTCGGATTCTTTGGGAAGCAATTTGTGCACTTTGATTCTCCTTGGTTGCGGTGAATTGTGGAAAGGAACGATGGCGGATTATGCCATGTTTTTAACGAAATGTCAACCCAACGGGCATTTTGTGATAGTATGTCGTCATGCGACAAATCACCGAGACCACGTTTTATCAATTCATCAAGTGCCCGAACTGGGTGTACTTCGACGCGCACGC
>Ga0172379_10012257_pt1 | contig 10073 bp, 8 predicted proteins | sample GrowelOW334metaG_FD_119756 | JGI IMG/M metagenome (GOLD analysis project Ga0172379, IMG submission 119756) | Groundwater microbial communities from an aquifer near a municipal landfill in Southern Ontario, Canada - Groundwater well OW334 metaG | ecosystem: Environmental > Aquatic > Deep...
AATCAGGGTGTTGAGGTGAGCGGAGAGAAGGATGGCGGGAAGAGCTCTACTTATTTCAGAAACTGATGTTCCCGCCATCCTTCTCTCCGCTCACCTCTCAATATCAACAACATATCGTCATTGCGAACGCGAGGGACGAAGCGTGAAGCAATCTCAAGTTTATTATGAAAATTCTGACAAGTTGAATCGTGAAATACGACATTATACAACAGTACAATCGAAAATTTTGAAAAAATGTAGCTGAGTGGAAAATATTTTTCTGATTTTAACCATTTGGTTAAACTAAATGGTTAAATTTGCAGAAATATTTTGAATATGTGTCCGGACAATGCCAAGGAGAAGATCATTCAAGCTGCGCAACAGGTTTTCATTGCAAAAGGAATGGATGGTGCAAGAATGCAGGAGATTGCCGATGAAGCAGGGATCAACAAAGCCCTGTTGCATTATTATTTCCATTCCAAGGAGCAACTTTTCAAAGAAGTCTTTTACGGAATTCTAAGCCAGTTGATTCCTGGTCTCATTGCAATCTTTAAAGGGAGTGAACCATTGCTGGATAAAATTGAAGCCATCGTTACAGAATATGACACCTATATGTCGAAAAATCCCTATTTGCCACAGTTTGTGATCCGGGAGATCAACCGTGATCCGGATCAGCTTGCTGGTTTCATGTCCGATCAGGGACTGGACTTCAGTCTGGTTGAGGCGATGATTGAAAAGGAGGTAGCCAAGGGCAACATCCGGCCGATCACTTTTCCGCATCTTTTTGCCAATATAATTGGCATGATTGTGATGCCCTACATTGGCAGACCTTTGTTTCAAAGAAAACTATTTAAAAATGATCCCGTAAAATATGACCAGTTTCTGCAGGAGCGCAGGTCGGTCATTACCCTATTTGTCAAACAAGCATTAACAGCAAAATGAAGCGAACACTGATTCTTCTATTGTTATTTTCGTCCGTTATCGGATATGGACAGGTGAGCACCCTCACACTGGAAGATTGTTACAGGCTGGCCAGAGATAATTATCCTCGATTGGCCGATACCAGGCGGCAACAGGAGATCAGCGATCTCAAATTGAAAAACATTGGAATAGTATGGAATCCACAGCTAAATCTGAATGGACAGGCAACTTACCAAAGTGAAGTGACGAAAGTAAGTATACCACTTCCGGGAGTAAACATCCCTTCGCCCTCCAAAGACCAGTACAAAGTTTACCTTGATGTGAAGCAAACGATTTACGACGGCGGAGTGTCCAAAACCAGTAAGACGGTGGAGCAGTCGGGGTTGGCTGTTGATCTTCAGAATATTGAGGTGGAGCTTTATTCGCTGAACGACAAGGTTAATCAGCTTTACTTTGGTATTTTGCTGATGACTGAAAACGAAGCGGTGATAAAATTGAAAAAAGATATTTTGGGTGAGCGGATCAAAGTCCTGGAATCGGGATATAAAAATGGCGTTGTAACTAGCAGGGATTTGGAATTATTAAAAGCCGAAAATCTGCTAACGGAACAGCAAATTGGGGAAATTCATGCTGAACGGATCTCAGGACTGGGTGCATTGGGTTTCTTGACAAACCAGAATTTGAGCGAAAACTGTATCTTGACCGGACCGGTTATCGGTACGAAAAGTAGCCAGATTACCCGCCCTGAGCTTAGATACTTTGACTTATTGGGAAACAAGATCGATCAGAATTCCCAGCTTTTACAGAAAGCGAGAAGTCCGAAACTATTTAGTTTTGGTCAGGCCGGATATGGCCGTCCCGGACTAAACATGCTCAAAAACACTTTTGATCCTTACTATCTTGTTGGACTTGGCGTTTCGTGGAACATCCTTGATTGGAAACAAACCGGACGTAACCGCGAAATTCTTGAAGTACAGAAACAGATGATCGGGAGTCAGCGTGCCGTTTTTGATCAGAACCTCTCAATCGCACTTTTCAGGGCCAATGAGGCCATTAAAAAAGCCGAACAGCTTCTGAAAGTTGATGAAGAGTTGGTGGCGTTGCGTGAAAACATTGCCAAACATTCGGCATCTCAGCTGGAGAACGGCACCATCACTTCAGCCGATTACATTGTTGACCTGAATGCTGTGACACAGGCCAATATCAACAAAAAGAGCCATAAAGTACAGCTCTATCAGGCTGTGGCGAATTACAATACCCTTACGGGAAAGCCTTGAGGGAAGGACGGAGATGACTGGGACGACGGGGATGACTTGGACGACTTGGACGATGGGGATGACGGAGACGACTTGGACGAAGGGGATGACGGAAGAAGACTAGGGGACTCAGTGAATGTGAAAATTGCGCAGGACCCTGAGCGGAGCCGAAGGGTACGACGAGTTCAAACGATCTAACGGGCAAATGGAGCTCAATCCCGTTAGGGACGACCAATTTTGTAGCCCGGGGTGAGCGACGAAGGAGCGTAACCCCGGGTAAATGAATCAACGATGACCACCGTCCGCGGTAGCATTTTCAAAAAGGAGATTGGATCGTTTCGGACGGAGGTGCAAATGATGAAAAGATATGCCAATGGCTAATTGCTTATAAAAAGGAAATAGATTGAAATAAATTGAAATAAGAAATACATAGTTTAAACAACAAACAATGAGAACCAATAAATTACAAATTCTGGTAGGCCTGATCATTGGTCTGGCCATTTTCTCCTGCAACAACCAGAAAGATAGCTCCGATGCCTTTGGTAATTTTGAGGCGGATGATCAGCTCATCTCCTCCGAAATTGCCGGAAAACTGCTTAGCAGCAATTTTGAAGAGGGAATGACATTGTCTAAAGGGGCTGAAATCGCTGTTGTCGACACCGTTCCTATCCTGCTACAGATTTCACAGCTGAAATCGCAGCAGCTAACCATTCTTGCCCGGAAGCAGAGTGTAAAATCGCAGTTGGCAGTTGTCGGGCAGCAGAAGAAAAATCTTGAAGTGGACAGAGCCCGCGTCGATAACATGTTGAAAGACGGCGCTGCAACTAAGAAACAGAAGGATGACATTATGGGTAACCTGGAGTTGCTCGACAAGCAAAAGGAGAGCACACGTTCACAAGAGACGGTTCTTACAGGCGAATCAGAGGTGTTGGATACCCAGTTGGCCCAACTTCAGGACAAATTGAACAGGTGCCGGATCGTGTCGCCCATCAATGGATTGGTGCTTGAGCGTTACAAAAAGGCCGGTGAGCTGGTAGGACAGGGGCAATCTCTTTGCCGCATCGCGGATGTGTCGAGCCTGAATCTTCGTGTTTTTGTGAGCGGTGACCAGTTGCCGCATCTTAAAATTGGACAAAAAGTGAAAGTGCTGATTGATGATACTGCAACCAAAAACAAAACGCTTGAGGGCACTGTTTCCTGGATCTCTTCAGAAGCCGAATTTACACCCAAGATCATACAGACCAAAGTAGAAAGGGTCAAACTGGTGTATGCTGTAAAGATCAAGGTAGCCAACGACGGCGCCCTGAAAATCGGAATGCCGGGCGAAATCAAGTTTCTTGATTGATTAATCCATGATAAAAGTTTCAAATTTAGAAAAGAGCTACGGTGGTTTGAAGGCCCTGAAAGGGACCTCTCTGGAGGTTGAAAAGGGAGAACTCTTCGGTCTGATTGGACCGGATGGCGCGGGCAAAACAACCCTGATGCGCATCCTGGTTACTTTGTTGCTGCCGGATAGTGGCTCTGCGACAATGGATGGGCTGGATGTTGTAGCCGATTTCCGCCAAATCAGGAAGATGGTCGGTTACATGCCCGGTAGATTCTCGCTCTATCCTGATTTGACAGTGGAAGAGAACCTGCAGTTTTTCGCGACGGTATTCGGTGGAACCATCGCTGCCAATTACCACCTGATCAAAGATATTTATGTTCAGATTGAGCCGTTTAAGAACAGGCCTGCCGGTAAACTATCAGGTGGAATGAAACAAAAACTGGCGCTCTCCTGCTCCCTGATCCACGCACCCAAAGTACTGATTCTGGATGAACCCACCACCGGGGTAGATGCCGTTTCCCGCAAGGAATTCTGGGAGATGCTTAACAATCTTCGCCACCAGGGAATCACCATCCTTGTATCGACCCCATACATGGATGAGGCCAACTTGTGCGACAGGGTAGCCCTGATACAAAATGGGGCCATACTTACCATTGATACACCTAAAAATATCACCAAAAGCTTTGCCAAAAAGCTGTTTGGGGTGAAGGTGGAGACAACGGCGCAAAGATTTGAATGCGTAGGTTTGCTGAAAGAACTGGAAGAAATTGATTCGGTTTTTTCGTTTGGTGAATCCATTCATATCACCAGTAATCAGAAAGATATCAATGAATTTAGCGTGAAGGAATACCTGAACAACAAAGGACACCAGGGAATTTTGGTCGAAAAAATTGATGCAAGTATTGAAGATGTATTCATGGAACTGATGCAAAATGGAGCAAACTAAAGAACATACCGGACCGATTATTCAAGTGAAGGAACTCGTTAAGAAATTTGGCTCTTTCACCGCTGTCGATCATATCTCTTTTGAGGTTAACAAAGGGGAGATCTTCGGTTTTCTTGGGGCAAATGGTGCTGGAAAAACTACTGCCATCAGGATGTTGTGCGGACTGCTTGAACCAACTTCAGGAGCCCTCAGGGTTGCCGGTTTTGATGGTTACCACCAGCGCGAAGCCATCAAAAGGAACATCGGTTACATGTCGCAGAAATTTTCGTTGTACGAGGATCTGACGGTGTATGAAAACTTCAGGCTCTATGCCGGCATTTATGGCATTCCCCGGCAGGAAAGAATCCGGAAAACAGATGAACTTTTAAAGAAATTAAAACTGGAGGAGAGCCGTAACAAGCTTGTTGCCGGTTTGCCATTGGGATGGAAACAGAAACTGGCCTTTTCATTGGCATTGTTTCACCAACCTGCCGTTGTTTTTCTGGATGAACCATCCGGAGGAGTGGATCCTTTGACGCGCCGTACCTTCTGGGACCTGATTTATGAAGTTGCCCATCAAGGTATTACCATATTTGTCACCACTCACTACATGGATGAGGCGGAATATTGCAACAGGGTCGCGATCATGTCGGAAGGCAAGATCGTTGCGCTGGATACTCCGGTGGCCCTAAAAGAGCAATACAAGGCCGATAGCATGGATGGGGTGTTTTTGAAGATTGCAAGAAACAAAGAATGAAAGAGTGCCTAAAGTGCCTAGAGTACTTCGCCTCAATCTCAATTTGTTTGGAGTCCCTAACTTTAAATACTCTAGGCACTTTAAATACTTTAGGCACTTGTGTAAGGAAGAAATAATTCAAAATTGAACGAATGAACCAGCTTCTAGGATTTGTAAAAAAGGAATTCACCCATATATTCAGGGATCCGCGCACCATGGTCATCCTGTTTGGGATACCCATCATTCAGTTGATGTTGTTTGGGTATGTGATTACGACAGAGATCAAAGATGCCCGGATTGCCATTCTCGATCATTCGAACGACAATGTGACGAGAGAGATCAAGAACAAGATACTTTCTTCGGGATATTTCCGTTTGGAGGCCAATCTGGTTCAGGAGAATGAGATAGATCCAATTTTCAAGAAAGGGGATGTCAAAGAGGTGATCGTTTTTGAAAAGGGTTTCGCAGAAAGTCTGGAACGGGAAGGGAAAGCAAATATCCAGGTTATTGCCGATGCCTCCGATCCCAATACGGCGCAGATGCTTTTCAACTACACCAATGGAATCATACAAGATTACACCAAAAAGAAGTTTGCCGGGTTTACCATCCCGGTTCAGATAAAAAGCGAAGTGCGGATGCTCTACAATGAAAACATGGTTGGCGCCTTCATGTATGTTCCCGGCACCATGGCGCTGATCCTGATGCTGATCTCGGCGATGATGACCTCCATCACCATTGCAAGGGAGAAGGAGATGGGTACCATGGAGATTCTGCTCGTCTCACCTTTGAAAGCCACGCACATCATCCTCGGGAAAGTGGCGCCCTACCTGTTGCTTTCCCTCATTGACGCTTTTGTTGTTGTTTTCCTGGGGAATGTTGTGTTCGGAGTACCCATCCGGGGAAGCCTCTTCGTCCTGGCATTTTTGGTCATCCTATACATTACCATGGCCTTATCACTGGGCATTCTGATCTCAACAGTGGCCAATAGTCAGCAGGTAGCGCTGTTCATTTCCGGATTTGCACTGATGCTGCCCACCATACTGTTGTCGGGCTTTATCTTTCCAATTGAGAATATGCCAGTGCCACTGCAGATTCTGAGTAATTTCATGCCTCCCAGGTGGTTTATTGATGCCCTCAAACAGGTAATGCTCAAGGGGAACGGATTTGCATATATTTGGCCAAACGTGTTGATATTAAGTGCGATGACCCTGATTTTTTTGGGATTAAGCGTGAAAAAATTCAGATTAAGATTAGAATAGCTACCACATGAGAACAATTCTATACCTGCTTCAGAAGGAGTTTATCCAGGTTTTTCGCAACAAAGCGATGTTGCCAATCATCTTCATTATGCCGCTGGTGCAGATGCTGGTATTGGTTTTTGCCGCCACGATGGAGCTTAAAAAGGTAGACATCACGGTAGTAGACCTGGATCTGAGCGAAACCTCCACCCGTCTGACCTCTAAATTTGAAGCCAGTAGCTTCTTTCATCTCACCAGGGCACAACTGTCACCTGCCGAAACGGATCAGCTATTACTGAAAGGGACTGCCGATCTGGTCGTCACCTTTCCGCAGGGTTTTGAGCAGGATCTCAAGCGAAATGATCAGGCATCCATACAGATTTTGGTTGATGCGATCAACGGGTCGGCCGCCGAGCTCTCCAATGCTTACCTGCAGACGGTTATAGGAAGTTACAACATGAAGATCAGGGCCGAGATGATGGGTGTTTCCAAATTCATCCCACCACAACAGGTCTCAGTGATCCCATCCTATTGGTACAATCCGGAGTTGAATTTCAAATTTTACATGGCTCCCGGCGTATTGGTTATCCTGGTAACAATTATCGGGCTATTTCTCTCTTCGCTCAACCTTGTCAGGGAGAAGGAGATGGGTACGATCGAACAGTTAAACGTCACTCCCATCAAAAAATACCATTTTATCATCGGAAAGATGATGCCTTTCCTGATCATTGCCCTGTTGGACCTGACTTTCGGATTATTGGTGGCGAAACTTGTCTTTGGATTACCATTCAGGGGGAATATCCTCACACTCTATGTCTTCACCTCGCTCTACCTTTTCCTTGTCATGAGCCTGGGGCTTTTTGTCTCGGCCATCTCAGATACCCAGCAACAGGTTTTGTTTGTGAGCTTCTTCTTCTTGATCGTCTTTATCATCATGAGCGGTCTCTTTACACCTGTCGAGAGTATGCCGGTATGGGCCCAGAACATTGATATGATCAATCCGGTGTACTACCTGATCAGGATCATCCGGAATGTTGTGCTCAAGGGCTCAGGGTTATTCGACATGACCAGGGAGTTGATCTACCTCTCACTCTATGGTTTGACCATGTTTTCACTTGCTGTCTGGCGCTACCGGAAAACTGTTTAATATTGAGACTTTAAGATGGGGGCAGTATTGATTTTTTCTATATTTACGGCCTCGGATCCTATCAACTATTAACAGTGTTATGATATTTAGAAAATATATTTATCTGCTGATAATCAGTCTGATGTGTATTGGGCAATACCCGCTCAGCGCCGCTGATTATCCGGTCTCCGGTAACCGGAAATCCAGAAATCCCGGTGCAATTAAGGATACACTTTCGTGGAGTCTCTCAATGGTGAAGAGGGTTTTCAATGGATCGGGTGAGTGGTTTATGACCAACTCATCGTTTCAAAAAAGCATCAAAGGAGTAGTTAATTACGCTGAAAATGATCCGATTGATACGGTGGTGGTGCACATGAACCAGTTCTTGAGATCGGATTCCATTCCGCTTATATTTAACCGTAAAGCCGAAAATATTCCTAACAAAAGGGTAGTTCCCGGATATCTTTTTTCGGAGGAGCTCGATCGGTTGGTAGAGAACAGGCGCAAATCGGTAGCAGATAGTCTGCGCAAGAGTTTGATCATTGTTCCTGAAGGTTATCTGTCTGATGGTCTGTCAAAGGCTCCGGTTATCCCGGATGGAAACCCGGTTCAAATGTTGTTGGACATGGAGAAAACCTTGCCGTCCGGCTTTAACATCAAGTTCAACCGGAGTTGGGAGAAGGTGAAACTTCCTGCCAATGCTAATGCGGCAGAAATCGATACCCTTCGATTGAAACTTTTCCTCTGGACACGTCAATCGTTCAATGATTCTATCCTTTTTTACAAAAGGGATTCCCTGATACAAAGCTACCGCGAAAATTTCATCAATCAGAATGCGGGTGATGCAGCTTCCCTTCGGAAGGATTATCTTCTGAACAAAAACAGGGAGTTGCTGAACGCTTTCAACCAGACGGAAGTTTCAAAAGTCAATGATAGTCTGCGAATAGCCTTGCGATTTCTGACCGATCGTGCTGCCGGCGACTCCTCCCTGGTGACAATTACCAACCTGAGCGGCTTGCTGGCCAAAATCTGGACAGCCAATCAACCCATGAATCCGATACGGATCTTTCTGAAAAATGAGCAGAACGATTCGGTCAGCGTAGTTCTTATTAACAATGGGAAAGGTAGTGTGAGGATGGTGATCGACGATGGGGTGAAATTCATGCGGTTTACGGAGACGCAGAAAAAGGAGATCACCTTCAAACCCAAAAAGCCGGATTCAAAATTGCAGAAGATTAACCTCAAACAGGTCGATCCGCTTCCCTGGAAGCTTTTTGGAAACGGTACTGTTGGTTTCACCCAGACATCGCTCTCCAACTGGGCAAAGGGCGGTGAAAGCTCCCTCTCAATGCTGTTGATGGAGAAGTACATTGCCAATTACAGCAAGAAAAAACTCAAGTGGGAGAGTATGGCAGAGTTCAGGCTCGGAATCTTTAAGTCCCAAACGCGTGGGTTGGAGAAAAATGACGATAAACTAGAGTTTCAGTCGAGGGTTGGCTACGCTGCATCCAAAAATTGGTATTACTCCGGCGAGACCAATTTCCGTACCCAAATTGCCAAGGGGTACAAATATCCTGACAAGGACAATCCAATTTCAATGTTTATGGCCCCTGCATACCTAACCACTTCGTTGGGTATGGATTACAAACCCAACAAGAATTTTTCGCTGTTTCTTTCCCCTTTCACATCAAAAATAACCTTTGTGAACGATACGGCATTGATTGATCCGACGCATTACGGATTAGATCCGGGCAAGAGACGGTTGTGGGAACCCGGCGCAATCGTGAAGATGAACTGGCACTGCGCCATCATCGAAAACATCGTTTACGATACCCGGGCAGAAATTTTCAACAACTACAGATACCCCTTCCAGAAATTCAATGTCGACTGGGAACAGACCCTTGTATTGCAGGTTTCCCGGCGTATCAGTACCAGGATCAATACCCAGCTGGTCTATGATTACAATGTTAAGTTTCCAATCAAGGACGCAAATGGCGCAGAGGTCGCGCAACAAGCCAAGTGGCAGTTCAGGGAGTTGTTTACTGTGGGGTTTAATTACAAGTTCTGAGAAAAGACTGGGATGACTGGGACGACTGGGACGACTGGGATGACTAGGATGACTGGGATGACTGGGACGACTAGGAAGATGGGGATGACGGAGATGACGAAAGAAGACGGGGGGACAGGGAGAAGGGGCGAGTGGGTGACGGGGCGAGCGCAACTCCAGGGTTCAGCCACATAGTGGCGAAATATCGGTAGCCCTGGGTGGAGCGAAGCGGAACCCCGGGTAAATGAATTTCCAACGACCACCGTCCGCGGTAATATGTAGAAAAATGAGATTGGATCGTTTCGGACGGAAGGAACGAAGATTGAAAGGGGCGCCACCTAAAATCGAACCCTTCAACCCTTCGATAGTCTCAGTGACCGGCAATCGAAAATCCAAATTCAATGTCGTTTAGTTAAGAAAACCTTCTAAAGGTATTGATTTTATTGATAATTTGATCAAAACTGTTCTTTGAAATGTTTGTAGTTAGCGGATAATTTTTTATCTTGTGGGGTATAAGG
>Ga0172379_10012258_pt1 | contig 10073 bp, 10 predicted proteins | sample GrowelOW334metaG_FD_119756 | JGI IMG/M metagenome (GOLD analysis project Ga0172379, IMG submission 119756) | Groundwater microbial communities from an aquifer near a municipal landfill in Southern Ontario, Canada - Groundwater well OW334 metaG | ecosystem: Environmental > Aquatic > Deep...
ATGGCTTGGATGCTGGATGAGTATGAAAAGATAAAAGGCCATCACGAGCCAGGCATGATTACAGGCAAGCCTTTGGAATTGGGCGGGATTGCTTTGCGCAGTGACGCGACTGCAAAAGGCGGGTTTATTGTCGCAAAATCATATATAGAAAAAATGGGGTTAGCCTCAACCGGCCTCAAGGTCGCTGTCCAAGGTTTTGGAAATGCAGGTTCATTTTTGGCGAGCATGATGCATGATGCAGGACATAAAGTCATCGCAGTCAGCGACAGCAAGGGCGGTGTAGCATCGGCTGAAGGTTTGGATATAGAAGCTTTGATGCAAGAAAAATCATCAGGCAAACAAGTCCAAGATTGCGGCCAAGGCATGCCAATTACCAATGAGCAAATTCTTGAAGTGGAATGTGATGTTCTAGTTTTGGCTGCATTGGAAAATCAAATCACCCTGGTTAATGCTGACAAGGTCAAAGCCAAGGTCATTCTGGAATTGGCCAATGGGCCAGTCTCAGCCGAGGCTGACAAGGTCTTGTTTGCCAAGGGCGTGAACATCATTCCAGACATCTTAGCCAACTCGGGCGGCGTAACTGTCAGCTATTTTGAGTGGGCCCAGAACCGGACCGGCAATATCTTGGACGAAAATTATCTGGCCACGAAATTGGAACAAATGATGCTAGAGGCTTGGACCAAGGTTTACGATAAATTCATGGAAAAGGGACAAAAAGTAGATTTAAGGACCTGTGCGTATATCTTGGCCATGCGCCGCATTCTAGCGGCCGAGAAAGCCAGGGGAGGCCTTAATAGGTAGAGATTTGACGTAAAACCGGTCCTGGGCTATATTAAGGCCCTGTAGGAGGGTTTAAAGGCTAGTCGACCTGCTTAATTAGTCGCCGAGCCTAGGTAGCTCAGCGGTAGAGCAACGGTTTTGTAAACCGTAGGTCGCGGGTTCAAACCCCGCCCTAGGCTCCACTCCATACACTTAATAAAAGTATGTCACAAGACAATTTGATTAAACTGGAATGCACGAACTGCAAGACAGTGAAATACCATTCATTTAAGAACAAGAAGACCTTGAAAGCAAGGCTTGAGCTTAAGAAATATTGTAATTCCTGCAAAGCTCACCAATTGCACAAGGAGACCAAATAACAAAAATCCGGCAGAGCCGGATTTTTGAATTTCGAATATCCGCTGCGCTGAATTTCGAATATCGCTTTCGGATGGTTTGTGGCGACATTCGATATTCGACATTCGATATTCGTTGTAATATCATTCTTAGGAATATGCAACCTATCTATTCCCAGGCAGTCCAGCATGCCATGGAATTCGCAGCCATGAAGCACGAGGGCCAGTGGCGCAAGCACCCGTATCTGAACATCCCTTTCATATCCCATCCTGCTTCAGTCGGTCTGATGCTGGCCAGGGCCGGGTATAACGATGATGTCGTGGTCGCTGGCATTTTGCATGACGTGATCGAGGACTGCAAAGTCACGGCAGAACAGATGGCGGATCAGTTCGGCGAAAAAGTCGCCCAGCTCGTGGTGCAGGTCAGCCAGCCACAAAATATGACTTGGATGGAAAAAAAGGAGTTTTACCGCAAAACTTTAGACGTGGCCCAGCTTGAGGCTTTGGCCATTGCCGCGGCTGACCATACTTACAACATCCACACTTTGGTTGAGGGCATGACCATCAATCCGCGCATGCGCATGTCGTTTGAAGTGACTTTGGAAGACAGGCTCCAGCACGAAAAAATGTGCTATGAAATAATCAGCCGCAGATTGCCGGGTGATTTGGCGGACGAGTTGAGCCAAGCCGTAGCCAGCCTAGAGCAATTCGTTTCCAGCTAGTATGTTAGAAGACAAAGGCTTTTTAACCGCAACGGATTATTACAAATTCCTCCAGTGCCCTCACTGGCCTTATTATGATCTGTACGCCACAGACGAGGAAAAAAAGCTTAAGAGGGAACTCACGCCCGGCGAGCAAAAAAGACTGGAAAACGGCGTAACCAATGAGAAAGAGATTATCGATACAATCAAGGACGCACAAGAGGTTGTTGAAGCGCCCCAGACCAAAAACATACCCAATGACTTCGCGTCCACTTTGGAGCTGATGCGCAAGGGCGTGCCTTTGATATACCAAGGTACGCTCATGGATGGCGATCATGCCGGCCGGCCTGATCTGCTCAAAAAAGTCCAAGGCCAAAGTGTTTTTGGCGATTGGTATTATGTGCCAATGGACATCAAAAGCTCACACGAAGTGGAAAAATATCATCGTTTGCAATTGATGTTCTATGCGGTTTTGCTAGAGAGTATCCAGGAAAGGTTTCCGGGCCGTGGCTACATCATCAACAAAGACGGGGAAATGGAAGTTGAGTTGGGCGAAAACGTAGCAGAATTCGAGGAGATCACCAAAGAATTGGAAGCAATCCGGGCAGGCGAAAAACCCGAACCAGTCCTGCGCAAGACCTGCAAGGAAACAGGCGTGTGGGGTGAAGTGTGCCAGAAGTATGCAGAGTCCTTGAATGACATTGCCTTGCTGTTCAATGTGGACGTCAACAAGCTCAAGGCTTTGCGCGAGCTCAAAGTCAGGACCATACAAGACGCAGCAGAAATGGATATCATGGATTTGGATGGCAAAGCGCCTGGGTTGAGATTGCATGGCCTGGAAGTCGCCAAGCTCCAAGCCCAGTCATTGCTTAGGAGCCAGGTGATTGTGCGCGAACCCATTTTTTTGCCGGCCGCTGTCATGGAAATCCATTTTGATATCGAAAGCGATCCGCCGAATGATACTGATTATTTGTTCGGCTTGCTTATCCGCACGCCACAGGGCCAGGAGTACAAGGCTTTTGTGGCCAGGTCTTTGGAAGAAGAAGGCAAGATGTGGCACGAATTCTTGGATTGGCTGGCCACGCTCAATCAACCCTACCAAGTCATGCACTATGCCTCGTTTGAGCGCATACGCCTCAACGTTCTCAGGGCCAGATATGGTGGCAGCCCGCATCTTGATCTGTTCATGGAGCGCATGGTGGATCTGAAAAAGATCGCGACATCCTCGCTTGTGTTCCCTTTGTATTTTTACGGTTTGAAATACATCGCCAAGTTTTTGGGTTTTTCATGGCGTGGCAATGTCAAAGGCGGGGGACAGTCAGTGGATGTATTTGAAGAATATTTGCGGACAAAAAATGAAGATCTGCTCCAGCAGATCATTACCTATAACGAAGATGATGTGCGGGCCACAGCAGTGCTCGCTGACTGGTGTAGGGCTTATGCTGGCACGCGCACAGCTTACGACAAGCCGTTCCCGTGGGAGTCTGGAATACCCTCGTCGTTCTAATCGCATCCGATCGTCATCCTGAACGAAGCCTGGCGGAGTGAAGGATCTCCACTTGCTTACAGTTATAAAAAGAGCGCACCCGGACGGCGAGAGCGGAGTGTGCTCTTTGCCGCGCGGATGCGCGAGGGATTCAAGAGAGTTGTTCGATGCCTGCGATAACAACTCTTGTGTTTCGACCATAACCGTCCTCAATAGGGGGAAGTGGAATGCAGGTTCCCTTGACTGTTTCGAATAACGGAGCAACCCCATGATAGAGCGAGTTAGGGCCTATACCGTCAACTCCGCTCTGTTGCCGTGCGAACACTGCGAGAGCTTGTGCAAGAGCAAGTGCATCCGGATACTCCTCTTCAACATCCGAACGTTGCACGATTCGATAGCCCTGTTCGCTCACCTCTACTATGACCAACTTGAATCTGTATCTCATGACTTCTTCCAATCTGCGCGGATGCGCGAGTTACGAACGACGATGAGCTGTCCACAGAAGAAGTGCAGGCCAGCCTACGATGAGAAATAGCGCCCCGAGCAGGAGCCAGGCGTTATTTATCCAGAGGGCAGCAATCGCAGCAGGTAGACCAATGAACCATGCCATTACGATGAACAGCGCCTCACCCGGTCCTAATTCGCCGCGTTTGAGTTTTTGAAGATACATGCTTCTCTCCCTGTGAGATGTCTCAATTTTCCGCGCTGGAATATGGGTCTGTTTGATGCTTAAACATAGTAGAAAAAATGCTTTCTGTCAACCCCAGAAAGTCGCAAAAACAAGTTATTTTTGCTTAAATAAGCCAGAATTTACGTTTAAGACGTAGTTAAATCGTTTTTAGGATCTTCTTCTGCCATCGGCGCTGCCCTCCACACCAGGGCGCGGCGCATTGTGTTTGCTGGTTTGGCTCCGCGCGTCCAAATCAAGGATCCAACAAGGCAGCACAATGGAATCGCGAGGATAATCCCGAATAGGGCCGCAATGGGCAGGATCAGGGTCTGAGCTACCAAGTCCATGTTAAGCAAACGCAACCAGTCTGTTTCAGCTGAAATTTGAGTTGCTATGGCAGGCAAGGCAAAGCCTAGGCTGGCCAGGGTCAAGATGGGTGCCATAGTGCCCAGATGATCCCAGCCAATGCTCATGCCTGCCTTGAAAAGGCTTTTAAGGTCAGAATTGGGATTGACCCGCTTTAGCTCAGCAATGCCCGCAATTATGGAAACGCAAATGTCTTGGATAATGGCAAAAGTAGCCAGCAGGATTCCCAGCAGGAAAATGCCTTGCAGATCGCCAAGCCCTGAAAAATAATTTTGATTTGTTTCGTTTGCCGGGCTGGACAAGTGCGCCCAGGCTGAAAACAGGCTGACGGTCAGGCAGGTGACTGAGATCCCGAGCAAAACTCCGAGGAGCGAGGCTAAAGATTTTTTGTTCCAGCCTTTGAACAACAAAAGCCCGCAGGCGCTCAAAAGGCTGAAACTGATCAAGGTGATTATGATTGCGGGCCAGTCTTTCATGCCCAGGGGCAAGAGCACATAGTTGACGATGAGCAGTGACAAGGCTAAGAACAGCCCGATCCTCAGGCCAGCTGTGCCAGCCAGCAAAAACAGGGCAATGGCCAGAAGAATGAAAATCCAAAAATAAATCGGATAGCGGTCGTAGTTCTCAAAATAGATTTTAGGCTGGCTGTTCAAGTCGATCTGGGAAAAAGCAACCAGTCTGTCGCCGGCTTGCGGGTTTAGCCTGGCCAGATCAGGCTCGTTCTGCATTTTGGAAAAAGTGAAACTCTGGCCTTTTCTTTTGCCGCTTAAGAACTCAATCGTATATTTTATGGTCTGTGAAGTCTCTGTGCCGTTGACTATGGATTGGTGCTGTACGGTTTTGACCAAAACACGGTCATAAGTGCCATATTGCGAATGTTCTTCAATAGGCGCTGTTTGGTCTGTACTGGTCGGAGATTGGGCCAAAGCCGGGGTTTGTATCAAAAATCCAAGCCCTAAAGCCAGGATCAATGCTATTTTGCCCACACCCCCTTTTTGCATGTATCAATGCTATATTGCGCGCTAAAATCTTGCCAGGGGAAATTGTTTCTGGTACTATCTGCAAACCAAAAACGGGCTATAGCGCAGTTGGTAGCGCGCTTCGTTCGGGACGAAGAGGCCGTGGGTTCGAGTCCCACTAGCCCGACCACATAAAAAGACCTGTCAGAGGTCTTTTTGTATTTGATAGTAACTTGACTATATCGGATTTTTATTGCATTATAACAGCGCATTCTATGCGTTTATTGAATAAAACAATCAGTTTAGCGGCTAATGCCATGCGTCGGTGCGGTTATGATTTTAACGAGCAAGCCGATTGCCGCGTGCAGGATATGAAAAAAGAAATTCGTCAATTGGGCGGAAGCATTGAATTTAAGATAGAGCAATATCCTGACGGTTCCTGGGCGGCAGAATCGACCAATGTTGATGGCATAATAACAGGCGGCGAAAGCACAAAGAAAATTTCTTTTACAATAAAGGATGCGATTTTTACTTACTTCGGCATACCGCCTCAACTTTGTACCGATAATCTCTTGAGGGCGGATAATGAGCCTGTTACCGTCAAGCAACAGGTTTATGTCTAGTCATAGTTTTTCGGACATAACTCAAGCGCAATGGATGAACGCGTGCCGTAAACTGGGACTGATCATTGACTGCGGTTTTGGTAAGGGCAGCCATGTTCGCGTCACTCATCCGAAAACGCACGCCAAATATACAATTCAATACAAACTTCACAAATTCATTAACATGAAGATTTTTAAAAAGATGATGGAATGGGGCTTTGACGAGGAGCAAATTTGGGAGGCGTTAAGCTAATATTCATTGCTTATGATGTATCTAGAAGTCGCGGTTTATATTGTGTTGCTTTTGATTCTTTTGGTTGTCCTGGTTTTTGTGCTCATGTGGGAGTGGAGCCTGCTTTTTACGCATGCGCCGTTTATTCCGATTCCTAAAGAAGTCGTGCCTTCTATTTTTGATGCGCTTGAATTGAGACCAGATTCAGTCGTGTATGATTTGGGTTGCGGCGAGGGCCGTGTGCTTTTAGGCTGCTGGGAAAAAATGCAGCAGGCAAAATATGTGGGCATTGAAAAATCGCGTTTTGCGTATTGGCTGGCCTGCATCAATGGCCGCAGACAAAAAGCATCTGTCCAATTCAAAAAGAAAAACTTTTTCAGGACTGATTTGTCTGACGCTACGCACGTCTTTACTTATCTATTCCCAGGCTTGATGGACATGCTCTTGCCCAAACTGCAAAAAGATCTCAAACCAGGCACTAAGCTTGTGTCGTGTGATTTCAGATTCAAGAACAAAGAACCAATCCAAGTGATTGATCTGAAACGTGCACCGAAAGAACTGGGCCAAAAACTTTATGTCTATGAATTCTGATATGGTTTTGGTCAGGCATATCGCCGAATCCGTGAAACAGCAGCACGGACGCGCATTTTTGGTCGGCGGCTATGTACGCGACAAGCTCATGGGTAAGACTTCAAAAGATTTGGACGTGGAGGTCCACGGGCTTGATCTCAAGACCTTGGAAAAAATCATCACTAACGTACAACGTACAACGTACAACGTACAACGCCGAGCTACGAGCTACGAGATGCGAGCTACGAGTTTAGTCGGGAAAAGTTTCGGCGTGTTCAAGCTAGGCGAGGTTGATGTTGCGCTGGCCAGGCGCGATTCAAAAACAGCCCCAGGCCAGGGGAGAAAACCGCAAGTGGCGCATGATGTGAACTTGACGATCGAACAAGCTTCGCGACGTCGCGACTTGACCATCAATGCCTTGTATCTGGATCCGCTGACGCACGAAGTGCTTGACCCGCAGGGCGGACTCAAGGATCTCAAAAGCAAAATTCTTCGTCATGTTGATGCTAAGCGCTTTGGCGATGACCCCTTGCGCGTTTTGCGTCTTATGCAATTTGCCGGCAGATTCGGCTTCAAGATCCACCCGGATACGGTCAAACTCAGCCGCAAAATAAATCTCAAGCATCTTTCCAAAGAACGGGTAGGGGAGGAGTGGAATAAATTGCTTTTGAAATCTCCTAAACCGAGTATTGGTCTCAAAGCCGCGAAAGATCTCAATATCTTTAAGCAACTTCATCCCGCGCTTGATCAACTATCTCCGGCTGATTGGAGGTCTTCGCTTCTTGCCGCAGATCGAATAACGAATATAGAATATCGAATATCGCGACATTCGATATTCAGCGCAGCGGACATTCGACATTCGAAGTTTTTGGTTTATGCCGGTTTATGTTATTGGTTTAAAAGCGACACTAAAATCAAAAAGTTTTTGGAGCAGGTTGATTATCCTAAGTCAGAGCGTCAGGCTATTTTGGATCTGATCGCATCTGTACGCAGGCTGGACAAGCATTTTTCGGATTATGAGCTGCGCAAGACTGCGTACGATCTCAAGAAACACGAGCTTTTTTTGTCTGACACGGTTTTGCTTGCCCAGGCTTTAGGCCTGACAGCTTTGGCCAAGAAGACAAACCATCGCGCATCGCAACTGAAAATTCTAAAATCATGGCCAATACCCCTTATTCAAGGCAGAGATTTGATTAAACTTGGATTAAAACCAGGACCGCACTTTGCCTATTTGCTCAAGCGTGCCATGGAAGCGCAATGGAGAGGGGAACTGAAAAATAAACGAGAAGCACTCAAGCTCGTCATGCCAAACTAGATTCGGCATCTCGATACCAAAGAACTTAAGTAAATCAGTGTCGTGATCCTGAAACTAGTTCAGGATGACGGAGAGGCGTGTGGATAGATTTAGAGCTAAACAACGAGAAAAAATGTTATAATAGCCCCAGTTATTTATTTTAGTATTTTTTATGATCAAACAAAAACGAGTTAGGCGCAAAAAGAACGATGCAGATGAACCGCAAACGCCAACGACTCTCCCGCCGAAAGATACGAGCAACCCTTTTGCCAAGTGGATGTTCGGGCTGGCAGTCCTGTCTTTGCTTGTTATCGGCGGCCCAGTGGCTTTGTGGGCGCAAACCGAGACTCCGGATACGTCTCGCACTAGCTTCACCAATACCACATTCCAGAATTTCAAGGAAAATTTGAGTACTATGCAGAAATCGTTTGAAAGCATGCTTGATACGGCTCAGCTGGTTAAAACTGTTTCAAACTTAAGCGACGAGGTCACGGCTTTAAAAACCAAGCAAGCAACCTGCAAAGAGGATGTGAGCCGCATGGATTGCTTGAATGTGTGCCGTAAAAATTTGGCTGCCTGCGATTCTACGGCCTATGAACCTACTGCCAGCGGCATGGACCCTTGCTTGTCCCAGGCCAATGAGTGCGTCACAAAGTGCAATTATGCGCCTCGTCCGTCCGTGAGCTGCGAAGACCGCTGCTCCGTGGCCTTGGGCGGTTGCGTTGAGCAAGCCATGTCCGGAAAGTTCTCCAAAGATCAAGGCGCTGCTCTTGAGGCTTGCCGTACGAATAACCGCAATTGTTTGGTTAAAGCCTGCAAATATACTGATGAGACCAAATTGCCATCTGACTATTGTCCGGACCAGTGCAAGCGCTTGGATGAAATCTGCACGGCTGGTTCGGCCAAGGGCAATAGCTCGGCTCTAGCCACCTGCGACAAATTAAAAACATTGTGCCAAGACAAGCTTTGCACCCAATCCAGCAATTGTTCGGCAGACCAAATAAAAGAATGCTCTGATATCTACAGCAAATATCTGGAGAGTTCAGATCAGGCCTCAGCCCAGAAGATGCAGGAAGTGTGTTTGTCGCAATGCAAATCACAGACAGAGGTTCCAAAACCATCGGAAACAGCTGTAAAATGTACGCCTGAACAGCAAGAAAAATGCCAAGTGGATTATAAGATTTGCAATGCAGGCTTGGACCAGAAAGATCAGACCAAGAATATAGAAATCTGCCAGAAGAACCTGGAAACCTGCAAAACAACTTGCGAACCAGTACCTAGCCCATCCAGTGCTGCGGCGCCAGCAGGCGTATAGGACTAACTCATCCTGATTTGTCGTCCCAACGGGCTGCCCCTAGCCGAGGACGACAAATCTGTCCTTCCCTTACCTCAAGGGAAGGACACGGAGTTTACTAATCAATAGAAATCTTCCCCTTGATGTAAGGGGAAGATTTAGTAGGAGTTAGGCCTGTTTGACTCCTTTTTACTTGCGTTCTATATTTGTTCCATATGCAGTCGTTATTTGATGTTGACCCTAAAAATTTGGGCAATAAGGTGCCTTTGGCTGAGCGTATGCGTCCTCAGGTTTTTGAGCAGGTCTTGGGCCAAGATTCGCTTACTAAGCAAGGCGCACCCTTCAGGTCACTGGTTGAACAAGGGCATACGCCGAGCTGTATTTTTTGGGGCCCGCCAGGCACAGGCAAGACTACTTTAGCTGAGGTCGTGGCTGCCCAGACTGACTCAATCTTCAAAAGGCTGTCAGCTGTCTCAGCTGGCGTGGCTGATATCAGGAATATCGTCAAAGACGCTCAGGACGAGCTCAAGTTCCATGGCCGCCGGACAATTCTGTTTATTGATGAAATTCACCGTTTCAACAAAGGCCAGCAAGATGCGCTTTTGCCCCACGTAGAAAAAGGCACCATAATCTTCATGGGCGCCACGACAGAGAATCCGAGCTTTGAGGTCAATCAAGCTCTGCTCTCGCGCGCCAAGGTTTTTGTGTTGAATGCGCTGGACGAAAAGTCAGTCAGTATAATCGTGCAAAGCGCGCTGGATGATAAAGAGCGCGGCTTGGGCGC
>Ga0172379_10012259_pt1 | contig 10073 bp, 7 predicted proteins | sample GrowelOW334metaG_FD_119756 | JGI IMG/M metagenome (GOLD analysis project Ga0172379, IMG submission 119756) | Groundwater microbial communities from an aquifer near a municipal landfill in Southern Ontario, Canada - Groundwater well OW334 metaG | ecosystem: Environmental > Aquatic > Deep...
CTTCCCTTCCTTAACGAGGCGCACCTTCTCGGCCTTGATCTTCTCAAGAAGGACAGAGACGGGCTCGTCCTTCGGATCCTGCGGCACGAGCCTCCCCCGCACCGCCAGCTCGAGCAGCATCGAGCGGAGCGCCTTCACATCCTCGGCCCGGCGCACGAGACCCTCGAAGTTCGCGGAGAGCCGCCGCCAGCCCTCCCCAAGCTCGGCCTGGTTAGCCGCCACTGGCAGGTAGCGCGTCACCGCGAGGAGAGCACGCCCCCTCCCCACCTCAGACGCCTTCTCACGCGCCTCGAGCCGATCGAGGACCTCCATAAGTTCCTGGACACGGGCGACGATGCGGGACTGCTCGGGGAGGGGTGGGAGTGATACAAGGAGGACTGCCATTTCAGCACCGGAGACCTCTTTGAAGGTTGTACCCGAAGCGTTTTCATCTATCTCCGTTGCTTTCGCTTTAAGAAAATAGTACAGGTATCGATTTGTTTCCAGGATGTGCGGAACACAGGACTTAAAGCCTTGGTTTGTTGCAATGGGATTCTTTGCTATCGCCACATATCCGATTGGAGCGCGACTTGAAAAGAGAACTGTGCCTGCAGGCAAGAGCTGTGCTGAGCTTTCACTCAAACCTTTTTCCGTGATGTTGCGTCTACCAGAAACTATACATAGGTCCTTTTTCCCATACAGGTCAGCAGGCGTTATCCAAGGGATACCTTCATCATCACTCCAATACTCGGAAACGTCCGTTCGAGGTGTTCCGCCCCCAATGATTTGGCCCATATAGCCCAATCTCACCCACACCCACCCATCCGGCAGTTCGTAGGGCTTCTCCCCCTCCCCGATCGCCGGAAGCTCCTTCCCCGCCTTGATCTTCCCTTCCTTGACGAGGCGCGCCTTCTCGGCCTTGATCTTCTCGAGGAGGACGGAGGCGGGCTCGTCCTTCGGGTCCTGCGGCACGAGCCTCCCCCACACCGCCAATTCGAGGATGAGCTTCCTGAGCTTTGGGATGCCCTCCGGGGCGGTGGCGACGAGGTCGAAGTTCTCGAGGAGCCGGTTCACTTCGCTTCCTCCGCGTCCACCGACGCGCCGGAGCTCGACGGATCGGCCTCTGAGAATTCGGCCTCGATGTCCTCGATGCGGGGCAGGCTCGAGGCGAGGGATTCGGGCAAGCTCTGCGTTAGCTGGTATTCCGACACCCCGATGGCCTTGTCGAGACCGCGGAGGGCGTACTCGGCGACGACGCGGTTCTTGTCCTGGCAGAGGATGAGGCCGATGCTCGGCCCGTCCTCGCCCGCGCGGAGTCGGTCGTCGACAAGGTTCAGGTAGAAGTTGAGCTTGCCCGCGTATTCGGGCAGGAAGGCCCCTCGCTTGAGTTCGACGACGACGTAGCGCCGGAGCTTGAGGTGGTAGAAAAGGAGATCGAGGTAGTAGTCCTCACCCTCGAGTTCGAGTCTGTATTGCCGGCCCACGAAGGCGAAACCCACGCCGAGTTCGATGAGGAAGTCTTTGATCTGGCCGACGAGCCCCGCTTCGAGTTCCCGCTCGCGGAAGTCTTCGTCGAGGGTGAGAAAGCCGAAGAGGTAGGGGTCTTTGAGGCTGGCACGGACGCGCTCGACCTCATGCTCGGGAAGAGTACGCGCAAAATTATCTGTCGTGGTGCCGGCTCGGAGATGGGCTTGCCCCTGTATCTGTTTGATAAGCAGGGGCTGGGACCAAGCTGCGCGCACTGCCTCCCTGGCGTACCAAAGCCGCGTCGGGAGGTCGCGAACCCGATCGAGAAGCGTGATATTGAGCGCCCATGACAGGTGGAGGAGAAGACCCAGATCCTCCGATCTCATCACGCCATGCGATTTCGCAGGAGGCTCTTGCAAAATTGAGAGCTCGCCACCCGCGGCAGGTTCCTGCACATACATCATGATTGTTTCCCGCGGCGGGCAAGCTCCGTACTCCCGCGCGAAACGCACCATGTAACCCAAGTTGCGTTCGGAAAAGCCCTTTGCCTCGGGGAGTTGGGTCTTGAGGTCCCGCGAAAGCCTCTGGATGAGGCCGCTGCCCCAGCCCGCCTCGGCTTGAGCCTCCGCCACGCGAGTGCCGATGCGCCAGTAGAGGAGAAGAAGTTCCCTGTTGACGGCGCGGGCGGCTCGCCCTTGGGCGGCGACGATCTCTCCTCGGAGGCTGGCGAGGATACCGGTGTAGCCCGTCGCTTCGTCGCTCATCGTGCGATCTCGCCTGAGCTATGCAAAGCTTCTCTCAGAAGCCGCTTGAGTTCGTCGCGGGTAGCCTGTGCCTCTTTCTCGAGAGCCTGATACTTCGCGAGAAGTTCGTCGGGGTCGCCTTGTATCTCCTCGGCTTTGTTCGGATTCTTCCGGTCGAGGTTGAAGCCGCCTGCCTTGATCTCCTCGGCGCTCACCTTCCAGGCGTACTCGGACTCTACCCGTGTCGCGTAACCATCCTCGGGCGAGCCCCACCATGCCTTCTCCCGTTCGAACTCGCCGATCGTGATGGGCTTGGTTTTGGAGTAGGACTTGTAGCCGAGGGGATAGGGATGCTCGAAGTACCAGACATCCGTCGTCGGATCGCCCTTCGTGAAGAAGAGTATATTGGTCTTGATGCCCGTGTACGGCGCGAACACGCCATTGGGCAGGCGCACGATGGTGTGAAGGGAGCAGTCCGAAAGAAGCCTCTCCTTGATCCGGGCCTTGATGCCGTCCCCGAAGAGGAAGCCGTCCGGAAGGACCACGGCCGCCCGTCCGCCTGGCTTCAGGATGTGCATAATTAAGACGAGGAAGAGGTCGGCCGTCTCCTTGGTTTGGAAGCTGGCGGGGAAGTTCGACTCGATGCCCGGCTCCTCGATGCCGCCGAAGGGCGGATTCGTGAGGATGAGGTCCACGCGGTCCTTGTTCGTCCAGTCGCGCAGGGGTCGGGCCAGGGTGTTGTCGTGCTTGATGAGGCTCGGCACCTCGACGCCATGGAGGAGCATGTTCGTCACGCAGAGGAGGTGGGGCATCGGCTTCTTCTCGATGCCCCGGATGGAGTGCTGGAGCATCGTTTCCTGCTTCGCCGTCGTGACCTGCTTCCGCAGGGCTTCGATGGCACAGGCGAGAAAGCCGCCGGTCCCGCAGGCGGGATCCATCACGATCTCTCCGAGCCGCGGAGCGATCATGTCGGACATGAACTGGGTGACGGCGCGGGGGGTGTAGTATTCGCCCGCATTGCCCGCGCTTTGGAGGTCGCGGAGTATCGTCTCGTAGATGTCGTTGAAGAGGTGCCGCTCCTTTTGGTTGTGGAAGTCGATCTCCTCTATCTTGTTGATCACCTGGCGGAGGAGCTGTCCGGATTTCATGAAGTTGACCGCGTCCTCGAAGACGGCCTGCACGACGTACCCTCGAGGATCGTCCTGTTCGGTATATTCGAGATTCTTGAGAGAGGGAAAGAGCTTTCCGTTCACGAACTCGAGAATGGACTCGCCGGTGATGCCCGCCTTGTCCGCCGCCCAGTCGCGCCAGCGGAGCCCCTTCGGTATCGGAGACCGGTATTTCCGATCGGTAAGTTCGTACTCCTCTTCCTTGGCGTCGAAGATTTTCAGGAAGAACATCCAGGTGAGTTGGGAGATCCGCTGGGCATCGCCGTCGACGCCGGCGTCCTGCCGCATGATGTCCTGTATCGATTTCACCGTCGTGGAAAGCGCCATGGTTATTCCTTCATCCGTGATCAGGCGATGTCGTAGAGACTCACCTCGAGTTCGCTCAACGCAAGCTCGTAGCCTTCGCGGCCCCCGAGACTCTTGTAGATTTCCATCACCGACCCGATCTCCGGGAAGGGCGGGACAGTGAAGATGCCCGGATCCTCAAGGCTGTCGATGCCCCCGAGGGCATATTTTTCGAGAAGGATATCAATGACCCTGCGGGCCTCTTTAGAGTATCTGGAGTAAACATCGCGCCTTTTTATCTCACGCCGCGCGTTTTCGGCCCGTTCAGCCCGCGTGAGCGCGCGCGATCCGTACGCCACATGGCAGAGGAGATCGAAGGGATCACAGTCCTTCCCGAACTTTTCCTCGAGCAACTCGACCGAGATACCCGCCGCCTGGAGTTCATCGAGGACGAGCTGCTTGCGTTCCGCGCTCCTCCACTTTTCCATGAAGACCGAACGAACGGGGTAATACTTGAGGATATTCTTCTTGGAATAGTCCACGATGCTTTCGGTCATGAGCTTGCCCGAGGCGTCAAGGTACTGGACCATCTCGTTGACGATGCTCACTTCGACGCCGGAAACAAAGAACTTCGGGCGGGGCGGTGGTGGCGGCGGTAGCGGAGGGTCAATCGCACCTTCCGGGGGAAGATCGCCCTCCCGAGGAATAGGCTCCTCGGGTCCTGGAGGCTGTGTTCCATCTTGGCTATCCGCCCCCTCGTTCCCGGTCGTTTGGGGACCATCGCCTGCGCCATCCTTCTCACCGCCGCCCGCTCCGTCATCGTCAGCCTCTTCCTCGTCCTCCGACTCGGCCTTTCCATCGAAAGCGGGATCCGCGAAGAGCTTCGTCGCTTGCTTGAAATCGATGATCGTGAAGAAGAGCTTCCCGTACTCCTCGAGAATGCGCGTGCCGCGTCCGATGATCTGCTTGAACTCGGTCATCGAGTTGATGGTGCGGTCGAGTACGACAAGCCGGCAGGTCTGCGAGTCGATGCCGGTCGACATGAGACGGCTCGTGCAGGCGATGACGGGGTAGCGTTCCTCGGGATTGATGAAGTTGTCGAGTTCCGCCTTTCCTTCGGGGTCATCGCCCGTTATCTTCATGACATACTTCGAGTTCTTCTGGACGAGGTCCGCGTTCTCGTTGGCGAGGGCCATCCGCATCCGGCCCGCGTGGTCGATGTTTTCGCAGAACACGATCGTCTTGGCGAAGCGGTCGTGCTCCTTGAGAAAGCGGGTAATGCGCCTCGCCACCATGCGATCGCGCTCGCGGATCACGAGGCTCCGGTTCATGTCCTTCTGGTTGAACTCGCGGTCTTCGATAACCTGGTCGTTGTCGTCCTTCTGCCCGGCCTCCGGTCGCCACCCGAGGTCGCGGTTAAGCGTTACGCGGATCACCTTGTACGGCGCGAGGTAGCCGTCCTCGATACCCTGCTTGAGCGAGTATTCGTAGATCGGCGCTCCGAAGTACTCGACGTTGTCCGCTCCCTCGTTCCGATTCGGCGTCGCCGTCATGCCCAGGTGAATCGCCGATGAAAAGTGATCGAGGATGGCCCGCCAGGCGGAGTTCTCGGTGGCGCTCCCTCGATGACACTCGTCGACGACGACGAGATCGAAAAAATCGCGCTTGAGCTGCTTGTAGACATTCTGCGCTTCGTCGGTTCCAGTCACCGCCTGGTAGAGCGAGAGATAGATCTCGTAGCTCATATCGACGGATTTAGAGTAGATCGTCTCCCCGGGACGCTCCGCGGCCAATTCAGCGCGCCGCTCCGCGTCGAGCCGTTCAAGGCCCTTCTGGTCCGGAGAGAGCTTGGCCATTGCGCCTTTGAGCGGCTTGAAGTCGTTGACCATCGTCTGGTCTATGAGGATGTTCCGATCCGCAAGATAGAGGATTCTCTTAACCGTCCCCGATTTCCAGAGCCTCCAAATGACCTGGAAGGCCGTGAATGTTTTGCCTGTGCCAGTGGCCATGACCAGGAGAAGCCGCCTTTTCCTTCTCGCTATCGCCTCGAGCGTTCGATTGATGGCAAGAACCTGATAGTACCGAGGATCACGACCGCCCACCGTCGAGTGATAGTTCCAGAGCACAAGGTCTTCGGCTTGCTTCGGAATGCTCCGCCATGCCCGATAGCGTTCCCACAGCCAATCCGGGGCGGGGAACTCGTCCAAAGAGAGGCAGCGCTCGATCAGCCCCCCCGAGGAGGCGTCGACGGTATCGTCATGGAAGACAAAACCGTCCCCGTTACTCGAGAAGGCGAAGGGAATCCCGAGGAGCCGAGCATAATCGAGCGCTTGTTGGATGCCCGCCTCGAGCGGATGCTTGTTGTCTTTGGCTTCGACCACGGCGAGGGGTATGTTTTTTCGGTATTCGAGAAGATAGTCGGCTCGCCTGATCCCCTGCGTGTCCCGCTCGGCCGACTGATCGCGGACGACGATCCGCCCCGAGGTCAGGCTGTATTCTTCCCGGATCTGCTTGCCCTTGACCCAACCCGCCTTTTCTATCGCGGGAAGCACGTACTGGCTGCGGATTTCCTGCTCGGTCAGGTCTTTTTTGTACATCGAGACTCCACTGAATGGTTCTTGATGTACCGATGGTAGCCTTGATTTAGGGCGATGTCAAACAATACAGGAGACAACTACACGGCCCGGGGCGAGTTCAATCCCAATTTCGGGTAGCATACTGCGGCGCAACCTGATGTCCGGTCCGGGTCTCACGAGCCGATTCAAGCCGCGCCGCAGTCAAATGCCTAACTTGCTTCAGTCTTTCGCCGTTCCGAAACGGCTTCTGATTCTTCGAGGATGCGGTCGAGCACCTCTGCCCTGAAGATCATATCCATTGATCCAGTTGCTATTGGACGCAATAACTGGTTTCGAGCCTTGTAGAAAGCATCGGTGGACAAGCGGCTTTTAAGTAATGAGTTGATCTCCACCACATCCACTGGGGCAAGCTGATTACGTTCAGCTTGGAATATGGCGAGGAATACAGCTGCAGTCCCCCGCCGCGCTTGCGTTTGGGCTTGTTTCCAGACGGCTTCGGCATCAGGCGCGTAGGGTGGCGGGGTTGTTCCAATGATGCGACAGAGATGGTGATGTAGCACCCGAAGTATCCGCTGTCGGGGAAGATCCAATAACTCGCCAAGCGTGCCCTCTCCGCCAAGATATTGACGGATCAGCTTTCCTTTTGCGAGGCGAAGCTCTATCCGCAATACGTTGCCTCCACGGCGCCTCAGGCATTGCCGTTTTTTGTCATAGAGCTTGAGGCTTCGATGCTTCCCCCATATGAATATCGTGCTTTCATCGCGTGAAAGCAGGGGTGCAGCTTTGGGTGCTGGATAGCGAGCCGCCTGACATATGAGGACTGAAGCTGGCCTCGCGAGATGCAAGTTACGGCAAATATCAACGCGACAGAGCCGGAGTAAACTCACCGGGATAACCACCCCGAGCGTGGTCAACATGTCCTCGAGCTCATTTTCCAGCCATTCCCGATGATGGGGAAAATACTCAGCCCCAAGTGAGTCGCCCCAGAGCAATCCAGGTACTGAGATCGATATGATCAGGTCCCCATGTTCTGTGAAGCTTACTTGAAGAGAACGATAACGATCATCAGTCTCGCGGAGTCCTTTCGCGATGGTTACAGCTCTTCTATCGAGTTTGTGCCGAAAGCAATCTTCTCGAGTGATGAAGAAGTTTATGGTATCGATCATTCCGACACCCTCTTAACCCGGACAGCTTTCTTCTTGTTATTGTTACTGTTTGCTGCGATGGCAGATACTTTGGCCTCGACAAGTTGTTGAACCGTTTTTGTTGTGGTCGTCCTCACCATCTTGCCATTATAAAAGGTTATGCTAAATCCGATGTCGCCATACAAAGGCGCTGATTCCAGCATTCCCCGGAGTTCGGGAAGTAGGCGCTGAATCATTTCCTCGATGGGGTGGCTGTTAACGTACATCATCGGCCTCCTTCCCGTTTGACGCAGGGGAAAGAAGCAAGACCAATACCTCACGAGGTATGAGACGTCTCCGCCCTATCTTTACCGACCGGATTGATCCATCGTTGATTCGCCGAGATATGGTCATTCGTGACAGGGTGGTCAAAGCGCAGAATTCTTTTACTGATAGAAAAATAGTTGAGTCGTGCATACAGTTACCTTCCAAATTAAGCCTGATTGAGGAAGGCACTCAGCACGGCCTGAGTTGGCCTGTTTGTAATACAACTGATTACGGCTCAACTTGGAAGAGCGTGTCTGCGCACCCAGGTGACAAAGCACCGGCTTGCAGACTAACCATACCGTCAAGGGATTGTTCCGCGGGGTTGCGCCCAGCGGTCCCTCATGGCGTGTTTGACCTCCAGATATAGTATCTCAAGAAGTATCAGAAAATGGCAAGGGGTCGCACAAAGGCGTTTATACTTCCAGTCCAAGAAAAACTACTGTCGGAGAACGTGTCGGAAACAACCTGGTTCTTCCTGGTTCATTCTGGGATTTAATCTCATGATTTTCTTGTATTTTCCTACAAGTATGGTACACTATGTTACGGTAAGATATAGACTTATCGCACTCGTAATGCGCAGGTGTCGGGTTCGATTCCCGATCTCGGCTATAAAAGCCCGATCCCCTTGGGGTCGGGCCTTTATATTTCCCGAGACCGGGAATCGAAGGGCGGATGCTCCCCGAGCCCGCGAATCAATGAACGAGATCGATGGCCGAGGCGCCACGGAAATGCACGATCATTTGAGCGCGTGATGGCGCCGAGAGCGCCGTCCCCGGCTCGGAAGCCGAGGACAGGAAGTCCGGGGCTGGAAGGCGGCAGGACCGAAAGCCTTCCTTCCGACTCGAGGGGAGGCGGCGAACGCCGAGATTTCGGGCCGCTCGGGGCGAATCGGCCTCGCGCCGAACTCTCGCCCGTCCCGCCGACAATCTTCTTGCCTTACTCGCCCGCGCTTTTACCTTCGGCCTTCGCGCTCGCGGGCAATTTCATTTCCTTCATCATGCTCATGAGAAAGGCTCCGACTATGAGCAAGAGCACCGCGAACAAGAGGCTGGACGTAAAGGAACCGTTTCGCGATTTCATCGCCGACATCAGGTAAACGAACACGACCGAAGCCTGGCCGCACAACTGGATGAGGCCGTTCGAGGTTCCCTCCGGGGTTGGCCGGGCGATTTCCGAGGCATACTGCATGCCGATGGGATTCACGCTCACGAGGAAAAATCCGGCGAAAAACGAGGATGCGAACAAAAGCGGCGCCGTTTGCGCGAATGCCAGGCCGACGAGCCCCGGAATGCCCAAGAGGAAGCCGGCTATCATGAAGGGCTTGCGCCTTCCCGAGCGATCCGAAAGGATAGGCATTATTACCGCGCCCAATACGCCGCCTCCGAGCATCAGCGCGCCGACGGTACCTGCGTCCTGCGGCGAAAAACCGCGCGGCCGTATGATGCTCTCGGTCCAGGTGGTCACGCCGTTGAATATGCCCAGGCCGATGAACGATACAATCAAATAGAGCCAGAAAGACTTGACCGTGAACGCGTGCTTGAGGCCGTCCAGCATCAGGGCCCGCGCGTCGTCGCCCGCGAGACAGGGCGGCGTGGCGGGTTTTTCTCTCGTAAACAGAATGAAAAGCAGGGCCGAGAATGCCGCGATACCGCCGTAGACGAGCTGGACGCGCGGGATGCTCATGGTTTGCGCAAGCAGGGGCGTCGCCACCATGCCGATGGCCGTCCCCGCGAGATTCGACAGGGTCACGAGACCCACGACGGTGGCCCGCTCCTTGGCCGCGAACCATAGCGCGGGCATCTTGGTCCACGCGTTCAGGAGAAAGGGCTGGGAGATCGCGAGACCGATGGTCGTCAGGAGGACCATGAGGTAATTGTCGCCCGTTAAGCCCCGCAGGATTCCGCAAACGCCCATGAGCGCGGCGCCGACCCCGACCGTCTTGTGAAAGCCGAACGTGTCTATCGCCCAGGATACCGGTATCGAAAGCGGGATGAAGGCTATCATGAAGCTCATCGCGAGGAATCCGATGGCGAGATCGCTCACGCCATAGTAGGCGGCGGCAGGCCCCGTGATGGGCGCGTAGGATATCCACAGTATCTGTATCGTGAGATTCACGAACATGAAAAGGGCCAGCACGACCCAGCGATAGCGATAGAGCTTGAAGCCTTCGTTCATGCGGTCCTCGTTTCCTCGTTTCTGTTGAGGCGATGGTAGATGCCTTTCATCCTGCGGTAAATGTCCGTGAAAACCGAGAATTTCTCGTCGTAGAGCCTCGCGTTCGCCGCGATCGGCCGGTAGGTTTTCCTGACCTCGGTGAGCGAGGCAAGATCGCGTGAGGCGACGTCCCCGAGGGCCATGGCGGCGATCCATGCCGCCCCGCGCGCGTTGGCGCACAGAGGATCC
>Ga0172379_10012260_pt1 | contig 10072 bp, 8 predicted proteins | sample GrowelOW334metaG_FD_119756 | JGI IMG/M metagenome (GOLD analysis project Ga0172379, IMG submission 119756) | Groundwater microbial communities from an aquifer near a municipal landfill in Southern Ontario, Canada - Groundwater well OW334 metaG | ecosystem: Environmental > Aquatic > Deep...
AATTATTCCCAATCTTATCTGCTCTCCCGCCACTCAAACAATCAACAGTGGTAACTCCGCCAATTTCTCTGCTTCCGGAGGAACAGGCACTTACTCTTGGACTGGAGGCAACAACCCTCAAACTGGAAGTGGTGCCAACTTTTCTTCTTCCTTTCAAGGTTCCGGTTCCAGGACAGTAACTGTTACCAGTGGAGATCAAAGTGCTACTTGTTCTATTTCTATAAATCAAACTATTATTCCTTCGCTAATTTGTTCTCCTCAGAATCAAAATGTGAATATAAATGATTGGACAAGTTTTAGCGCAACTGGCGGAAGCGGTGAATATTCATGGTCTGCTTCGGGAAGTGCTAATCCTAGTTATGGAAATGGCTCAAACTTTGGAACTCGTTTTTCTCAAAGCGGCTATAAAACCGTGACAGTTAATTCCGGTGGTTATACCGCTCAATGTTTTGTAAATGTAAACGAGCCCTACGTTCCTCCTTATCAACCTCCTTACCAGCCACCCTATCAGAATCCGGATTTTCAAATAACAAAGAATGTTTTAAATCGAACGTTAAATCAATCTGTGTTTGTAAATCGAGTTAATGCTCAATCGCAGGATTTGGTGGAATTTGAAATTCGCGTTTCTTCAAATAATCAATATTCCATTTTAGTGAGAGATGTTTTGCCTCAGGGTTTAACTTATCTTGCCGGTACAACCCGGGTCAATGCGGTCCAGGTACAAGATGGAATCATTTCTTCGGGAATTTATATTAATAGTTCTACTGCCGGTACTGACCAGTATATTCGATTTTTGGCGACGGTAGATTCAAATGTTTCAGGCGGGACACTTGTCAATCAAGTTTCTGCTATAATGAATGGAGTTACAAAAAACGCTTGGGCGTACGTTGATATTATTCCGCGCGGAATTGTTTTGGGAGCGGCTTCAATTATTACCGGCCCAGAGGATTCCTGGTTAATTTCCTTAGTTTTTGGATTTTTGACGGCATTTTTCCTCTACTACTTTGTCTTTCGTCGTCGGTTTAGTGGAAAAAAATATATTTAAATAAAATAGTGAACCAGAAAGATGCTTTACTCGCTTAAAAACTTATTGGTTCCAACGGAAGAAAATCAAAAAGAACCATTTCTTCTTTCTTTTCGTATCTTTGTTATCTTGCTTGCTTTGGGGATAGCAATGATTTTTCTGCCGTTTAGTATGAGCCAATATCAGCTGGCAATGTTGATTGCCCCACTCAGTTTTGGCGCAGAGGATTTAATACAACTTACCAATGAAGCGCGTATAAACGTCGGGTTAAGTACACTTAAGGAAAATAATCTTTTAACAAAAGCCGCTGATGCTAAAGTGGCGGATATGATTACTAAAGGTTATTTTGCTCACACATCACCTGATAATAAAACTCCTTTTGATTTTATTCGCGAGACCGGATACAACTACTATGCCGCTGGTGAAAATTTGGCGCTTGATTTTGTCTCTGTCCAAGATGTTCAAAACGCGCTGATGGAATCTTCTTCTCACCGAGCGAATATATTAAATAAACTTTACACTGATATTGGTGTTGCGGTTGTCTCTGGTGTATATCAAAATCATTCCGCCACCTTTGTTGTGGAATATTTTGGAATGCCGTTAAAAAATAAAACTCAACCGTCAAAAACTACGACTACTTCCACGAAAAACTTGCCAAAACTTCCGGTGTCACTACCTCAGGCAAGCACTACCGTTTTAGGAGAGCAAGATTCTACCAAAACGCCGGCAGTTGAAAACGGACCACAAATTTCCAACAGCACATTTGGAATAACGGCGCGTTACTTTTCGTTTGGGCTTATTTTTCTACTTATCGTTTCTTTTGTTCTTTCTATGCTTAGAAAAGGAAAAATTACTCCTGTTCTAATTACTCGTACTTTGATGTTGTTGATAATTTTTGGATATATCGGTTTTTATGGAATTGCCAAGGCCAACTTTTCTACCATCACCCCTGTTTCTTTTTTCGGGGTTAACCAATCTCTTGAATAGCTATGGCAATTAGAATAACCAAAAAAGTCGGGGGATTGATATTTTTTTTACTGATTTTTTTAGTGGCAACTATTATCTTCCATTTTATTTTAAATGGTGGCGCTTACTGGAAGAAAATCCGTTATGATATATTTTTGCGATCACCCTTGGCTTCTGCTGACCTTGCACAAAATGATATCTTAAAATTTGGTCAAGGCGCGGTTTTGCCGGGAATGAATTTTCGTCTCATTATTCCCAAAATAGAAATTGACGTTCCGATAATTTCTCCCCAAAATTCCAGCACGGCGGCGGTTCTGGCGGCAATGGAAGACGGAACGGCTCTTTATCAAGGATCAAGCGAACCTGGTGAAAAAGGACGATCGGTTATTTTAGGCCATAGTTCTCGGGCCACATGGTATCGGGGAAATTATGCGACAGTTTTTTCTTTGATTTCTCAGCTTAATGTTGGGGATATGTTTTATATATTAACTCAAGATAAAAAATTTACTTATCGTGTCTTTAGAAATCAAGTTCTTTCTCCATATCAAGCTAATCAATTATTTGCTGGTCCCGTTGTTTATGGAGGAATGAGCAACCAAAATTTGATTTCTGCGGGTTCAGAAATAGATTTAGTTACTTGCTATCCCGTTGGATCGGCATCCAACCGAACTGTGATTCAGGCAGAATTGATTGCAACGATGGATTTATAATTTTAGACTGGCATGAATATTACTTGTCAGAGGGGGTTTTTTCTGTTATTCTCAAAAACAATGTCTTCTTCTGATCAAAAAAGCAACATAAATGCTCGCCCACCTATCGTTGTCGTGATGGGCCACGTTGACCATGGGAAGACAACTCTTTTGGATTATTTGAGAAAAACCAGAGTAGCCGAAAAAGAAGCCGGAGGCATAACTCAATCAATTGGAGCTTATGAGATTGATTTTAAAGGACAGAAAATCTGTTTTATAGACACCCCAGGTCACAAGGCCTTTACCAAAATGCGAGAAAGGGGAGCTAATGTGGCGGACTTGGCTATACTGGTAGTTTCCTCTGATGATGGCGTAAAACCTCAGACCAAAGAAGCGATTGATATTTTAATTAAATCAAAAACTCCTTTTGTTGTCGCTATTAATAAAATAGACAAAAATAATTCGGATATTGAAAAAACCAAACAGGATCTTTTAGCTAACGGAGTTTTGTTGGAAGGTTTTGGAGGACAAATTTCTTGGCATGGAATATCGGCAAAAACAGGGGAGGGAATAGACGACTTATTGGATTTGATTGTTTTGATGTGGCAGATGGAAAATCTAACATATGATTCTGAAAATAACGCCAAAGGGTTTATATTGGAATCAAAAATGGACAGCCAAAGAGGAATTATAGCTTCGGTAATAGTAAGAGACGGGACTCTAAAAGTTGGAGATGGCATTGTTACTCCATCGGCTTGCGGGAAAATAAAAGTTTTAGAAAATTTTCTTGGTCAGAGAGTTGAGACGCTATGTCCATCAAGCCCGGCCCTTGTTGTCGGATTTGAAAGTATTCCGGATGTAGGTGAAGAGTTTGAATCGGGTCAGATGGATTTGGAAAAAGCCAGAAACATAGAGCCCCAAAAATTTGAGAAAAAAGAAATTTCTACAGTTCCGGATGAAGACAATGTAATCTCATTAATTATCAAAGCTGATGTTTCTGGGTCTTTGGAGGCCTTAGGGCAAATCATCTCCAGTATGAAATTTGAAAATGTCACTATAAAAATAATTTCCCAAGAGGTTGGCGAAATAAACGATAGCGACATAAAGTCGGCAAAAACATTTAACGCTTTTGTCATCGGTTTTAACGTTAAATCAACAAAAGCAGCCGAAAGTTTAGCCAGAGCTCGGGATGTTCAAATAATCTCGTCTGATATTATTTACAGGATTATTGAGGCCATAGAAGAGAAAGTAAATAATTTTGGCAAAAAAGAAGAATTGGGAGAATTGGAAATCTTAGCTATATTTTCTCAGAAAAACAGAAAGCAGGTGATTGGAGGAAAAGTAACTTCCGGATTTATAGCCATTAATCAAAGAATTTCCATAGAAAGAGGCGAGCAAGTGCTTGGATATGGGAGAATCACAAATCTTCAGCAAAATAAAAAAGACACAAAAAAAGTTGAAGACGGAGAATGCGGACTGATGATTGAATCGGAAATAACAGTTGCTGTGGGAGATAAAATTATAGTGGAAAAATAGAAACATGAATTTTAGAAAGGAACGTCTCCAGGGACTTGTAGCCAAATTACTCTCGGAGGAGATTATCAGAAACATAGAAATTAGTGATGCCTTAATAACCATTATTAATGTTGATATTGACAGCGAGCTTGATGCAGCCAGGATTTATGTTGAAGTTTTTCCTGATAGTAAACACAAAGAAGCGATTGAGATACTAAAGAAAAAAGCCCCGTCCTTACGAAGTTTTCTTTCCAAAAAAATAAACATAAGAAAATTTCCAATGCTTGTTTTTAAGTAATTTCTTTTTTAAACTTTTAATGACGGCGTCGTAGCCAAGTAGTAAGGCAGGAGTCTGCAAAACTCCTATACGTGGGTGCAATTCCCGCCGACGCCTCCAAGCCCGGGTGTTGTAATTGGTAGCCAAGAGGGACTTAAAATCCCTTGCTCGCAAGGGCGTGCCGGTTCGACTCCGGCCCCGGGCACAAAATAAAATAACACCACAAAGGTGTTATTTTATTTGTGACCCCATCGGGAATCTCACATCGCGTTGCTCTTCCAAAACCCTCGGTTTTGAATAATTTCCTACACGGGAGATTAAGCATCTCCCGACCCCTCTCTATTCGAATTCGCTGTAATACACAAATAAAAAACACCTTAGCGGTGTATTTTATTTGTGACCCCATCGGGATTCGAACCCGAGTTCCAGGAATGAAAATCCTGTGTCCTGACCAGACTAGACGATAGGGCCTATTACAATAATAAATTACAACAAGAGCAATTTATAATCAATACCATAAATGGTTTGCCCTCGGGCGGGATTGCCAGAGGGCATTTACGCTGGTGCCGGCGGAGGTTCATAGCTGTTCCTTTGTTGGAGTTGAGACAATGATCGTGATGTCATATTTTCCGTGAGAAGAGGAAAGTTCTTTTCCAACGGCAAATCCCAATTGAGCCATTCGTTCGATTATTTCAGCGTCCCCAGGACGGATTTTAAAGAGTTTTAGAAGCAACTCTTTGCCATCTAGGTCTACACTTGTGTAAACATTGTACGAGATCTCCTGCCTCCTTTCTGCCCAAAGCGGGCGAGTTCTGGCCACATTCTATCACAATCTTAAAAAAACAATAGACATTGATACCAAGGCATTTTGGAGTTATTATGACTTTTGTATGTCCGACCGTTATTTTTATAGGTCAATGGAAATATTGCCCGCTTTTCTTTCCTGGGCCACTATAGTTCTAATGTTTGTGGCTTCTTTTTATCTACCCGTTTGGGTGGCTGTTTTTATTATTCTTTTTGACATTTATTGGTTTTTAAAAACTTTATATCTTTCCTTTCACCTTATTAACAGTTTTAGGAAATTAAAATCCAATCTAAAAATTAATTGGATAGAAAAACTGGAAGCTAACCCCATCACTCAAAATAAATGGAAAGAATTATTTCATTTGATAATTCTACCCATGTACGACGAACCATATGAAGTTGTCAGGGAAACTTTTGTAAGATTATCTCAAACCAACTATCCGCTTGATAAATTTATCGTTGTTCTGGCTACCGAGGAAAGAAAAAAAAGTCACGCCATGCCTCTGGCAGAAAAAATAAAAGGGGAATTTGGCAATTCATTTTTAAAACTTTTAATTACTTATCATCCCCAAAATTTGCCGGGAGAAAAACCGGGTAAGGGTTCTAACGAATCATGGGCGGCAAAGCAGGTAAAAAATGAAATAATAGACACTCTTGCGATAAAATATGAAAAAATCATCGCTTCGGTTTTTGATATAGACACACAGGTATATGAAAATTATTTTGGAATATTAACTCACACTTTTTTAACCTGTCCTCATCCTTTAAATTCAAGCTTCCAACCAGTCCCTTTGTTTTTAAATAACATTTATCAAGCCCCGGCATTGGCCAGAATCATTGGATTTTCATCAAGCTTTTGGCATTTGATGCAACAATCACGCCCGGAAAAATTGACAACCTTTTCTTCCCACTCTATGCCGTTTAAGGCCTTGGTGGATATTGGATTTTGGCAAAGAGATATTGTTTCGGAGGACTCAAGAATATTTTGGCAGTGCTATGTTCATCACAATGGAAATTGGAGAACGGTTCCTCTTTTTTATCCAGTTTCTATGGATGCCAATGTGGCTCCGGAATTTTGGAAAACAATGAAAAATCTTTATAAACAACAAAGAAGATGGGCTTGGGGTTCGGAAAATATCGCCTATTTAATGTCAGGATTCAGAAAGAATATTTCTATTTCCTTAAAGAGCAAATTTAAATGGGCCTTCCATACAATAGAAGGACAACATTCTTGGGCAACCAGTTCTTTAATTATTTTTTCTTTGGGATGGCTTCCAATAATTCTTGGTGGACAAGATTTTCAATCAACTCTTTTGGCATATAATCTTCCCAATATAACTAGGTTTATAATGACTTTCGCCTCCATTGGTATCGTCAGTTCGGCAGTTCTTTCTATGACATTTCTTCCTCCAAAGCCGGGTGGTTTGAAAAAAAGACAGTATCTTTGGTATCTTATTTCTTGGCTTTTAATGCCTATAACCTTAATTATTTTTGGCTCAATTCCGGCATTGGAAGCCCACACAAGGTTGGCTTTGTCGGGAAAATTCAGATTGGACTTTTGGGTAACACCTAAACACCGCTGAAGCGGTGTTGGTATCTAGTATTTAGTATCTGGTATATTGTATAAACTCTATACTAACTACCAACTACCGAACGCAAACTACTATGATAATTTTATCTATTGAAACAAGTTGTGACCCCACTTCGCTCTAGTGAGCTTCGAGGGGCGAGATGTGAACAAAACATATTTTTAATATAGTATTCTTATTATTATGATCATTTTAGCTGTGGAGACGAGCTGTGATGAGACGGCTGTGGCGCTTTTGGAAGCGAGTGGAAAGTTATCAGATCCAAAATTTAAAATTATAAAGAGTTTAATTTCATCACAAATAGCAATTCACGCGCCTTTTGGGGGCGTGGTTCCTAATTTAGCCAAGCGCGAACACACCAAGAACCTCCCAATTTTATTGAAAAAGGTTCTTGGAAATCCGAAATCCGAAATCCGAAATTCTAAACAAATTCAAAATCAAAAATTCAAAAAATCCAGTATACGGAATACGATATACGATATTCGTGATATTGATTTAATTGCTGTTACCGTGGGTCCGGGATTGGAACCAGCCTTGTGGGTGGGCGTAGAATTTGCTAAAGACCTGGCCAAAAAATGGAAAAAACCTCTTATTGGCGTTAACCATTTAGAGGGACACCTCTACAGTTTTCTTTTATCACAAAAAACTGGCGGTATACGGTATACGTCATACGGTATACAAAGTCTATTTCCGGCAATTGGATTAATAGTCAGTGGGGGACATACTATTTTAGTTTTGATGAAAAATCTGAAGGAGTATAAAAAATTGGGGGAAACATTAGATGATGCGGTGGGAGAAAGTTTTGATAAAGTGGCAAGAATTTTAAATTTGCCTTATCCTGGTGGTCCGGAGATTGAAAGATTATCTAAAGAAGGAAATTCTAACGCCATAAAATTTCCTTCTCCCATGATTGATAAAAAAAATTATAATTTTAGTTATTCTGGATTGAAAACTTCGGTATTGTATTATTTGCGTGATGCCAATCAGCAAATTGGTGATAATAATATAAATAGAAATAATCCTTGGAAGTCGGATAGTTTTAAAACTTCAAACAAGCTTAAAAAAGACATAGCTGCTTCTTTTCAAAAAGCAGCTTTCCTACCTTTGGTAAAAAAAGCCATTCGCGCCGTAAAGGAATATAAAGCCAAATCAATTATGATTGGAGGAGGAGTAGCGGCTAATAAAGAGTTGGCTCGCATGCTCAAAAAAGGAGTGAAGGTAGAGGGTTTAGGGGTTGGAGTAATTGTTCCTCCATTAAAATACTGTCTGGATAATGCTACCATGATAGCGGTGGCCGGTTATATAAATAAATTGAAGTCGCCTTCGTCCCAACGTTCCATGGGTACTACGGCGGACCGAAGAAATAAAAAATATAAAATAGAAGCCAACGGGAATCTAAATTTGTAGTATAATACAAACAATACGAACATATGCGAACACCGCAAAATAAGATAATAATTTAGTGGTGTTTTGTGTAAATTAGTAAGATCAGCATTATTTTATGTCTTTTTTTAAGAAACTGGACTGGAAACTTGGCGTTTCAACCGCCATTTTAATTGTCTCCGGTCTTTTGAGTTTATTTAGCACTAATCGTGAATTATTTTACAAACAAATTTGGTGGGTGGCTTTGGCTTTGGTTATTGGATTTCTTATAACTCTAGCCGACCTTAGATCTTTTTTTAGCAGAAAAGGATTTATTCTTGGATTATACTGGTTGGTTATTACTCTTTTGGTGGCCACCTATTTTTTGGCTCCCCAAATAAAAGGAAATAGGGCCTGGATAATTTTAGGGGGATTTCAATTTCAACCGGCTGAAATTGCCAAGGTAGCTCTTATTCTTCTTTTGGCTTATTTTTTCAGCAAAAAACATGTGAGTATTTCTCGGTGGAGCAGTATTCTTTCATCTTTTTTTTATTGCGCCGTCCCGGTTGTTTTAATCGCTCTTCAACCGGATTTTGGATCGGCCTTAGTTCTTTTGGCAATCTGGGTCGGTTTTGTTTTGGTATCAGGCCTGCCATTTAAAAAAATATTATTGGGCGCTCTGGTTTCTTTGGTAGTCATTGTGGTTATGTGGTCTTATGTGTTACAGGATTATCAAAAACAGAGGATTGTCTCTCTTTTTTCTCCCGAGGCCGATCCTTTAGGATCAAACTACAACGCTATTCAGTCCAAAATAGCCATTGGTTCGGGAGGATTATTTGGAAAAGGATTTGGTCAGGGGACTCAAGTTCAACTTGGATTTTTGCCCGAAGCCCAAACTGATTTTATTTTTGCCGCTATTTCGGAAGAAGGAGGAATATTTGCGGCACTGATTATTTTTGGGTCTTTTTTCTGGATGCTTTTAAGAATTCTAAAATTAGGAATGCTTAATCAAGAAAATTTTTATAAATTTCTTTCGTTAGGATGCGTGATTTTGTTTTTCTTTCAGTTTGTCATTCATGTTGGTTCAAATTTGGGAATACTTCCAGTTATTGGAGTTACTCTGCCTTTTGTCAGCTATGGCGGATCCAGTATGTTATCCAGTATTATATTGGTAAGCATTATTCAATCGGCTTATAGTAAAGAGAGGTACATGTAATTTGGCTACGAAATACGAAGTTTGTACGAAAATACGAATAAATCAAAAATTTATGAAAAAGTTCTTATACGTCTATGTGATTTTGGCTGGGGTTTTAATCCTATTCTTTTGGTTTTTAGGAAACTTTGTATTTTCCAATTATAGTTCCTCAGATAGAGGAGTTTACCCCCACACCAATGGAATTGGTGTGGGGGTTTATTTTGAAGTTGAAAAAGACCAGAGCGTCAAACAAATAGCCCAAAATCTTTTTGATGAGGGAATTATCAATTCAAAATCCTCATTTTTGTTTTATTCTTATCTTTCCGGGAATTTTTCTTCTCTAAAGCCCGGTTTGTATCCTCTTAGTAAATCTACGGGAGTATCTGATGTGGTTAGAGCGCTAATAAGCGGTCCTAAAGAAATAAAAGTGGTTATATATCCCGGGATGACTTTAAAAGAAATAGAAGACAAACTTTTTGATTCCAAGGTAATAAAAGAGAAAGATTTGGGCCGTATTTCTTTAAATGAGTTAACCAAAGAATATCCATTTTTATCCGACGCAAAAACTTTGGAAGGATTTTTAATGCCCGACACCTATGACTTTCACTCATTCTCTGATTCCAAAGATGTTGTCAAAGTTTTTCTTGATAA
>Ga0172379_10012261_pt1 | contig 10070 bp, 2 predicted proteins | sample GrowelOW334metaG_FD_119756 | JGI IMG/M metagenome (GOLD analysis project Ga0172379, IMG submission 119756) | Groundwater microbial communities from an aquifer near a municipal landfill in Southern Ontario, Canada - Groundwater well OW334 metaG | ecosystem: Environmental > Aquatic > Deep...
CCGGAGCATTCGACCTGCAGGCGTGCGTTGGCGATCTGGAACGTGCTGCCGTTGTGTACGACATAGTTTACCTTGTTCATGGTTCCGCGGCGTAGCTGGATGGTCTGCGCTGGCAGTATGGTCACGGCAGGAAGTGAAATTGTGCGGGCCGGAGTCATGACTCCTTCGGTGTCCACGGCCTTGACGACATAGTCCCTGGTCTTTTCCCGCATGTAGAACCTGTCGGTGTAGGTCTTGACGTTGAGGAGCGTCGCATCTATTTCGGGCTGCGTGCGGCCGTCGGTGTAGACATTGTATCCGGCGATGCTTGCACCTGCGCTGTGCGTCCATGACAGGACTGCGGGATTGCTGTCCTCCTGCTCGACGCTGATGCCGCTGATTGGCAGGAGCTGGAAGTTCTCGTACACGTCACCGGCTGGAAGTGAGACGTTGCCGACAGCGTCCACCGTGGCGACAGTATAATGGAAATATCCGACAACAGGATTCGTATCAACTACGAGAAGCGCCTGGACGCCTTTTGCCAGTGGCTGCAGTCCTTCCAGTGAAGTGATGGCCGCGTTGGAGCGGTAGATGCTGTAGGTGATGGCCTCCCCCGGTGAGTCGGGAGCCTGCCATTCGAGGGCGATGCCGTTGGATGCCAGTGCGATTGTAAGGTTCTTCGGCGGCGGCGGGGCCGTAGCGTCGGAAAGCAGGTTGAGGATGTTGCTGTATGCGCTGACGGATTCCTGCCCGTTCTCTACTCTCAGCGATGCCAGTGCATAGAAGTATATGCCGTCTTCAGGCGGGAGATCCGTATAGGTGGTCACGCTGTTTGCACGTGCAACCTCCTGGAGCGTGTCGGCTGTCTTGCCCCGGAACAGTACGTAACCGGAGGCGTCCTTGACAGCGAGCCAGCCAAGCTGGGCGAAACCGCCTGGAAGCGATTTGCCGGTGAAGCCCAGAGGAGAGGTCAAGGCGGGAAGTTCATTCTGGTAAACCTGGAATACTGAAAGCCCTACGATGGTGGAGCAGGTGTTACCGAGATCGTCCTGGCCGAGATATGAAATAGCCATGTCCTCGGTTTCCTGTCCGGCAGTCGCAGGCAAAGTAAAACTGAAGCTCCAGGTGTTCGTCGAGCCCTGCTTTACTACGCCGGGGATCTCAACAGGATCAGCCTGCGTTTTTGACAGGGAATACTTGAATACTGGAGACGTGCCGGACTTTACGGGCTGGTCAAGTTCGGCGGTCATGGATACGGTCACTGGCGTGGTTGCATTGTTCTGGATGGACTTGCCGGGCTGGACTGCAAGCGCGGTTACTAGCGGGCCGGCAGTATCGATCACTATGTTCTGTCCGCTGTCTATCTGTGTGCCGCGGTTGTTGACCATGTCACGCACGGACAATACTGCGAACGCCTGTCCGGATTTTGTCGTTGATGTGATGCGGAAACTGCCTTCGTAAATTGAATCATTGGTCTGGCTTTTGGCGAGCGTGGCTGAAATTGGAGTTCCGCCGTCTGGCACTATGCTTAGGAACGGTACGGCAAGGGCTGGTTCGCTGAGCGTGAGCACGACACCGACCTCACCCAGTCCGAATATTCCGCTGGCCGCATCATATGCGCCTTTCGGCGCATAGACAATTGAAATGGCCTTCGGCGCGGTCCTGTCGGATGTGGTGGACGCGATCTCGGAAAGCGTTCCTTCGGTTCCGGCGGTGTTGACCATGGAGACGCGGTAGTAATACGTCTTGTCCTGTGTCGGCAGATCCGTGTAGTTGAGAACCGACAGAGGGGAGGGATTCAGCTTCTGCGCCTGGGAGATGTCGGTAAACGTCGCATCGGAGCGGTAGATATTGTATCCCTGGATCGTGGTCTGGTCGGGCTTCTTCCATGACAGCGAAATCTGTCCGTCCTGCTGGGGTGAAGCCGCAAGAGTCAGCGGCGCGAGTGGAATACTTGTGTCAAGAGTCACGGTGACTGTCGCGGAAGACGGGCCCTGGCCGGCGCGGTTGACAGCTACCGCGTACATTGTGTTTTCTCCGGACTGGAGAGTGACGTCAAAACATGCCTTGCCCTGGGCGTCCGGGATCTTGCTGGCTACGGAAGCGCTGTTCAGGAAAAGTTTGATTTCACTGTAGGCCTGTCCCGTGCAAACCACGGTCTGTGCAGCCTTGTTGAAAATTGCGGAATTGGCTGGAGATGAGATTGCAGGAGTATAACTGGGGAGAGCTAACTGGAGGTTGAGAGTGAAAGTCTGTTCTGCCATATTGTTCAGATTGTCGTAGACACGGACTGTCAGCGTGACGGCGCCATCTGCGGCCTTGGTGACGTCCCATAGGCAGCTCAGTCCGTCGCCGGGAGTCATATCGGAGATTGTCGCGCCGTTGATGATGAATTCAGCGCGGCTGATCCCGGAATCATCGGTGGCAACGACCTTGAACTCGCCAACGGTGGTCAATGTCATCCCGTCTGCGACATTCGCGGAATTGAAGGTGACGGAAGTTATCGTCGGAGGATTTTTCTCAGGCGCGGGAGTGATCTTGACCGCCGTGACATCCTTTAGTTCACCTCCGGATTTATTGACGGCTGTGACTGCGAAATAATAATCTTTGGCGTTTTCAAGTCCGGCCACGCGGACATTGGCGGCGCTTGCCGTCCTCACCGCCTGCATTCCCTCGACGCTGGTGAAGGTTGACTGGCTTGAGTAGATGGCGTAGTGCTGGAGGTTGGCAACCTTGGGAACGGCGGTCCATGAAAGGTTGACTGCTCCGTCGCCCGGTTCGCCTGCAAGGCCCGCAGGATTCGGCATAAGCGTGTAGACGGAAGCCACAAGCCCGGAGCTTCTGTTGCCGCCTGCATCCACGGAAACTATTTTTACGGTATAATCCTGATCCTGGACAAGTCCGGTGACCTCCAAGTTCTTGGTTTCCTTGGCGAGAGTCCTGTAGACTGTTGCGCTTCCGTTCCAGTAGATATCGAAGGATGCGAGGTCGCCAGTGGTGTCGGAATGCGTCCATGACAGTCCGATTTTGTCGCTGAACGATGCAACCTTGAGATTCTGGATTTCCGCTGGCGGCGTCAAGTCCTCCACTACTGCTGATTTGGAGACTACGGTGTTGTTCCTGTTGCCAAGCTGGTCTATTGCGACAACCGCATAATGATATGCAGTACTTTTTATCAGCCCGCTGTCAATGTATGTCTTTCCAGTCACCGTCGTGATTTTCTGTGCAGCTACGGCATCTGTAAACGCCGCCGCATTCCTGTAGACGTCATAGCTTACGGCATCGCTATCAGCATAGGTTGACCAGTCGAGCTTTACGGACTGGCCGTCCTGCCTGCCGTCGGCGTTGAGTGTGACGGCTGCGGGAGCGATATTGTCGAACAGCACGTTGACGACAGATGATCTTGGACCTTCGCCGGCGCGGTTGAACGCCGCCGCCGTAATCCTGTTGCCGCCCTGGACAAGATCCAGGGTATACGAGAACGCACCGCCGGTTCCGGGAGTCCTGACCGCGACCGCCCCGTCGTTCCTGTATATGCGGATCTGGCTGTATGCCTGTCCCGTTCCCGCCACGGCCACGGTTGCCGATGTCGTGGCGAATCCGTTGGCAGGGTTTGTGATCACCGGCACGTACGAAGGGGTCCCAAGCTGAAGCCCGAGTGAATATGACTGCTCCGCCATATTGTTGAAAACGTCGTAGACCCTGACCTTGAAGGTGAATACGCCGTCGGGGATCTGCGTGGCGTCCCAGAACCAGCTCAGCCCGTCGGAGGCGACATTGTCGGCGGCAACAACATCGTTGACGATGAACTCCGCCCTGCCCAGGCCGGTGCTGTCAGTTGCGGTCACCTCGAATTTCCCTACCGATCTCAATACCATGTTTTCCAAAAGCTGGACTCCCCCGAATTTAACCGAGGTGATGACCGGAGGCGTTGTTTCAGGGCTGGGGACGAACCTGGATGAAACTACGTCCTTCAGCTCGCAGCCCGACTTGTTGACCGCCGTGACGGCGATGTAGTACTCCCTGCCGTTCTCCAGCCCGGACAGACGGACGCTGGTCCTCGTGCCCGAAACCGCCGGTTGCATGCCTGCGACACTAGTATAAGGTGTCCTGCTCACATATACCGAGTAATGTCCGAGGTTGGCGATGTTCAACAGAGGATTCCAGGTGAGGAGGATTGTCTGGTCGTCGGTCGCGCCGGCCAGGCCCGTGGGATTCGGCATCAGGGTGTAGACGGACATTTCCAGGCCCGCGCTCCTGTTCCCGTCGGCATCCACCGACACGATTTTTATGCTGTATTCATGATCAGCCTGGAGTCCGGGAATCTCTATGTTGGGAGTATTCTTCGGCAGAGCTGCGAATATCGCAGGATTTCCATTCCAGTAGACCTCGAACGAGGCCAGATCACCTGCCGGATCAAGATGCGTCCAGGAAAGCGAGATCTTGTCGAACGTGGCGTTTACGGCTACGTTCTGTATCTCCTGCGGCGGAAGGGCTCCGGGCAGCGTGCCGCCCTCGTATTCCGCGAGATTCGCAATGCCGTCATTGTCCAGATCCCCGCTCGGAGCAATGTTTCCTCCGGCCAGGGATTCATACCAGTCAGGCATACCGTCGGAGTCTGAATCCGTGAACTCGTCGCAGCCCATGTCGGCATTCGGACCAAAGGCGCGGCGCTGGCCATGGATGTCGGTGGAAGGAGACGATGACAGGTTTCCGGAGTCTACGCACGGCGATGCCGATTTCAGCCAGCCGGCAGGTGTCAGCTGCGGATCCGCAGTGATGTTCTGGGTACCGGCTCCCGTGAACCCGTTGAACATGCAGCTGTAGCTTACCGTGGAGGAACTGGAGAAGGCTGAAGCATCCCTTATTATTGAATTCACCGAGGAAATCTGTCCTGCCGCGCTTATTCCGGCATTCCCGGCTGTGCTCTCGTTGAAGACAACCGTGCTGCTCCTGATTCCTATTACGGCACCGGCATTGTCGCTGTATACCGCGCCGGCGTCGGTAACGGATCTGTTGTGTATCAGAAGACAGTTTTCAAAGTTCGACGTGCCTGCTCCCGACAGCGAGACAGCACCGCCGCGCTGTCCGGCCTGGTTGCCTGAGAGGACGCTGGCCCTGAAAGTTGCAGTAGACGCATTGGCGAGCACGGCTCCGCCGTTTCCCGCCGCAATGTTCGTATCAAAAGTGCAGTTTTCAAAACTTGCCGTACCGCCGCTCTGGACGCACAGGGCTCCCGCATCATAGGCCTGGGCCGAATTGCCGTTGAAGCTGCAGCCGCTAAATTTAACTTTGCCTCCGGTGACAAAGCATGCGCCGCCGCTGTTTGCCGCAATGTTGTTCCTGAATATGCAGCCCTCGAAGACCGGGCTGGAGTTCTCGGCATACACTGCGCCGCCGCCGCGCTGGCCGCCGGAGCTGTTGTTCTCGAAAATGCAGTCCCTCACCACCGGACTGGAGGAATTCCTGCAGCAGAGGGCTGCGCCGTTGTTGAGGTATATCGCGGACAGCGTCAGGCTGTTGTATCCATAGTAATACCAGCCATACCATTCGGTCATCGGCGGGGCGTCTCCGGAGTCATATGAGTAATATTCCGGTGCTCCATAGAATCCCGACGTGTCTCCGCCTATAATCCAATACCCCCCATAGTCGGGGATCCAGTAGAGGTAATATTCCTTTGACTCATTCTTGAAATAGTCCTTGCCGTTCAGCTGGCCGGCCAGAAGGTACTGCCCGTCAATGTACGAACCCTGGGAGTTTGAGTTTGACACAAGATATGCATCGGCACCCGCCCCCGCCGAACTGCTGTAGGAGCCGTTGCGGATGGTGAATCCCTCAAGCAATGATCTGCTGGTTTCGCCTTTTCCCAGCATGAGGAAACGTTCCTTGTCAGCATCTTCGCAGTTGACTATTGTCGCAGAAGGCCCCTCGATGGAACGGAGCCTGATATTGTACCCTTCAAAGTCCAGGTTCCTGTTCAACGGCCCCTTGTATTCGCCGGCCGCAACCAGCACCACGTATTCGTTCCCGTCGGCCTGCTTGGCAAGGTTCACGCCGGAGCTTATATACTGTTTGGCGCTTGCAGGGCTGAGTCCGTCGCCGCTGTCGTCGGGCATTCTGCCGTCCACATAGATAAGCCTGGTGGTTCGGAAAGGATCATAGCCGCCGGCGACTTCGACGCCGTCGCTGAACCCGTCGGCATCGGCGTCGGCGATGAGCGGATCAAGGCCGTTTGCGTATTCATCAAGATTCTTCAGCCCATCGCCGTCATTGTCGGCTGAAGCTGAAAGGTCTGTCCCCGCCGCAGCCTCGAACCAGTCGGGCATCCCATCTGAATCCGAATCCGTGAACTCGTCGCAGCCCATGTCGGTGCCGGAACCGGCTGGACGGTGCTGTCCACGGATGTCAACGGCAGGGGCGGAGGCCGGATCTCCGGCATCAATGCACGGTGAAGACGAGTTTAAGAAGCCTGAAAAGGCGAGCTTCGGTCCAGCTGTAATATTCCCGGTGCCGTAAAAGACGGAACCGTCCGGCATGGAACTGTAGTTTACCGTTGACGATGTCCCAAGGGAGGAATCGTCCCTTATTATGGAACTGTTGACATTGACCTGTCCGGGAGAACTGACGCCTGCAAGAAAACCACCGCTCTCATTGGATGCAATGGTGCAGTTCCTGAATCCGATTACGGCTCCGGCATTGTCGCTGTATACGGCTCCGGCATCGGTGGCAGCCCTGTTGCGGATGAACAGACAGTTCTCGAAATTCGCCTGCACTGCTCCGGACAGCGATACCGCGCCGCCGTATTCGGAAGTCGTGTTTCCTTCGAACGAGCATCGCTTGAAATCAGCCGCACCTCCTTTTATGAGGCATGCGCCGCCGGAATCCTGCGCTGTATTCCTCCGGAACACGCAGTTTTCAAAGACGGGACTGGAATTTTCAGCATATGCAGCTCCGCCGCGTCCGCCGGAAACACTGCCTTCAAAGATGCAGTTCCTGACCGAAAGGCTGGAATCTTTGAGATGGAGGGCCGCACCATGATTGTCGTAGATGGCGGAGAGAGTGCATCCATACATCATCATCATGCTATACCATCCGGTGAGCGGAGGGGTGTCGCCGGAGCCGGGAACATAATATTCAGGCATCGCATAGTCAAGACCGTACGTGCCTCCATAGTTTATGAACCAATATCCCCCATAGTCGGGGATCCAGTAGAGGTAATATTCCTTAAACTCGTTCTTGAAATAGTTTTTACCGTTCAGCTGGCCGGCCGGAAAATACTGTCCGTCGGCGCTGGAATATGCGATAACTGGCACGAGATAGCCGATGGCCGACCCGTTGGCGGACGTGCTGTACCTGCTGTTGCGGATGGTGAATCCGTCCAGCCAGGAGCTCCTGTCCTCGCCGCCGCCCAGCGTGAGGAAGCGCTCGTTGTCAATTCCCTCGCTGTTGATTATCGTCGCCGCAGGGCCGTTCGTCGCCCGCAGCTTTATATTATGCCCCTCGAAATCGAGGTTGCGGTTCAACGCACCCTTGTATTCGCCGGCCGCAACCAGCACCACGTATTCGTTCCCGTCGGCCTGTTTCGCCAGCGCAACGCCGCTGGAAATGTACTTCTTCGCGGTCGCGGATGTGAACCCGTCCCCGCCGTCGTCCACGGCTGAACCGTCCACGTAGACGAGCTTTGTGAAATTGGCGGGATCATATCCCTGGCCCAGCTCGTATGCGTCATCAAGCCCGTCTCCGTCAATATCGGCCGCGTTGGCGTAACCCGCGCCGAACATCAGCAGCGTCAGCAATGTCAGAAGATATTTGCTCATAAACTACGATTCCCTGAGCTGGTTGCAAAATTCAAAATTTAACGGAGGGCGGGTTTTCCAACCCGCCAACCCTTAACTCAAACGGCGGGTAAGAAAACCAGCCCTCCGTTGGTTTTGCTTCAGCAAGAGGCAATTTTGAAATTGCCTCCCCTATATGAATTTATTTCATTGACACTTCAATTCCGGTGTTGTCCATATGGTACCTGTGCATTCCGGCCATTAGCTTGCCGCTGGAGCCTCCGTCTATCGTGAACGGGATGAAGTTTTCGGATTCCTGCCTGTGTTTTTTCAGCTGGGGATCTGCAACCTGCCATGATTTGCCTTCAAAAAAGACCGCCCAGTTGTGGAACTGGAACGGTTTCAGTACGGAATTCTTCGTGACATAATATCCGCTGTGGTATTGTGCCGGAATGGAAGCCGCCCGCGCAAGTGCGCAGAACAGATAGGCCTTCTCGCTGCAGTCGCCTGCCTTGCGCTTCAACGCCTCCGACGCTCCGAGATCCTGGGCGGTATAGCCGGTATTCCTGATGTTCTCGCATATCCAACGGTAGATGTTTTCAGAAGTCCCGCCGGTATTTTCAGAGGCAAGCGACCTGGACAGTTTCACTATTCCGGGATCATCTGTCTCGATAAATGGAGCCTTCCCTGTAAACAAAGTGAGATTCTCATTTCCGGCTGGCTGTGGCGTGGAGCTCATCTGGAGGTCAACCGTGGTCTTTATTATCACTGTTTCAAACGGGGCAATCTGCGGAATGCTGAATTCAAGAACCTGGTTGCCGAGTTCATCCTTACGTATTATGGAAGGAATCGTGGTTTCAATGCTTTTGCATGACTGGAAAGGCGTTTTGCAGACCGGCGCGTAAATCATGAGTCGGACATCCTTCTGCAAGGTATTGCCCTTGTTTTCAAGCTGGTAGATATATTCGATCTGCCTCTGTATGGGATAGGCCTTCAGATCGGGATCATATGAATGGATCTTCTGCGGTTCCCCGGCTAGGACAGGAAGGACGATCCCCAGGAAAAATCCAATTGCTGCAAGGAATCTCATGGACACCCCCCGCAGTTTTTAACCTTTGTCTGCTGTGCGAACTTGCCGCGGTTGAGCATTACAGTGCTTTCAACAAGAAAGTCGCGGTAGGCTTTAACTCCACCTTCCAAGATGAAGGCGCTGCTGCTTCCAGAGAGCTTAGCCTGAATCTTGTCTGCCGTGTCGGAAGCCGATGACGAAACCAGGACGATCTGGGTTTTTGCAGTGATTTTACCGGCGGCATCCCCTGCGAGTACCAAAGTCGGGAACAGATATGCGTCGGGTCTCTCCGCATCGCAGCCGACAAACAGGACTTCGCTGAACTTCCTGGTCAGCAATAGTTCCGCAGGGGAAATCATCTTGATCTGCTCAGCGTCCTTTTTCGTTCCGTCGAACGATCCTGCATTCCTGATCCATGCATTCAGACCGCCTTTCAGGATGAACGTCTTTTCGAATCCGGCCTTACGCAGTTCACGGCAGGCGTTCTCCATCTTCTCGCTGTAGAATCCCTTGTCGACAAGTACAATGCCGGCATCCTTGAATGCCGGATTCGCCTTGAGAAGCGACAGTGGAAGGTTCATGCTGTCCTTGATGCAGCATTCATTGAATTCGGATACGGGCCTTATATCGACAAACTTCAGGACGGAACGCTCCTTCAAGGCCTTCTCTACAGTAATATATAGTGCATCTTCAGCCTCCACGGGACTTCTCTGCAAAAAGACAGGATTGATCGCCTGGATAGGAGCGGCAGTCGCTTTTTTCGTATTCCCTTCAGCTACCGTTTCCCCGGAAAGCTTGTAGATAAGATCCTTCCTGTCTGTTTTCAGCTTGAGTTCGAAATTGAATTTTGCAGGCTTATCCAGCTCAAAATATACGATTGCAGTCGCGGTCGCGCCTTTCTTCAGCACCTTGGGGAAATCAAGAAATGTGACGCATACGCAGTTGGTCGAAGCTTCCTTGACCACAAGATCCTCGTCCGTCGTCAGTGGCAGCATCACGAGATATTCACCGCCGGCCTTCTTTTTTCCTATGGCGACATTGTTCCCGTTCAACGCCGGAGTCAGTTCCTCCACGGCAGACAGCGAAACGGCCAAGGAAAAGAAAACAAATATCGCCAAGAATATGTTGAACCTGGAAGTAATAACGTCCCCTATCCCTGTTCCACGACAATGTGACATATGGTACTAGTCCAGTTTTCAAATACTGCCAAATATAGGGCCAAGAACTGGCGGAGAGAGTGGGATTCG
>Ga0172379_10012263_pt1 | contig 10070 bp, 3 predicted proteins | sample GrowelOW334metaG_FD_119756 | JGI IMG/M metagenome (GOLD analysis project Ga0172379, IMG submission 119756) | Groundwater microbial communities from an aquifer near a municipal landfill in Southern Ontario, Canada - Groundwater well OW334 metaG | ecosystem: Environmental > Aquatic > Deep...
CGGCAATAAAATATTCATTAGAGCTGAAACACGAGGTATCTATTAATAAAACAATAGGCAGCTCCAAATAAGGTTTTTGCGGCCTCACATAGGAATATGAAGTTCGCAGAATGAAATTTGACTTGGCCTTTCTTCTCTTGGTGATACTGAACAATAACTGCTTATTAAAAAAATGCGAAGCCAGAGTCTTGGCAATATTAGCGTTTCCGCCAAGATTGCCGCGAAGATCAATAATTAATGCTCTTATTTTATTATTTAAAAAATACCGGATTGTACTTTCAATATCTTCATCGCTAATTTGCTTATTATCCCAGGATCGAATTTTCCAATATCCGATATTATTAGAAAAAAATTTTGTTTCAATATTCTTTTTATATGATTGATAAATTATTTTTTGGCGCTCCAATTTGCGCCAAATATTTTTATTATTACCTTTTAATTTAATATATAGCGGTTTTCTGTCTTTACCGGCAAGCAAAAAATTGAGGCCTTTTTGAATAGCATATTGCTTAGTTGGCCCTGAAATATTTTTTATGGCAAGAGCCAAAACTTTTTTTGGTTCTTGCTCGTCAATCGCTAAAATTTCACCAATAATTTTATTTTTTTTATTCAAAAAAAATCTCTTTTCAGCCAAAACAGCCCGATACCCGCTGGGTTTAAAAAATATTTTGCCGGGATAAAATCCCAATTTGGTGTGGCTATTATTCAAGCAAAATAAAAACTTTTCCAAAAAAACAAAAAAATCGTCTTCATTCTTCACTAGCGGCAAAAATTTATTTTTTTCTTGATTATAATATTTTTTAAATCTTAAAAACTCCTTTTTATTTTCAAAAGGAAAAGTATTTTTTATGGCCTTAAAAACTAACCCAAACGATGTTTGAAAAACTAAATTTTTATCTGTCATATGCTTATATCATACTACAAAATTATACAATAAAAAAGGGCTAGGTCAAAAAAAATAATTGACCTAGCCCATGAAACATCAGCAATCCTGCCCGCAACTAGCATCTGAGCTGCAACCGCCTTGATCGGAATTGCAGCCATCGCCATTACAGGCGCTGCCACTTGCGACGCTTGTCGCTAGTTCTGTTGGCAAAATCGCTTTAACTACCAATATATCTGCCATTTTTTTCACCCCCCTTCTTTTTATATTTTGCTCTCCTGAGCAATTCTTTTGACCAAAATCGGGATTATCGATCTTGTAAATTTACAATACGAGACATCTTTATTAAAAAAATCACCTGTAGACCTTACGGCCTTAACCGCACAACCGCCAGCGCAAGTGTATCGCGCAAAACATTTTTGGCATCCTGAAAGTTCATCAGCGTGGCGTTTTTGTAAAAGACTAATTTTGCCATGGTCAATTTCAAATGCCCTGGAACTATTCACCCATTGCCCAATTTTGAAATGTACTATGTCCTTGTCTTTTCTATCAACAACTTCGAGGCACCCCGTGAGCAAGCCATCATGAGTCACAATCATCGCCCTTCCACAAGCACCGCCGCAAAAATAACCTACCCCTTTGGTAAAATGCATTAGATGGCTATTATAAACGCGGATTCCATAACGCTTGCTCACTTCAAGCGCTCGAACAAATTCCTGCACTAATTCCGCACCTATTGGAGAATAAATCTCGTATTTGCTAGATTGACCAAAATCAACAGAATCATAATTACGACCATAAGGAAAAAGCGGTTCTAGGTGAATGCTCTTAATACCTAGCATCGCACAATACTCTACTATTTTGGTTATGTCGCTAGACGCCGAGTAAGTTACTCTAACCGTAAAAGGATAATTACGGCTAACCAAATAGCGGATATTCTGCTCTACGACTGCGCTAGAACCCAAACCATTTTTAAATGGACGATTTTGATCCTGTGTCTCTGGCGGTCCATCCATTGAAATAGATATAGCAAATTTATTCTTCATTAGCCAATCAACGAAACTCTTTGGCGCTGTTCCATTGGTAGTAACCAAATATTGAACGCTGCGATCGCCCTTGATCTCGGACGCCTTCCCTATGACAGCTTTTATTAACTCCTCTTCCAGCGTTGGTTCACCACCGCCATGGAAAGTAATTCTTAATTTAGGCGGATTAAAATGTTTTACAAACCATTCCAGGGAACCAATTGCCAAGTCAATGGGCATGGATGCCTTTTCTGACCCCGCCGAAGCATAACAATAAATACATCGCAAATTACAATTTCTAGTTAATAATAATGTCAGTGAATTAAATCCCTGCCAATTGCTATCTTGCCTCGTTGACTTTGGAAGCGAACTAAAAAACCCATGAGCCACAAGTCCATTGTAAAGACCTGATCCGACCTCCGGATATTTATCAATCCTTGCAATTAAACTATTAAATGGTGCGTAAACAATAAATTCTTTTCTATCTTGCAATACTAGAGTATCGCCGATCAATTTAATTTTATTCTGTTCTAATGATTGTTTTTGTTGCAGCATTTTATTCTCCCTTCTTGGTTGTTGTTTTAATTTTCAATGTACCGCCAGCATTTAATGTCACTGGTATGACCCCTTAGCTTAACAAAAACTAACATCTCTTGTCAATACCCTAAAAAGAAAAAGCCGACGATTGCGATGAATCGTCGGCTTTGAGTTTTAATTACCTGCGGCCCAAGTGCCTGAGCTGCAGAAGTCGGTTGTGAAGGTTCCATTTTCAACTAGGGCACTGCTAAATGTCCCAGCATGCGTCACTATACAACCGCCAGTATTTGTTACGGTAAAATTGATCTTGTTATTGGTTATCGTGCCAGAACCGTTGGTATAACCCGCGGGAATATTTGTATATGTAAATCCTTCTCCGTCCTGGACAACATAACCTACTTGCCCACCACTTCCATTATATGCTATAGCCCACTGTCTACTTGGATTGGAGGAGGTGATACCAATGTTAATAATCGACTTAACACTGACCGCGGAGGTGATGCTGTCGCCCGTGACCGTGAGAGTGATGATAGGAGTAGTTGCTCCATTGTCAAACCAATCTTTGTGGGTAGCGACCGTCACTCTCTCATTGTATGTACCACTCTGGGTATAGGTCGCGATCGTGGCGTCGGCGGTTGACCAAGAGAAAGGAATGTCAGCGATGGTGCTCCCGTCGCCAGCTTTGGCCGTAACCAGAAGCTCATAGACCTGGGTATTTGACCCGTCTTCTTTTGGCACCTTGATCACTGGACCGGCTGGGTCAAAGACCTTGGTGTCGCTCGTGTTCGGAGAGGTGATAGTGATACTGGCCACGACTGGATTGGCTACCGTGACATTTATGCTCGCGGTCCCGGTCTGGTTCGCCGTATCATAGGCAATCACTTTGATTGTGTGGCTGCCGTTGGCTACGGTTCGTGGATTCCAGGAGTAGCTGGAAGCAGTGGCCTTGAGCACATTGTCAATGTAGATTTCCACTTTGCTAACTCCGATATCATCATTCGCTGTAGCGGTGATGTTCGTGGTAGTAGCAACCACTGATCCATTGGTTGGATTCGTGATGGTCACGCTCGGCGGTTGGTCGGGCGGAGTGTTTTGGACGAGGACGATAATCTCCGTCACTGCTGTCTGATTGATAGAATCGTAGGCAATGGCTTTCAAAGTATGATTGCCATTGGCCGTAGCAGTTGCCGATCCAGACCATTGGTAGGGGGCCGTTAGCGAAGCTAGAAGCGCATTGTCCAAGTAGACTTCTACTTTGGTTACCGCCTTGTCGTCATTCGCCGTAAGCGCGATGCTCCAGGCATCCTTGATCGTGGCGCCGGTTACCGGGCTTGTGAAAGCCACCGTGGGTGGATTGTCCGCTACCGTCGGATTGCTCACTACGATGATTACATCCTTCTCTACACAGAGGCTTACAATATTGCAAGCCTTGACCTTGATCACCTGAGTGCCAGGGTCCATCTTTGCGGTCCAGGTATAGGGCGCGGTCTTGACCGTCGCCTTGATTAGGCCGCCTAGGTAAAATTCTACCCGATCAATGCCCTTGGCATCAGAGACCTTGGCTTCCACTGTGACGGGACTCGTGACCGTGGAATTGTTCACCGGTGAGGTGATTTCCAAAGTCGGGGGAGTGTCAGTTGTCTGCTTGGCGCAGATGCTGGCCTGGCAAGTCTCGTCGGTTTTGCAATCAGCGTCAACCTTGCAGGTGGCGCCGACTGTGCTCGTCGCGCAGATGCCGGCCTGGCCTGCCTGCGCAGGCAGGCAGATCTGGCCAGACTTGCAATCAGCCGTGACCTTGCAGGTGACGGTCGTCGTGTTTGAATTGCCGCCGCTCTTCTTACCGCAGCCCGCGCCTATCAATACAATTAGAGCTAAAACCAGAATCATTGTTCCCTGTTTCATTTCAGTCCTCCTTTTTAATATGGGTTAAAGTTTGTTTTCAAAGTCCTAGTTTCTATTTAATTTTCGTAGCTATACCTTATCATAAATATTGAGGAATGTCAAGGATTTAAGAAAAACAAAACCAGCCTCTTTTAGAGACTGGTTTTTAATATTTCTTTTACTGACATTTTCCTTGCGTGATGCCTTGTGTGCAATCCCCATCACCACTGCACAAATTCCCTATATTCACTCCAATGACACATGTCTTAAACGGATACCAAGTGAGGCATGGGAATGTTCCGTTATCCCCATTCACCGTCATGCTCTCGTCCTTTTCCAGACACCGACCCCAAACACCTTGGGCATTTAGCTTGATCGTGACTGTTGAACAGATGCCATCGCCCGCGCCCGAAGTATTACAATCGGCATTAGTACTACATTCGGCGTAGACATCCACCTTCTTTGCGCCTCCTACCGTTAGCGCGCCACCCGCCGTACAAATCTTCATGCTCGCGGGCAAAGTCTGATTTGCGCCATAGTATATGGTCTTACCGCCGGCATCTACTTGCTGATAGGTACACTCGCAGGCGTTGCCCGTGCCCACATTGCAAATATTGGCCTTGGTAAATCCCGCCAAACCGGCCACGCTCGCGGGGAAAGGAGAGGTGACCACCGGATAAGCGCGGCAAATAAAGTTTGGCTGGCTATTGGCTAGATCGCCTGTTGTCGTATTAATGTTTTCTATTGATGGCCTATCTAGTATAGAGAAACCAGAGTAATCGCCGTAGCGGAAACCGATGTCGCGATTTTTATATGTTGTTTTGATAGCGTCGATTCCACCGATCCAATTTTTGGCCAAGCTCGGATCTACTCTTCTCACACAAATACTAGCATTGCCGACTTTGGCTTCTTCGCAGGTAATGATGCCCGGATTGGGAGTACCGCTGCAGACTCCATCAGTCTTGCCCTTACAATCATAGAGCCACTGTCCGCAGATACGATCGCTCCGCACTTTGACGAGCTCATAGTTGTTCACGCCGGGATTGGTGTTGAAGAAGCGCACACAGCCCTTGGTCCAATCCTCCTCCACGCACTGGTCTTTCACTATCCGCTGATTATCCAAATAATAATAATGAGTGTTTCGTTCTTCTTTCACCTCCATGTCGTCATAGAGCACATAGTCGGCCCCTTCCGCGTCAGGATAGCTATAGACTATTACATTGGAAGCATTCACCGTGCCGAAAGGATTCTTGAGATCAGGATCCGGATAGGTGGGAGAGAAAAGATCGGCTGTATCGCAACGGCCATTGGAATCCGCGTCAGCGCAGGCATTGCGCGGACCATAGAGATGGGCGGTACGATTTTCTGAATAGGCATTGCCTGAACCGGAATATAGCGGCACAGTATATTTCACTTCCAGTTTCTGCCACTGGCCATTGCCAATCTTTTTTACCATATTTACATATTTTCCATTCACCGTGCTTCCCTCATCTCCCAGGGCCAAACGGCCATAGACTCCGGGCTTGGCTTTGAAAAAGACGCTCGCAATATAGGTCTTACCGCGCTTGAGACCGGCGATGGTTTGATTAACTTCCGAGCTTTGATTATCCGCGGAATTTCCATCTGATTTCACGATCTTCACCGAAGACTTGCCGGTATGCGCCTGGCTATCCAAGGCTACCGCGCCGGTTCGCGTTTGCCAACCATTTGGATCATCGTAGCTGGTATTTATTAAACCTGCCTGATGGCCGTCTTTTGTATAATCACAATAATCTTCGCAGGTATTGGCTCCGGCGATGCTTGGTGTCTTTCGGCAATCACTGAGACAGGCGGCTGTCCTCGAAGTCTCAAAGTCGCCATTTTGCGCGTAGCTCGGATCAAAGTCAATGAATTCACTGCAGGCATTATATGTTTCATTGCAGAGACCGGTCCAATTATTGAAATTGCTTTCCGTATTTTTGTACAACTTGAAAACATCCTCCACGCACCTGGCCGGACCGGTACCAATCGTCTTCCAGAGGCCGCTATTTTCTTGGCAAGACACTTGATCCGTATAGCTTGTTAATTTTCTCATACATTGCGCATTGTCCGGATTCCAAATGATATCTTGGCAGTCTTGTTTGCTCACTTTATAGCTTTCACCCGTACAGGCTGCTACTGTTGTCTCTACTCCGGCAACCGATTTTTTCTGCATACTTGAACGCCAAATTCCTCCGACATAGCTGCAATTTTGAGCACTGCTGGCATTCAACTCTTTGTAGCACTTTTTGCCTGTATCATCCCAAACGCGAGAACAGTCTCCGGCCTTACTCGCGATCGCTTGACAGCCTTCGTCCGTCCTTTGCTTGAACCAGCCCGAGACGGTTTCTTTCTGCACGACCACGCTCGTTCGATATTCGCAGAGCTTGGCATCCGGCTTTTTGAAATAGGCCGCGCCTGTCGTATTCCGGTATTCCTCGCAGCCGAGCTCCTGGTCTCGGCAAAGTATCGGGTTCGCCACGCCGGCATAATTGTCGGGATTATCCAAAATATATTTGTCAGTGAAGTCCTTGATCCGGCCTTGGCTATAGTTGGGCGAGCCGACTGTCCGGCAGCCCTTGTCCGCGGCGGCGCAGTATTTCTTCGGATCATTCACCATCGTCACGAGCTCGTCGGCTCCCACGTAGGCATTGTCCTCATCCGGCGCGCCGGCATTAAAGGCTTGGCCAAAAGGCGTACTGGAACTATTTTTGGTATCAATCATGAGCTCGCAGCCTACTGCCTCCTCGCGGCAAACTCGGCTAAAAGACTTGAGATTGGCCGTTTGGCCCTTTTGATCCTTGTAAGCTTGGCAGCCGAGCATAGCCTGCGGCACTACCTGGCCAAAATTGTTTGTATCGCAAGAGGCCGGAGTCTGCCAGGAATCTTTGACAAGGAAGAGATTGTCCGTCACTTCCTTCACCATAATATTATCAAGATATGACACGTTAGACAGACCGGAGAATTCCAAATATTGATCACCCGTGATATTCCAAGTGATAAAGACCGGACCCAAAGTATAATAATTCCAATTGGCTCCGAGCTTGGCGGTCGGCGTATTATCGTCATCGTCGGCCAGGCTGAAATAGGTCTTCGCCGGATCCGGAACGCTCGCGAATCTGATGGTCAATGGATTCAGGTTGGCGCCAATCTTTTTGCCGGAGAAAGATAAAGTATAGGTTTTTCCGGCGGCAATATTCACCTTCTTCCTAATAGTGGTGGTCCCCGCCGGAATATAGAGCGAATGTCCGCCGAGAGTCGTGGATTCATTGCTCGGCACTCCGCCTGCCCAATCTTCATTGGTCCCGGACTCAAAAGTGTCATTCAAAGTATTCTTGACATTATTGCCGGCATTGCCGATATATTCACGGCAGCCGGAAACTGCGGCGTTGCAAGACAGCGCCTCGCTTGGTATGGCCATGAAAATATTTTTGGTGCATTGTCCTCCATTGGCGCTATCCCAGACGCCGCCAAAAATTTGCGTGCATTCTTGTTCGGTCTTGGTGCATTGGCCATTATTCCAATCACCTTGATATAGCGCGCAAAGAGTGGCGCTCGTGGCTACCTGGCTATTGATATTCTCCAAATCAATAATGGAAGTATTGGTCTTTCGATACGGATGGCAATCGTCCGACGAAGTGATAGTCTTCGTATATAGGCGATAAGAAATATTGCCTGAAACATCATAAAATTGCCGGCAATCAGGCAAATTCCCGGCCTGGAAGACCGCCTCAGTACAACGACTGAAGTCCGTGAACTCGGGCACATATTTGGGCGGGTTGGTGCCAGCCTCGCCCGCAAACAAAGGATCACCATTGATCAAGCTATAGACTTTCAATTGATAGCCCGTGGTATCCGAACCCTCCCAAGTATAATAGGTCGCGGCATTTGATGGCGTGGCCGGCTTCTGGCACTGGCGAAGATAAGTATAATATTCTATGCCTTCGCCGCCGCGGGCAATAGCGTCCAGATTGGTGAATTGATCACAACCCGCCTCAGCTGCCTGACAGGTCTTGGCCGTCTTCGGAATGAAGTAGAGCGGGAATTCAGCGGACATGAAGTTCGTCTCTTTCTGCTTGTAGGTCGCATAGCCCACGCATTCAGCCGGACAAATGTCCGTTTGGCGCGCAATGCCCGAGATCCACGGATCCCCGGTCGCGGGGCTATATTTGGCGCAACCGATTTCTTCGGGGAAACATTGGAGGGCGTAATTGGAACAGCTGGCTGCGTCCAGAGGATGCTCATAGCACTTGAAACCACTGCCTTGATCCTGCCAGAAACCTTTATAAGTACTGCCTGTACAAACTGCTCGGCTAGTAGCCGCATCAATTGTCAGCGCTGGATGAGCTAGAGTGTAGCCAAGACAACTGAGATAGGCTGGCGCTTGTTTGAGATAAGTTTTATTCACTCGGCCATAATCGCGATAATCAGAAGCAATAGTGCCGCGCTCAAGCATTAGGGCGTCAATATAAAGACTATTGCCAGCTCCGGCCGGAACATAAAGATAGACAATTACTCCCCGCCCTTCTTCCGGCACGGTCAGAGTCACTCTCTTCGGCAGCCAGCTCGTCGTGGCGGTAAATTGTTTTGAGCTGCGGTCGGTCTCACCGATCACATTGGCATCGCGGGCGAGATAAAGGCCAAACGGCACGGTGCCGGACTCCGATCGGGCATAGAGCGAAACAGTAAAACTATCGCCCGGATAGACTATATTGCCATCGTTGGCCGGCAAAACTAATTTGTACTCTACTGTTCTTGCCCGGCCGGCGCTGGGCAAATCAATCTTCAGACTGCTGGCGCCGGAATAAAAATTATTTTGTCCGGAAACTTTGGCCACGCCGGAATTTGGAGTAACTGATCCCGAAGTACACTTGCCAATGACTGGATTCCAGGTTTCGGCGCAAGCCTCCTTGGTTGTGGCTGAATCTATTATGTTCATTTCTTGAACGACAAAACCCTTGGGCGCCTGGCCATCATCGCCGATTTCAAAATCAGAATTAGCTATGAAATTCGTCCCCTCGCCCGTATTGATGAATTCTTGGCAACCACTAGCGTCGGCCGAACAAGTCCCGGCATTGCGATTGAAATAGGTCCTGTCGCTCTCGCAAACTCCAGCCTCCACGGATGTTGTATTTGTTGAAGATGTCTGGCAAGTATTATTATTTTCGTTCCAAAAACCATTGCTCTTCAAACAATCAGTTTCTGTTGGCGAATCTATCCTTTGCCAAATACGCGGTATGCCATTCAAAGGCTTGTCGCAATCTGCCCTGCTGATCGTGCAGATTCCGAGCGAGCTATTCCAAGCCGTACCGCCCGCGCGCGCGCAATCAGCTGAATTATTCTGGCTCGTGGCCACTGGCCGATCCTGCCAATCGCCGGCAAAATATTCCCGGCTATACCACTGGCAGCCGACATTAGTGGAATTGCAAACATCTTCGCCGGTCACCGAGCTCCGGACATAGCTCACGCCCTGTCCGCCCTGTTCCGGACGCGTCTGGAAGGTCTGACAGCTATTGTATTCGCCAGGACAGGAATCGGCGTCAAATCTCCAGACATTTTTTTCTTTCACGCAATAGCCCCAAGCGTTTTTGCAAACGCCATTGTCGTCTTCGTCCAGGCAAGTCTGGATATCCACGCAAATCTGCTGGCGCTGATTGCTCTCCGGCGCCGTGAGCGTCTGGCCATAGCCGCGGCTCGCACAGCGGGTAGGCGGCAGTTTGAGCACC
>Ga0172379_10012264_pt1 | contig 10069 bp, 6 predicted proteins | sample GrowelOW334metaG_FD_119756 | JGI IMG/M metagenome (GOLD analysis project Ga0172379, IMG submission 119756) | Groundwater microbial communities from an aquifer near a municipal landfill in Southern Ontario, Canada - Groundwater well OW334 metaG | ecosystem: Environmental > Aquatic > Deep...
CAGGCTGATCGCTCCCAAGAGCTCATATCGACGGAGCGGTTTGGCACCTCGATGTCGGCTCGTCACATCCTGGGGCTGGAGAAGGTCCCAAGGGTTGGGCTGTTCGCCCATTAAAGTGGCACGTGAGCTGGGTTCAGAACGTCGTGAGACAGTTCGGTCCCTATCTGTTGTGGGCGTTGGAGATTTGAGAGGACCTGACACCAGTACGAGAGGACCGTGTTGGACATACCTCTAGTGTACCTGTTGTGGCGCCAGCTGCATCGCAGGGTAGCTACGTATGGAAGAGATAAGCGCTGAAAGCATCTAAGCGCGAAGCTTCCCTCAAGATGAGATCTCCTTTAAGGGTCGTCGTAGACTACGACGTTGATAGGCTGTAGGTGTAAAGGCGGTAACGTCAAAGCTGAGCAGTACTAATTACCCGTAACTTTATGGCTTAAGCTGATTTTTCTCTCTTATTACCTTTAGAATTTTCTTACCGTATGTCAATCATATTATCCCTTTCATTAGGGCATGAGCTTTAGGTGGCTTAAGCGGCGGGGTTCCACCTCTTCCCATTCCGAACAGAGAAGTTAAGCCCGCCAGCGCCGATGGTACTGCATTCGTGTGGGAGAGTAGGACGCCGCCGACTTTTTTTAAAAGCCCCGATTCACCAGAGTCGGGGCTTTTTGTATCTTTACCCGTCATGAAAATACCGGCCTTACTTATTCTCCTCCTGACTGCTTCATTTCCCCTGTTCAGCCAGAAAACAAAAAAATCCGAGGTAACCCGGTTCCACTATCAGGTCAATACACGGATCTCAACCCCGCAACCCATGGATACCACCCTCCCGGGCAGCCAACGCCACCATGCCCTCTATTCAACCTTCGGTTCCTGGTCAGGCCTCGGAAATAACGGTCTCCCCGCCCTCATCAACCAGTACCGGCCAGTCAGAAATGCCCTGAACCCTAAATTATTCGAGGGTTTTGACGCCTATGGAGTCAATAGCCCCGACCTGATATTCTATTCATCCAACAGCCCCTATTCCTTGCTCCGCTACTCCAGCGGCGGAACCGCGGATAAAAACGGCCAGACCATCGGAGCCATCTTTGCCCGGAACCTGAAGAACAAAAGCAATATCACCATTACCGGCAACTATATTAATTCGGAAGGCCATTTCGCCAGCCAGAAATGCAACTCCTCCATGATCCGGGCAAATTACCTGCTCAACCGGAAAAACTACTCCCTGGTCACCGGAATCGCCCGATACTCTTTCGGCTTCGCGGAAAATGGCGGACTGGAATCGGATGAAGAACTTACCAATGCCAGTTTTCCAAATCTTATCAGTGTAAACCTTTCTGCGGCTGCAACTAAAATCAACTTTCTCTCCTGGCAGGGGGTTCAGACCTGGACTCCCGGAAAAAAACACTCAAACCCTTCCCCGTCACCGGCCAACAACCTGAAGCAAGATAGCCTGAAACCAGACAGCCTGCCTATGCCGCGTCCGGCTGTAATTGATTCCACCGTAAAAAGCCCCGGACTGCGCTTGGTCCATACCTTCAGAATTGCCAATGTTACCAGGAAATATTCGGATGCTAAACCCGACACCTCATTTTATCAGAACACTTATTCAGACGATAGGATCACCAGGGATTCCATGAAGTTCCTGTCATGGATAAATGATATCAGCCTGCTCACCGATACCATACATATCGGAACTCATCCTGTTTTGATCAAGGGAGGGTTAAACCCGGAATTTTTCCGCTACCAGTTTGAGGACAGCATTAACTATGGTTATTCCCTTGGCCTGAATGGCAGCATCGTCAGGAAGGGCCTGTACACCTCACTTGGATTTTCGGGGAACTGGGTTGCGGCTGGTTACAATCCGGGCGACTTTAATGTTACTGCTTCTTATTCTCTCATTCCCGGTCAACGACCCGACGGATCGGAGATTTCCCTGGAGGTTTTTACCCGCGGCTGCTCTCCGGATCCTGTGATCCGGTATTACCGTTCAAACCATTTCCGGTGGAGCAATGATTTTGCCCGGCAATTTGAATCCGGCTTAAAAATCAGATGGAACATTCCTGCTGCAAAAGCTTCGCTTGGAGCCAATATTACCACTAACAAGGGTTGGGTCTATTTTGATCCGGAAGGTCTTCCGGCCCAGCTTAATGACCGCATGACCGTGTTTTCACTGCGCGGAACCAAGGATTTTGCCGCCGGGGCTTTCAGATCGACCCTTTCTGCCTTGGCTCAATATAGCACATCGGATAAAATCCGCCTGCCCTGGTTCGCTGGATCCACGTCAACTTATATGCACCATGACATCAATTTTAAATCAACGGGTGGGAAGCTGGAGGTGGAATATGGGTTGGATCTGGACTTTACCACCGGATTCTTGGGCTATGCCTATATGCCTGCAACCGGGATATTCTATGCAGAAAATGAAAAGGTCCTGGGCAATTATCCCGGTCTGAACGTATTTGCCCAAATGAAGGTCAAGCGAACGCGGATATTCGTTGCCTGGTGTGAAACCTTTGCCGATCTCCTGCCTCAGGAATCCTTTGCCGTGCTTCACTATCCATCAATGAGGCCTCACCTGAAATACGGATTTTACTGGCATTTCTATGATTAATGATAAAATCAGGCATCTGCAGGAATGCCTCAAAGGAGAACTGCCCGGACGAAAAGCCCAGGAACTTATGGCTCCGTCGATCCGGCCGCGGGGTTCGGCCCTTTTCGATGGAAGCAACCCTCGATCAAGTGGCGTAATGATTTTATTATTTCCGACCGAGCAGGGAATCAGCACTGTTTTTATTGTCAGGACAGCCGGAGGGCCGCATGGCGGACAAATTTCATTGCCCGGGGGTAAGCAGGAAAAATCCGATCGCGATCTGTCGAAAACCGCCTTGCGTGAAACACAAGAGGAAATCGGCGTGGATCCTTCATCGATCCTGGAAATAGGGACCCTGACCCCCCTTTACGTTCCGCACAGTAATTTCTTTATCCAGCCTGTCATCGGGTTTGTTGAATTCCATCCCACCTTTATTCCAGACCAAAAAGAAGTTGCCGGGGTTATTGAAATACCCCTAATGCAACTTTTCGATCCTAAAAACAGAAAATCGATGATATTATCGGCCGCCGGTGCTGAGATTACCGCTCCCTATTATGAGGCTTCCGGACACCGAATCTGGGGCGCCACTGCCATGATCATCAGCGAATTTGAACGGATCTTTATTTCCTGTATTTCCGGATAAAATCTTCTACCTCAGGCACTCCGCCTTGATAGACCAAATATCCGTTGTACGGTTCCCGGCCTGTGATTTCTTCGTTGATCGGTTTCAGCATAATCTCTTTAACCTTCTCAAGATCCGATGTTTGACCGAGTGCCCAGCCCAGCTTGATATAGGCGGCTTCGGGAAGCATATTCTCCAAGGGGATGACCCCCATGGCCATGAGGTCACGGCCTGTATCATACACATACATATGGACATAGCCCCATAGGGTTTGCACCGTCATATAGATGGCCACACCCAGGTCCCGCGCCCGCTCAATGGCCGGATACAACTCCTTGTTTACATGGCCAAGGCCGGTGCCGATGATGATAATCCCCTTATAACCCAGATCCACCAGCGAATTAATGGTATCCGGATGCATATGCGGGTAAAAATAGATCATCGAAACCCGGTCTTCGAAAAACGGATAGATATCAACGTTCCGGTCTTTCCTCCGGTGATTGTACTTTTTCTTGATCAGCTTGATCTCTCCGCGTTTAACGGTGGCAATGGGGGTATCTCCGATGGTGCGGAAAGTTGAACGGTAGGAGGAGTGCATTTTCCTGACGCGGGTTCCGCGGTGAAGGAAACCGTATTCATCGGATGTCGGTCCGAACATGCACACCATAACTTCGGCAATGTCCCCATGTCCGGCTGCATAACAGGAATGCATCAGGTTAAGTGCCGCATCCGAAGAAGGCCGGTCGGAGGAACGCTGGGAGCCGACCAGTATGATGGGTACCGGCGGATTCTGGACCATGAACGAAAGTGCCATGGCCGTATGGTGCAGGGTATCCGTACCATGACCGATCACAATACCGTCGACCCCGCTTTCGATTTCTTTTTTTATGGCGATGGCCAGGGCTTTGTATTGATCGGGCCCCATATTTTCACTGAAAACGGCGAATACCTTTTCGGTATTCAGGTTGCAGATCTCGGCCAGCTCCGGAACAGCCCCGTATAATTCTCCCGGCGAGAAGGCGGGAATCACTGCACCGGTGCGGTAATCCAGCCGGCTTGCAATTGTTCCGCCTGTTCCGATCAGCTTAACCTTTGGAAGATTCGGAGTGAAGGGGAATTCTTTTTCAGGGATCTTATAATTGGCCTTGAAATAGTTTATCTCCTTCATTGACAGTATAGTAGTCGTATCAATTCCGATATTGTACCCGGTGGCTATTTTCACCACGATGTGGTGTTTGTCATCGTTTTCAGCCCGTGGAAGGACGGTTCCTTTAAAATAGCCCCTGGTCGTTTCAAATTCTGCTATGCCCCAAACCCTGACATTAAACTTTTTTAATATATCGAGGCCTTCCCCTTTATATCCCTGGAAAAAATCTTCGTTCATAATGAGTCTGTGGACAATTGTTCGGTGATTTCTTTTGCAGCCTGTACTTCGATGAGCCGGCTGTATTCGTTGAGCGGAATATTTCCCAGCGCCTGGTTCCGGATCTGACCCATCAGCCAGTTGACAACCACATCGGGCCGGTCGGATTTCCGGATCTCGCGAAATTTTCCGATCAGGAAGCTGACAGGGGCGAGCAGCTCTTCCTGGCTCCGTTTTTTAAATTTCAGGCTGGTGAGTATGCTGGTAAAATCCATCTTCGGATATTCCATCAATACCGACAAAATGGATTTTGCTATCGCCGGATCGAGGCGGTTTGAACGGATAAAGCCAAACAACTCATAGATGATTCCGGGAGAAAACTCTTTATGTGGATGTTTCTGGCCTTCAAGGTATTTAAGGGTGTGTCCGAGGAAAATCCCGATCATTTTATGGGAATAACCCAGCTCATCCGAAATCTTTTCGATCAGTGGTACCAGGTTCTTTTTCAAAAGGTACAGGTAGGTGTCGGCGGGGATTCCCCATTCTTTCATTTGGGAGATCCTCGTGCTGACCGGCACCGGGAGTTTCTGCCCGAGCTGGTTGATATACTCTTCGGTTAAAGGGATCGGAGCAGAATCGGTATCCGGATACATGCGATCGGCACCCGGCAATACGCGTTCGAAAAGGGTAGTGCCGTTGGAGAAGGCTTTCCGGGTTTCCCTTGGAACAATGTCGAAAGCCATCAGGCAACGTTCCCGAATGGTATCCAATGCGGTCTGGATGTCCGCCTCGGGTCCCCAGAATACAATCTGCGCATCATTTCCATTGCTGTTCAGCCATTTCCTGATCTTGTCGAAATCCAGTTGAGGTGATTGGTCATTGATGGATTCGGAAGTGACGAGATTCGGTTTTTCAATGCAGGCGATCACTTTCAGTCGGTCGGACAATTCATCGGCAAAGCATTTACCCGGTTGGGTGAAATGGGACAGAATCCCCTGAAATGAAGGTAGGTTAACCGCATAAATCCGGTTGCCGCATTTGCGCGCATTGTTAATGACCGCATCATCTGAATTTAACTTCTCATAAACCAGGGGAACGGATTTGATCTGCCAGGCGGTTTTTTCCGGGATCCTTTCTTTGAGTATCTCCCTGATCCTCAATAAGGCAAACTGCCGGAAGGCTTCATTATGGCTAAGACGGGGAATCCATTTATTATGTGATACCCCTTTGATTTCGACCCGGTCGCCGCCCCGGCAGCTGACATTCACATCTTCGCGTCCCGAACCGATGCCGGTTCTGACCCGTCCGGTGCTGCGGTTGAGGAAACGGATATATTCCGCGGCTTCCCGCAATTCATAAGGAGTTTCGCAATCGGGATAGGTCACCGTTTCAATCAGCGGCATCCCCAAACGGTCGGTTTTATATATTCTCGTATGCCCGATATCTGAAATTTCACGGCATGAATCCTCCTCGATACTCAACTGGATGAGCCTGACTTTTTTGTTCGACAGCTGGATTTCACCTTCGACGCCCAAAATGGCCGTACGCTGGAACCCGGTCGGGATGCTGCCGTCGAGATATTGTTTCCGGGTGATATGGACCTCCCCTACTATATTCAGGTTCGACAGCAGGGAGATTTCCAGGGCATAGTCGAGGGCTTCCCGGTTGATTTTGAATGGCGGCGTGTCGTCAATATCATACGTACAGGCATTTTCATTATTCAGCCGGTATATGATCTCTTTGCGGGTTTTGAATTCCATTAGGGCCGTTCCGTCGTATTCGCCCATTTCACTTAGCGTAGGGCGCATATGACGTATCAGTTCACCATCATAATCGTCATCATGGTTGTAGATCCCCGCAGGACATCTGCAAAAAAGTTTCTGGCGTGTATTCAGTTGCTGATGAACCTCCAGACCTGACATGAACCCGATCCGTTTCCAGTCCTCGGAGGTGGCCTGGTGTAGGGGGACGTAACCTATCGCCTCTTTGGATTCCAGATGGTTACGAAGAGCATCAAATGAATTTCTCATACAATGGGCAGAAAATTTGAAAATTAGTCAAATTTTATAGTTTTTCCGGGGCTGATCCGGGTTAAAATTCTTGAAGGTATCAGCATCATTATCAGCGTCAGCACTAGCGTTCCCGCGTTGAGCAGGATCAGGTGAAGAGGATTGATATGTATCGGTACCGAATCGACAAAATAGGATTGGGGATTCAGGGAAATTACTTTGAAATGATCCTGGATTACTGCTAATGCTAACCCAATCAGGTTACCCAGCAGCAATCCCTTCCCAATAATGTATCCCGCCTGATAGAGAAATATCCGGGACATCGACTGGTTGTTGGTTCCCAAGGCTTTCAATGTCCCGATCATTTTAGTACGGTCGAGAATGATGATCAGCAAGCCGGAAATCATGTTGAATCCGGCGATCAGGATCATCAGGGTCAGGATTACCCAAACATTCGTATCGGTGAGACTCAAAAAATCGAAAAATCCAGGTGCCAGATCCTTTAATGTTTTGATTTGAAGTAGATTGCTTGAATCAATATTTAATCGGTCGATCGATTCGCGAATAGTTTCGGCAACCTCTTCCATTTTTGCCGGGTTTACCAGCCGGATTTCAAATCCGCTGATCTCACCTGATTTCCAGTCGTTGATTTCCCTGATTTGCGAAAGATTGCAATAGACGAAAACCTTGTCATACTCCTCCAGACCGGTTTCATAAATTCCGCAAACTTTAAACGGCCTCATCCTGGGAGGATCCTGTATGAAATAAGTGGTCAGCTTCATTCCGGATTCCACCTTCAGGAGTCGTGCAAGTGACTTGGAAATAAGGATCTCCAGAGAATCGGGATTATTTGGATCGGGAATCCTGCCAGCCGAAAGGTTCTTTTTAAAGAAACCCCAGTCGTATCCGGCTTCCACCCCTTTCAGAATAATGCCTTCGAGTACCTTTCCCGACTGAACGATGCCCGGTTTAGTGGCAAAAGGGTATATCCCGCTGACCTCCTTATTTTTTTTCAATTGTTCGAGGAAAGGCTGATCCAAGCTGATCGGACCGGCTTCCCATGAATTATTTGCGCTCAGGCTGCTGATTTGAATATGCGATCCAAAACCGGTAAGTTTATCCTTGATTTCTTTTTTAAATCCGGTAAGAATCGCCACTGACAGGATCATGACTGCAAGGCTGAGGGAAATGGCAATAACAGAAACATTAACCAGGGCATTGGCGCCCGATTTTTTACCCGGATGGCTCCGGATGATTCTTTTAACGATGAAAAGTTCGAAATTCACAGGCGAAACCTGATTTTAGGCAAATGTATCAATTATGAAGTTAAAACCTTTAACATGGCTGGTTATCCTGCTCTGTTCCGTAACAGGAATACAGGCTCAGCTGTTTCCCGGCCTCAAGCAATCCCGGGTTGTCTGCGGAGCTGAACGAATGGGACTCTACCTGCCTGGCATTGCCGGGAAAAACATCGGACTGGTGGCCAATCCTGCCAGCAGGGTGGGACCGCTTCACCTATTGGATACCTTGCTCCGGTCGGGAGTTCAGGTGCAAAAGGTTTTCGCTCCCGAGCATGGATTCAGGGGAGAGGAAGAGGCCGGGGCGACCATCCGGGACGGGAAAGATCCAATGACCGGTATTCAGGTTATCTCCCTCTATGGCAACCATAAAAAGCCAACCCCGGCGGATCTCAACGGGATCGATGCGGTTATTTTCGATATTCAGGATGTAGGGGTACGCTTCTATACCTATATTTCAACCCTGCACCTGGTTATGGAAGCTTGTGCGGGTGAAGGAAAGCCGGTGATTATCCTGGACCGGCCAAATCCGAACGGATTTTATATTGACGGACCGGTATTGGACACCGCTTTCAAGTCATTTGTCGGAATGCATCCGGTTCCGGTCGTTCATGGCATGACTATCGGGGAATATGCCCGGATGATCAATGGAGAAAAGTGGCTTCAAAATGGCATGCAATGCGATCTGACAATAATACCCTGCATGGGTTATGATCATTTCACCGAATATATTCTTCCGGTAAAACCTTCGCCAAACCTGCCCAACCAGCTCTCGGTATATTTGTATCCCACGCTTTGTTTTTTTGAAGGATCAGTGATCAGTATCGGGCGCGGCACCGGCTTCCCTTTTCAGGTTTACGGACATCCGGCTCTTCCCGGGGATTTTAAGTTTACGCCGAAATCCATTCCGGGGACCAGTCTGCATCCGCCACTTGAAAATAGGCTTTGCAGCGGGCGCGACCTGCGTCGCGACGGCCTGGCCGAGCTTTCGAAGAATCCCGGTCTGATGATTGAATGGCTGATAGATACCTACCGCAAATCGAATTTAAAAGCCGGTTTCTTTAATGGTTATTTTGACACCCTGGCAGGGGGCAAACAACTGCGGACACAGATTGAGTCTGGAGTTTCAGCACCAGAAATCCGCAAAAGCTGGCAACCGGGATTGCAGAAGTTTCAAAAAATGAGGGAGAAATATTTGCTGTACGAGGACCGTTAAATGTAGGGGAGGAGCAACGGCATAAGCAGTCAACCTAAGGGTTTTTTGCTCTCTGAGGGTGAAGTTTGAAGTAAGAATGTTGAGATTCCAATTCAGAATTCCGAATGCCGAAGTACAAGATTCAGGTCCCCATGAAGTTGAAGGCTACTACTTCATAAATACTTGAATCTCTAACCTCGGAACTCGGAATTCTGAATTGGAATCTCAACTTTTCACCTTCCAACCTGGGTTTTGTAGGAGAAATATCCCTTCGGTTGACCGCATAAGCCCCGGCTCCTCCCCTACGGAAATTATTAATCCTTATATTCTTGGAGCGCGATCCGAAGGCATTCAACGGCATTCCGGAGATCATCCAGCTTGAGTACGTAGGCTATCCTGACTTCATCTTTACCCAGACCGGGTGTTGCATAGAAACCGGCGGCCGGCGCCAGCATAACGGTTTGGTTGTTGTAGTGGAAATCAGTCAGCAGCCATTTTGAGAAAACATCGGCATCTTTCACCGGTAATCTGACCGTGGTGTAAAAGGCACCTTTGGGATTCGGGCAGAAAACACCCGGGATTTCATTCAAAGCCTTGACCAGAAAATTCCTTCGGGCAATATACTCTTCGACCACCTCGTCGAAATAGGACTGAGGGGTATCGATCGCTGCTTCGGCAGCTATCTGGCCAAGACCGGGAGGGCTCAACCGTGCCTGGGCAAATTTCAGGACCGTGGAGAGTATATCGCAATTCCGGGTGATGACGCAACCGATCCTCACCCCGCATGCACTGAACCTTTTTGATACGGAGTCGAACATGACGGCATGATTGTCGAGGCCTTCCAGTTCAAGTACGCTGTGATGCTTCACCCCGTCGTAGCAAAATTCACGGTAAACTTCATCTGCAAAGAGGTACAGATTATGCTTGAGTACCATCTCGCGCAATTTCAGCAGCTCTTCCATCGAATAAAGATATCCGGTCGGGTTATTGGG
>Ga0172379_10012265_pt1 | contig 10067 bp, 6 predicted proteins | sample GrowelOW334metaG_FD_119756 | JGI IMG/M metagenome (GOLD analysis project Ga0172379, IMG submission 119756) | Groundwater microbial communities from an aquifer near a municipal landfill in Southern Ontario, Canada - Groundwater well OW334 metaG | ecosystem: Environmental > Aquatic > Deep...
CTTATTGCTTTAGAACTTACGCGTTAGAAAAAGGTCCGTTGCTGTCATTTCGACTCCCGTTCTTGGGGGCGGAGAAATCTTACTTGATTTTTTTCGCAAGATCTCTCGGCTCCAAGCCCCACCGCTCGAGATGACAACCGTGTAAGTTCTATACTTACTGCTTACCAGCTTATTTGAGTGCATAGCGATCTTTTGCTACTTTAGCAAAAGCTGGTTTTGTCTGGAGGTTGATGACGATGGTATTCTTCTTGACCATGCGCTGTTTCAAGACTTTCTTGGTAATCTCGTCCACAGTCAAGCCGGCTTTGTTGCCTTCGAGAACATATTTAATGATATCAGCGACTGTGCCGTCCTGATATCCCCACTCGGCCAGAGCGTAGATGCCGCGACCGATCAGGACAAATCGCTTGTCAGCGATCAGTTCATTGTGGACAGTAGCGCGAACGATACTTTTGTTGTTAAATTTTTGTGCTGAAATCGCTTTGGCAATGTCACCGAAATGCATCGGCTTACCGTTTTGCTTCAAAACAAAATAGATTTTGTCGCGAACATTCCGTGGATTGACTTCTGGCCACGCAGTTAACCCAATTTCACCGGAATCAGTTGTGATTAGTTTCTTACTGATCTCTGGAAGTTCTGACAAAAACGTCACCTTGAACTTTTTGTGGTCGGGATGCGCATCAATCAAAACATCAAGCGTCGCCGGTTTGTTTAGATTGTCGAGATGCTTGGCCCAATCGTTGATAACTTTGACAGCTTCATCTTTTGACATACTCGCCAAAATCCAGCCGGCTTCAAGCTCGGTTGTTTTTTCGATCTTAATAATCTGAGGCATCAAAGAAAAGACAAGATGCAAAGAATTGAATTCATCTTTGTTTTCCCAGTGGTTCTGCTCTAGAAATTTTTCGGCAATTTTAGAATGACTGGTGATGCCACCGCTTTTTTCAAATTCGGCAATAATTTCGAGAATAACAGGATTTTTCTTCTCAACGATTTCGCGTGCCATTTTTCTTAGTCCCTCACGTTCGATTTGGCGAATACGTTCGCGAGACAATTTAAGTTTGCGACCAATCGAAGAAAGCGTCTGATGGTCAGAACCAATGCCAAAACGACCGAGAACTACTGTGGCCTCATTTGGCTTCAAATTCGCGACTGAGTCTTTCACCAATTTGTGCGGACTAAAATTCTTAATTGCCATACTGCCTCTTGTTTAAATAATTATTCATTAATGTTTGTTTCTTCTGTGCCCAGAAGATTCTCAACTGCGGCCCACTCTGAGACTTCATCTTCCGGCACCAAGATAGTAAGCTTGTCGCCCGTCTCTGCCTTGAAATAAGTGACCGAGGCCGGTAAGACACGATATTCTGTCTCTCCTACCTTGACCACATATTTTCCCACTTCAACTTCGATCAGATTTCCAATCAATTTTACTCTTTTGACCGGACCAATCTGCTTATAGAGAAATGTCCCGTCATCAAGAATAGTTAGTTTCAAGATATCTCCGGAAACTAATTTCGATTTCGAAGCATAGTTCGCTGGAATCTGATATGACTTACCTTTTTCTGTAAGCATCGCGACACCGTCAAAAACTCCTTCGACGATCTGACCTTCTGCAACTGCGAGATTCTTTGCTTTACTTGCCAAATTTGTCCCAAATAAAACACTCTTGGCCTCGCGAATTCCAGCCTCAGCTTTGTCAAGTAATTTCTTGACCTCTTCTAAATTCATTTCTTTTGTCATTTTTGTCTTTATCTATTTTTTTGTCCGAGAAGTGACCATGAAAGGCATTTACTTTTGCCGAATCAGTAGTCTGGTTCCAGACTTTGTTTTACATTACCATAATAGTATCAATACGTCAACACTTTTTTTGTAACTGCTCACTCACTTAATATTGTCATCTCGACTCCTCGGTTCGTCGAGGGTGGAGAGATCTTGTTTCTTGTCTAATAAAAGATTTCTCCGACTATTCGCAGAGCTCATAGGGTCGAAATGACAGGCGTGAGTGAGCAATTACTTTTTTTGGCGCAACAAATTACTCGGTCTGTCGTTTCGACTCCGTGCTCTTGCGGGTGGAGAAATCTTAAAAATAACTGTAATAATTAGCTCTTATTTTGCCTGCGGCACCGCGGTAGATTCCATCCCTGGTAGATCAATTTTATCCACCTGAGAACGCTCGAGTATCTCTGCTTCGATCTGCTCTCTTGCCTTGCCGTATTTCATCCGTGAAAGCTCAGCGATCGCCTTGCCCAGTTTTGGATTTCCTTCGAAATCTTCCGGCCAGATACTGACACCGTTGAACGGTTTAGTCGGCGCACCATCGATCAGCATCTTGATATAAAAATTATATTTATCAATCGTCGTCAGATCTTCTGCTTTGAGCGGTTCAAACTCCTTGACGAAGAATTCTGCATCGGCCGCACCCATCCGAAAAGAAACCAGCGTTCCCGCGTTACCGATGACTGCTGCACGAATTTTTTCGTCTAGCTGCTCAATATACTGGTTTGTAATGTTCAAGCTCAATTTGTATTTGCGTGATTCAGACAGTATCGTCGCAAAAACATCGGTGACAAAGTTCTGAAACTCATCGACATAAAGAAAGAAAGGAATACGTTCGCTCTCTGGTATATCCTGGCGGGAGAAAGCGCCCATGGCGATCTTGGAGACGATAATCATACCGAGCAAGAAAGCATTTATCTCACCAATCAAACCCTTGGACAAATTGCAGATCAATATTTTTTTGTTGTCCATAATGTCGCGGAAGTCAAAGGATGACTTCGTCTGGCCGAGAATATTACGCATCATATCGTTGGTCATAAATCGGCCAAATTTCGAGGTGAAATAGTTGAGCATCTCTGACTTGTGGAAGTCAGCCGTCTTTGCCATCTGCTTCTCCCAAAAAGACTTGACGACTGGATCGGTCACATATTTGACTCTACTTTTTTCATATTCAGGATCAGTAAACAAACGAGGAATATCTATAATAGTACCGCCTTCAGGATGAGACATCAGCGTCAGCGAAGCATTTCTCATCCAGTGTTCGAACTGCGGACCAACCATGCCTGTCTGATTTGGATCAAACAATTTATAGAAAATCTGAATTGTCTCCTGAACCAAAAAGTCGCGCTGTTCCGGAGTCTTCCACTCCAACATATTCAGACCAAACGGCCGTTCTCTGTCAGATGGATTGAAATAAACAACATCCTCAGCTCGTTCCTTCGGGATATGATTGAGAATCCACTCGGCCGCATCACCGTTTGGATCGAGATAACAGACACCCTTGCCCTCTTCGATATCCTGACGAATCATATTTTGGAACATCACTGTCTTACCCACACCAGTTTTACCAATCTGATAGAGATGACGCAGGCGATCAGCTTCCTTGATGCGAATCATTTGTTCAGTACCACGATAGATTGCTTTTCCGATAATAGTCCCCTCTTTCGGAATATTTGCTGGTGGCGCCTCTCTCTTTGCCAATAGCCAGACGATGTTTGGCGTGTCGACAAAACGATTTGGCAGATGATAGATCGATGCCAATTCTTCTGTATTCAAAACGAAGCGTGGTCCCCTACCGTAAATCCGATATATATAATTAGCGACCTCTTCCGATTGTCGTTGTGGCTCTTTAGTGGCAAAACCATTTGAGTCTGGTGAATTGAACTGAGTAAATGAGCCGGCGATATGGTGCGACAGCTGCTTTGCCAGCTCTTTCGTCTCGGCCACACACGCCACTCTGATCTGACATTCGAAGCCAATCTTAGCCGCTTTCTCACCTAGGAGCTTAATCTGTGCTTCCTGCATCGGTGTAATTTTCATCGGGTTTTTCGGATCATAAAACTCTGTGTGTGATTCTTCGCCCTTCCCGGTCGCTGTCTGACCGGCGCTACCGATAAAATTGTAAAAAGACTCCCCGATCCTGACAAGCGGTGAGGCTGAATACGAAATTCTCGATTTGCCGTGCTGGATATCAAAAGCCGCCCGCTCGACCGGCAGCCGCCACATCCCAGAGGTCGGACGAATCAAAATCTGGATCGCCGCCAGCTGGTCGACAGACAGTTTCGACAGTGAGTTAGAAATTGCGTTGAGCGGATCTTCCTCGAGTGTCTTGTATGTTTTGATCGGAAAAAGATGACGCTTGATCAGCTTGAGATTGACCATGTCGATCTGCAACGGTTTGTCGGGAAAAATCGAAAAATCATGATCTTCCATGATCTCAGCGTGAGGATATTGTGATTGAATCCCCTTCAGGACAACACCAGATATTTTTTTCGAACAGCCAACATAAAATGAAATCGTGCCTTCTCGAGCAATAATCTCCAGTGAAATATGAGGCTGTCGAGCCGTAGTCTTGCTGACTATCGAATTGTCGTACAGTGAGCTTAAGTTAGCATAAAATGGCTCAATCACTCCAAGCATTTCCTGAAAATTCTTGCGAGAATCATCCTCCTCGGCATGACGCTCCTTCGGCACGATAATCTTGTACATCACCCAATCTTCCGTCAGCTTCATCTGGGTCTTCACCAGTATCCGCACGCGAATCCATTGGAAGATGTAGTAAACGGCGATGGCAATAGCAAAAATTATCAGCAACCAAAAATACCACGCCATCCCACTCGATGTCGCTGTCGCGCTGCTACCATAATATGTCGTCCCTCCGTCGTACATGCTTATTTTCTGTCCTCTTGGCCCTGTGGCTCTACCGCTCCAGGACCTTTACCAGCAACCGTCGCTGCTGTGAGACCACCTTCTTTACCCGCATTAACCACATCTAGCCAATCTAATATAGGACTTTGTTCTTTCTTTAGCTCTGGTTCTACCACTGTTTCAATCTTTGCTTGTGGGGTTACTTCTGGCTCTTGCAGCTTTGGCTCAGCAACTGGTTCAGTGGTTGATTCAGTTGCAGCCACTGGCTCAGCCATCACAGGCGCTGGCTCTGTTTCTTTTTCTATGATTGTTTCAACTGGTGGAGCAATTTCTTCGACTGGTTTGGCTGGCTCAATACTCGTTGTTGGTGCTTCTGTAATAGGTGGATTGATTGGATTGATGGTGAAGTTGTCATCGTTTTCAGTAGTTGGATTAATTTTAGGTTCCTTGGGTGGCTGATTTTCAGGCTCTTTTCGAATAAAGGTTTTTCCTTTTAGATATGGTTTTAATTTGGTATCGTGAGCGTATACATCTGTAAGGTCCTCTTTCAGTCCTGCTCGCACATCAGCACTTTCTTCTAGAGAATTTATTAAACCCTCGACCTCAGCTTTATCCACTCCAGCAGCAACAGCCTGGCGAAAATCGGCGACTATCTTTTGTCGACCTTCGTCCAATTTTCCGCTTGTCTCAGTGACATAGCGCTTCGTCGCACCATCTCTAGCAACTGTTTGTGCATATTTAGTTTGATCAAGCGAATCATTGTGTTTACGAATTGCGTCATGGAGAGAGTTGAGGTTTTGTGGTTTATCCTCTTGATCTACGTTTGGCATCGTTATATTGATATTGGATGCAGCCTTATCGATCAGGGCATCTTCAGTCATCGGATTTGCAGATGCGGGCAATTTTTCGTCCTCCAAATCAAAAAGCTCTGGAGCTTCGTCTTCAATGGGAGTATCGGCTATTTTATCCAGCAACCAGCCCTTTTGATCAGGAGCTAGTTTTTCGACTGCCAGTTTTAACCTCGAAGCCTCCTCTGGTGTCGGCGTTTTGTCCTTGCTGATCGCATTTGCAGCAGAGTCAAATTCAATAAGATTAGGCTGCTGGCTGGTTGTCGTCGCTTGACTTGGCATGATTTCTCATCTTGGCAATTAATTCTTCACGAATAGCAAAAAACTCATCGAGAACTTTATCATTCCAGCCATCGACATTTTCTTCGAGAAATTTCTGTATCTCCTCTTCCTTGCCCTCGTCCCACATCTCGCTCAGTTCCTTGACCTTTTCCTGCGGCAAGTAAATCAACATCAAGTTTTTGATCCGATTATCCACAAGTGTGTCAATCTTTTTCTCAAACTCCTTTTGTTGTTCTGGCGGAAGATCGACAAGTTGTAGATCCTCCATCAGCCGTCGTCGAAGAATTTTCATATCCTCAGTCGAATTGTCATCAGTTGTCTGTACCATATCATCTGCCATACTACCCTCCTGTAGATTCTAAAAAAATAATTTAAATTTGCTCAAGATGAAAGAACGGTCTCGCCTCTAAAAGCGGCCGTGGGACCTCAACATCAGCCCCACCCGCTGCCCCAGTGACTGGATCAACCTCATGAAAAACAAATTGTTCTAGAGTAGGCGGTGTCGCCCCTGGCACAGCAGCAACAGTATGATGAAATTGGAGATAATTCGGGTTAAAGCCAGGGAAAAATATTAAATGCATACTAGCAGATGTACCTCCGGCTCCGGCGGTAGCAGCAGCGCTGGGAGCAACAGTTTCAAGAAGACTCAACAGACCGGCCTTAGGATCACTTGTTGCTCGTGCACCAGTTGCGACTCCAGCATTGAATTTTTGATCAATTCTATATTCAGCAGTGGAAGTCCTTATAAAAACTTCACCATTAAATATAGGCCTGCCGCCCGCAACTTTAACTTCGCCCAAACGAACTGTTAAGTTCGGCAATCGATCAATATCATTTGGCAATGTCATAGAAGGGTCAAGCGGTATGTCTCTAGACCCAAGCGACGGAATAACAGCAGATGTTCTTAGTAGTTTTCGTGACCCCATCGTGACAATCTGACCAGTCTGTTCATTATTACCTGGATCGGTTATAAACTCTGCCTCAAGTGCAGCCTGGTCAGGACCAGTCGGCGCTGCCGGAGCCGTTGGAGCCGCAGACGTACCAGGTGCAGTCGGAGCGATAGTTGGCAAAGTACCAACTGGCTGAATTCTGTCAAAACGCAATCTGTATGTATTGCCAGACGGCAGTGCCTCGACAATATCCTGCATGCGTATCACAGGTATTGTATCAGTCCCACGTGGGGCAAAGTTGATCAGTCCATCCAAGCCCGCAGCAATGTTTTGTATTCTAAATCGAGGATTTGCAATCCATATTGCTTTATCAGCAGGAGTACCTGGCACTGAAGGATCATTAATAAAATCCTCAGTTAAGATAAAATTTTGGCCGATCAAAATTGTCCTGAGCTGAGCAAGATTCCCCTCTCTAACTTCCTCTGCTGTTGCGGTCTCTACTTCGTCTTCTGCTTCCATAACCCTATCAGCATCTACCTCAGAAGCGCTCATTATGAAGGTAGCTCTGGCCGGATCAAGGTCAGTCCGATCATTGTTCGTAATCTGGCGCAGATTTATAGAAGGATAAGGATTGACACGAACGGCCCGCACACTTCTGTCCCAGTCAGTATTACGATTCACAAACACAATATTCCCATCTCCATCAATGTTGGCGATGTCAAAAAGCTGATCTGGTCTTGGCGCAGTAACACCCGCAGTGCGAGCGGCAGCAAACATAGCTGCCGTAACAGTAGGGTCCAGCTGAATCCGCGCACCGATCAAGCGAGTCCTCAGTGCCTCCTGCCGTCGTCCAATAATTTCTGTATTGGCTTCAGCAACTTCTCTGTTGGCCTCCTTGCGAACATTACCGATGTTCTGGTTTTTTTCCTGATACAATTTATCTTTAACTCCAAGCGCCGGTGGCGTCATACCTGCTGCTACAACCCCTACAGCAGCAGATGGAGCCGCAGCTACCACAAATGGAGTCGCCATCGCAACGGCGTCAGAAAGCTTTGACAATAATGCTGATGCTGCAGCTGGTGTCCCATGCTGAGCTAGCGCGAAAATGTCTGGTGCGATTGATGGATGACTCAGCACAAACGTCTGCACAACGTCAGGAAGAGCCAAAAATGTGTCTTGGTTCGTCGTCAAGAACTCAGCAAACGGCTGACCATTGATTGAGAAAGTCGAATCAATATTGTGATGCCAGAGAAAATCTGATATTTGGTGCAGATTTGACGCTCCACCGTGTAGCAAAGAATCAAAACCTGCTAGATCTCCACCATGAAGTCCTGAAAATGAGCCGTGTGCGCCAGTGTTGAGGGTATTTTCCAATCTGGACAGGTGATCCATTATGGCCATATCAGTACCCGGAGGAAATGTCATCATGTCACTGTGCATGCCAGCAGCATAATCACTCATGTGTGTTGCATGAGTCGCTGTTTCCTGGACGATATGATCAGTCCCTTGCAATGCATGCATTTTGGCCATGGCTGCGCTCTCGCCAGCAACATGAGCCCCTGTTGCAGCTGCGTTAGTTCCTCCGGCAACTGCGTTTGCACTTTCAGAGCCAAGTGCTGTCCCCTGTCCCACAGTACTAACAGCCGAATCAGGACCGGCAAACGCTGCATGAACCATCGGCGCAAGCGCACCAAAGACTGCACCAAAGGCTCCACGCTTCAGAGCGTTTTTGCGTATAAATGCCCTGACGATTCTATTTTTGTCTTCTATCAGAGTATCGTATGCTTCCTTGTATTTTTCACCAGCCGACTCAGAGATTGCTTTTAGCTCGTCATCAGATTCTTTCAGAGCCTCATCAATAGCTCGCATTGCTGGATTTAGATTCTCGCCCTCGAGTCCCTCTGCTTGGGCTTCTTCACGGCGTCTTCCTAAAATATTCTTAATCTGACGGTATTTTAAAACCATCTCCATGCGAGCCGCATCTGTTCCTCGCACTTTTCTATTCATGATAGCATTGCGCATAATTCCTAGCGCAACCATTAGTTCGCCCTCGCCAGTTCTTTCAAGCTCCGCGTGAGTACTACGCAAAATTTTAAGATCCGACATCCACGTCGCCGCATTTTCCTGCTGTACTTTACCAGCCCTCTTGCCAGTAATCGCACCTAGAGCAGCACCAATCACGCCACCCTCTGCCGCACCAGCAATCATCGCACCTGGAGCAACCAGAGCTAGACCGCCACCGGCAATCGCACCACCAACAATGGCAGCACCGCCAAGAGCAGCCCCCCATTTCAGACACGTAACGACACCCCTAGTAACACGACTATTCTTGAATCTGTTCCAGACACCACGAAGACCTCGGCGATCAGCCAAAATCTGTTGCAGAAGCACAGCATCAGCATCAGCATTGTCGATCACTTCGCCTGCCAGCCTCGGATCCCTCTCTTCTTCGATCATTGACTCAGCAGCTTCCCTGGCTAATTCACCCCTCTCTGCACTATACCCATACCCCGAATCATAGCCATCCGAAGTCGAGGCCCTTTGCATTTCAGCATCGATGGCACTAGTAAGCCCTGGTATGCGTCCCCTTCCAACTGCCATAAATCCCTCCGAGTTCTAAATCTTTTTCTTATTTTACAATAAAAATAAATAGAATAACACTACTTCCATGTGATCAATTTCATTGTAGCACAACTATATTTTTCGATACAACATTTAGAAAAATCATGCACGTGATGATTTGCAATCAAACAGAAGTGACTGTCATTTCAAACCCCGTTGTTGGAAACGGGGTAAACTCTGCGGAGAAATCTGGTTTTAATGACACAAAAAAAGACCACTGTAAAAATGGTCTATAAAACAACTCTACCCACCGCACGCTCGCGCGTTTGGTGGGTAGGTGATGGTTCCTTGGCCCCTTCCTTTGGGGCCAAGTAGTTAGCGAACGATGATCCCCACGATGGCCAGGGCGGCCAGGGCGAGGAGCGCTCCCATGATCCACCCCTTGGAGGCGGATACGCTGAGCGCGTTAGCGCTCACCGGGGGGGCCGACGGTGTCGGCTGAGCCGGAGCCGTCGCGGCGGGTGCCGCGGGTGCAACCGGCTGCGGGAGCGGCATGTAGACCGGGGGGGTAGCCCCCGGCACTGCGTTCGGCAGGGGCTGGTAGTCCGCGGGGGGCATCCCAGCGGGTTGATTCGGCAACGGCTGGACGCCTTGCGGCGTCGGAACCGTCGCGATTGGTGCCGCGGGGGTAGCCGACTGCTGCGCTTGGGGCATCGTTCCCAATGCCCATTCCGCATCAGCAGCCCGCTGATCGACATCCGCCAGTTGGCCCTTCGTGGCGAATTCCTTCGCCACGTCACCGCGGGTCACGAAGCCAGCACCGCGAAGGTCATCATAGACC
>Ga0172379_10012266_pt1 | contig 10067 bp, 10 predicted proteins | sample GrowelOW334metaG_FD_119756 | JGI IMG/M metagenome (GOLD analysis project Ga0172379, IMG submission 119756) | Groundwater microbial communities from an aquifer near a municipal landfill in Southern Ontario, Canada - Groundwater well OW334 metaG | ecosystem: Environmental > Aquatic > Deep...
CACTTCAAGCCATGCTTATTATATACTACTATGTTCTTTTTTTGTGGGTTAACGGAACGGTAAAACCTTTTCAAGTCGCACCAGTAGAACTGGTGGATTACCTACTGGGTAAAACTATTTAAAAATTATAAAATTAATAATTATAAAATTGACACTACTTGTCCCTCGGTACATTATAGTACTGAAGGGCGAATTTGGCAACCTCTGTAAAAACCGGAGCTGCGACTGTTTCTCCCAGACGCCCTTCCATCGGTTCATCGACACGCACCATGATTACGATGCGCGGATTGTTAAATGGCGCGAAACCAATGAATGACCCGATGATAGAATCGTCTGATTTATAGCCGCCGCCTTTTGCCGGCACTTGCGCCGTGCCAGTCTTGCCGCCGACGCGATAACCGATGATCTGCGCCTTTTTGGCATGGCCGTTTTCCACCACCGAAACCAGCATACTTTTTATGAGCAGCGATGTCTTAGGCGAAATCACTTGACGAACGACTTCTGGCGAATTGCTTTCAATGACCTCGTTATTCCTGATGACCTGCGACACCACATACGGCTTCATTAATTTGCCGCCATTGACCAATGATGCGAATGCGGTGATAAGCTGCAGCGGAGTGGCAGTAATTCCCTGGCCGAATGTCGCCGTCGCGGTGTTAATCTCGCCTTTCTTATTCAAGTTAGCGATATTGCCCGGCATCTCCTTGTTCAATTCGATGCCCGTCGTTTCGCCGAAACCGAATTTCTTGACATATTGCGTAAAAACTTTAGTCGTCATCTGCCGCATGGCATAAATCACGCCCGTATTGATGGAATATTCCAAAACCTTTGTCATTGACGACAGGCCATAAGATTTATCTTCGAAATTCCTGATCTTGTAATCCTTATAATCGACGACTCCGGTATCAATATAAGTCGTATCGGGAGTTACGGCGCCGGCATCGATGGCCGCAGCCATGGTAAAGGGCTTGAAGATCGATCCCGGCTCATAAGCATCGAAAATCGCTTTGTTATTGAAACTGCTGGGATCATCCACTTCGAAATATTTATCCGGATCGAAATCGGGAAAACTGCACATGGCCAGAATCGCTCCGGTCGACGGATCCATGACGATGACTGAACCGCTTTTCGCCTTATGATCAGCAATAGATTTCTTCAGCGATTCGCACGCCTTATATTGTATGGCGCGATTAATTGTCAGAATCAGGTCAGCGCCGTCGACTTTATCCGTCTTTTCGTTTTCACCCAATGCGATCATATTGCCCTTGACGTCCTTTTCTATCTTCAATTCTCCCATTTGCCCCGACAATAAATCGTCATAATAACCCTCCAAGCCGTATTTGCCTTTCCGCTCATTGCCTTCGAAGCCCCAGAAGCCGAATAATTGGCCGCCGATTCCCTGCTCGGTATAATAGCGATAGCTCTTTTCGCTCCAATTGATGCCTTTGATATCTAATCCGTCTAATTCCTTGATTTTTTCCGCGGTCAATCTTTCACGGATCGGAAAATATTGCTTCTCCTTCTGATTAAATATGCTTATCCAATTAGAAATTAGCTCCTGGCGCTTAATCATTTGCGGCGAGGAAGACGCGAGCTGAATAGTGCTGGAACTGATCACTCTTTCAGCATAAATCCTTTCGTCATTTTCTTCCGGCAGGCCGATTATGTTGAAAAGTTTTTCCGCTGTCGAAGTCGAATCCTCGATCTCTTTAGGCGAAGCGAATACCAGATACAGCATCTGATTGGTAACTAGCGGAAAAAGAACACGCTTCTCGCCATCTCCCTCGACTGCATATATAGTGCCGCGCTCAGGAATCAGCTTCTTGTATAAATTGTGCTGGTCAGAGGCCATGGCCGCATAAACTCCGCCCTTGATGACTTGCAGCTGAAACAGGCGGCCGATCATGAGAGCCGCGAACAATAAAAAAACCACCGACAAAAAAGTGATTCTCCAATTATTGTCGGTGTTATGATGAGCTGATTTATTGTGAGCACGCCGGAACATAGGCAATTTTATCTCAAGGCTATAGTATTCGCGTCCGCATTCAATGTCTCTACATTATCGGCCGGAACCAGATTAAGATTCTTCGCGCCGGAAACGATCTGATCCATCGATTGGAGCTTGATGAAGGACAGATTATAATTCGTATTAGCTTCCTGCAGCTCGGCAATTTCTTTTTCCAAGCTTTTTATCTCGAAGCCGCTAGTAGCGGTCAGATTTGTCTGAGTCAGATAAAAGAAGCCGGCGATGATATTGACTATGGCCAAGATTGCCAGCGAGCTGCGATAACGAGTCAAATTCCAGAACCAAGACTTGAGATCGTTGGACGAGGTCAATTCCGGAAAATGATGATTAAGCTTTTCGCGTTGGCGCAATTTTTTCCACAAAGGACTCATATGTATTTTAAATTAATTTGTTACACATATCATGCCAAAGTACTTGATTCTTAATGAAATTGATTGATTATCAGAAATACAGTCTGCATTAATTGCACAATCATCAATTACCTTAGGGAAGCAATCATGTCTGACAGAAATAAAAGTTGGAGTTTTAAAAATATTCCATGATATTAATCCATAAGAAAATACGATTACGATTGCTAATATGGCGATTAATATTATTTTTTTCATATTTTCTCAATCACTCTCAATTTTGCACTGCGAGATCGCGGATTTGATTTTATTTCCTCATCAGTTGCCTCGATAGGCTTTTTTGTTATCAATTTGATTCTCGAATGATCGATCTTGGCCATGTCGCGGAAAAAATTCTTGATAATGCGGTCTTCGCCGGAATGGAAGGAAATTACCGCCAGCCGGCCGCCCGGCCGCAAGACATCTATGGCTTGCGGCAGCGTAATCCGGATATTGCCGAATTCATCATTGACTGCGATGCGCAGCGCCTGAAAGACTCGCGTAGCCGGATTGCGCCGGGACGGCTGACGGAATTTGCGGCGATAGATCTCGCCAATCAGCTGGACAAGCATTTCAGCTGATTGGACGTCACTGCCCGCATTTCTTTCTTTTATAATCTCTTTAGCAATTATTTTTGCAAACGGCTCTTCGCCGTATTCCTCAAAAATCCTGACAAGTTCCTGCTCAGAAGAATCATTCAATATATCGGCAGCAGTTTGGCCATTGCTATCCGTATCGAATCGCATATCCAATGGCCCAGTCGAATCAAAGCTGAATCCCCTTTCTTCATCTGATAACTGATCAGAAGATAAGCCCAAATCCAGCAAGATGCCGCTGATTTCTCCCATGCTATTTTCTTTCTTCAGCCGTTCAAAGATGCTTTTCAAATTACGATAATTATCATTCACCAGGATCAGATTCTTATTACTGCTTTGTTGAATAGTGTTTTTATCCCAATCAATTCCAGCAATTTTACCATCAGGCCCGCCTGCAACGTTAGGCGTAGCATTTCGGGCAGGCAGGATCCTCTCCAGCAATTCCAGGCTATGCCCTCCGCCGCCAAAGGTGCAATCGATAAAATTCTGGCCCGGCTGCGGATTAAGTTGGGTTAATATTTCCTGAAGCAATACTGGTTCGTGGATGGTCGGCATACCTTATTTCTTTATATCCCCCAAAGCCTCGGCAATCTGGTTATAATTCTTTTCGCTTTCATCCTGATATTTCTTCCAGCTGGCCTCATTCCATATTTCCAAGCGATTATATAGGCCAGCGATGACGACATTCTTATGCAGGTTAGCGAATTGGCGCAGATATTCCGGCAGGATTATTCTGCCCTGCTTGTCGAATTCCACTTCCATGGCTCCGGCCAGCATGGCGCGGGAAAAGGCGCGATTGCCTGATTTGTCGATTGGTAATTCAGAAATTTCCTTAGCAATCTTGTCCCATTCCTTCTGCGGATACAAAAACAAGCAGTTATCCAATCCCTTGGTAACCACTGCGCTCTTGAGCTGAGGCCGGAATTTCGCCGGCACGGCAACTCGGCCCTTTTCATCCAGATTGTGAGAATATTGGCCGATGAACATACGAACAGTTTTGTATTATTCTCCACCTTTTCGAAAGGGGGAGCTAGAGGGGGTTAAGTTTATTTGGGATTATTCAAAACCCCTCCTAACCTCCCCTTTCGTAAAGGGGAGGAATGATTCTCTCAAAAAAACACAATCCTTAAATTCACCACTTTTCACCACTCTGCATTAATTATACTCCACTTCTCACCACCGAGCAACCACTTTGAGCCACTTTATGGCATTTAAAAAATACCCTATTTAGGGCATTTTTATCAATATTTATCGATTAACTGGCGAACTGTGGATATCTGGTGCAAAACTGGCAGGCATAACTCACAAAACAGCATTAATACTTATCCACAAGCCAGAGTTAAATATTTAATTTCCTATTTCCAATTTCTTATTTCTTTATTTCTTAACTTTCGCCATTGTGATATTGGGCTCGCGGTCATAGAACGGCATGACGAGCTTGGCCGGCTTCAGCATTTTTACCCGTTCGAAAATCTTCTCCGTCAAATCGTTATTATCAATAAACTCATCTTTCTTGATGCCGACGATCGGCAGATTCAAGCCGTAACCTAAGCCGTTGGCGACAGCGACGCCGATCCGCACCGATGTGAATCCGCCCGGCCCGATGACGACGCCGATGGCTCTGATCTTTTCCATTTTTATCTTCTGCGCCGCTAAAAGCTTGCTGACGGCCGGCAATAATTTCTCCGCTTGATTGAATCTGCCGGGGATTTTTTTTATTCTGAAATCATCGTACTTCCTGGCAAGAATCACTTCCAGATGATCGAGCGGGGTAGTATTAATAATCAAAATCATACTTTTTTTCTGCGATTAATCCATTTATCCAATATCGCCTGCTCCAGATTTATGCCCAGCAAATGGGCATTAAGCATGGCCATGCCGACGACATCAGCCAATTCCTTACCTAACTCGATTTTTGATTCTTCTTCAGACAGATGTTTTTCTGGTCGAGATTGCTTGCGATGGATCAAGACAGCTTGCGCGAATTCGCCGACTTCTTCATACAATTTCAACAAAGCGAAATCTTCATCAATCTTAATATTGTATTCTTTGCCGTATTCTTCGGCCGTATGGACGGCTCCTTTCTGCATTTCTGTGAATTCCATAATTTTAAATATTAATTAATCGCCACCGGCGTGCCGATGTCCACCCAATTATAGACTGTCTTGGCGTCCGGAGTATACATATTGACGCAGCCGTGGCTCATGGGATGGCCGAAATTACGATGCCAATAAGTGCCATGAATCGTATATGGCCCATTGAAAGATGCGACCCAAGGCACATTGGGCAAATCATAATTCTGCGGATTGCCGGCGCCGAAATACCAGCTCATCCTGACCAGCGGCCGCTTCTTGAATATCTTGTAATCTCCGACCGGCGTCGGAGTATTGGCTTTGCCCGAGGAGATCAGGAATTTATCCAGCATCATGCCGTTCTGATAGCGATACAAAGTCTGCTTAGACAGATCCACGCTGATGAATTTATAATCAGCTTTTTCCAGATCTAACCCGACTCTCTCCGGCACAGCGACAATCTCAGTCTGGCCGTCGCCATTGACGTCGCCGACCGCAACCTTCAATCCGGCTGAATATTGTTCTGCGAAGACGGAAAAAAACAGAACCCTATCTCCATTAAAATTGTACGCGCTGACATCGCCGCTGCCGTTGAAACTTTCCGCGACGATTATTTCATCTTTCTTATCGCCATTAATGTCCCCTGCCGCCAGATTCAATCCGCCCGTATAATCGCTCTTATAATAAGCGATCGTTTTCAATAATTTATTATTTATGTCAAAAATTTTTATTTCCGCTTTATTGCCATAACCGCCGGCAATGGCGAATTCCTTCGAGCCGTCGCCATTATAATCGCCAGCCGCCAAGCTCAAGCCATTACTGTTAAATTCCTTGCTAAGATTATATTCAGCGATCTTATGCCCGTCGTTGCCGAAAAGCGCATACGTTGCGGGCGAATTATAATTCGAGTATGCGATGATTTCCGCTTTGCCGTCCGATCCCAGATCTTGCACCGAAACGCGAACCCCCTGCCTTGAATTTTTGGAAAAAGCGAAAAAACCATTCAGCTCTTTTCCAATCTCGAAAACTTTAACGTGCGGTCCGCCGCCATAACCGGCGCCGACAACAACCTCATCCTGACTATCGCCGTTAATGTCGGCGGATGACAGATAACAGCCGCCGCTGAAATTATCAGCAAATGCCTGGAATTGATCTTTTTCTACGCCATAAGCGCTATATGATTTTACATTCGCCTTAGAGTCGCTGCCGGGACACAAAATTATCTCCTCTAATCCGTCGCCGTTGATATCGCCCAAAGCCATTTCCACGCCGCCAGAATAATTTGGATCAAAAAAAGTAAAATCCGACTTCACTTTGCCGGACAAATCGAAAACCTTAGCTGAGGGAGAAGCGGATTGCGCGCCGACAGCCAGAGGAAAAAATAATATGATTGAAATGACAAGCTTTTTCAACACAAAATTATAATCCGTTACTTGATATTTTCTTTAAAACGATTAATCAGTATGAGATTCTTATTCTCCAATAAATTCATCAGGAATTTATCCGCCACGGATCGGCGATAATTGAATTCGCTAGTCGGCATTAGAGCATAATTAAGAGTACGCGACATTTCCTTCTCGAATTTAGCGATCAGCTTCTGCACCTTCAACTTCGGCAGAGAGCCGACTATAAGAATATCGGCCGGACATTCTTCCAAACCGACGAATACTCCCGACAACAGGAATAAATCGATCTCACCCAGCTTGGCGACTTTTTCCGCCAGAGTATTTTCCATCACCATATGCGCCTTGATGAACAGCGACCGCAGATCTTCGACGAATGAGAAGGCGCGATTCAATCTGTAATACTTGCGGTTATTGGCATCTTCTTTTTCTTCGGCCGGCTTATCGATCGAAACCAGTATGCCGACTTCCTCCAGATTCTCCAATTCACGCCTAATGCTGTTCAGATGCGTTTCCAGGCTGCGCGCCAATTCGCGGACAAAAAAATATTTGTCCGGATTATTCAGAAACAGCCTCAGAAGCAATACTCGAGTTTTCGAACCGAATAGTTTCTCTAACATAATGGAAGTTTTGCCCTATTGATGGTTTTATTGTATAATATTACTAAGTGTTTGTAAAGCTCAGGTAAAGCGAATCGATCATGGCAGAAAAAAATAACGACAAGATGGCCAAAATGGCCTTGGAGGCCGACGGCAATATAGTCGGCGAGTCTTTTATTATGCAGCCGGACAAGAATTTGTCCGGAAAATTAGGCATTCTGTTCGGCGTGATCGAGATATACAATATAAATGATACTTTTCTGGACGGCTTCTTGGGGGCGATCAGCGACCTGAAAACCGAATATTACCTGCCGCCGTTCAATCTGGAGCGCGGGGTAGAAAAAAGATTCGAAGAAGCGATCAGTCGCGCCAACCGCAGGATATTTTCCGCCATCAATCAGTCAGTCGAAGAAATAGATTTGCGCAATGTTTCGGCCGCGATCGGCTTATTCCATGACAATAAAGTCTATCTGAGCTCGGCTGGACGAATGAAGGGCTTATTCTTCAGGCGCAAAAAAAATTCGGAGCTTTTGATCATAGATATCTTAAGCGGCAACGGCGACGCCAGATTCCGGCCCGAGCCGGAGAAAATGTTCGCCAACATACTTAGCGGCGAAATGGCAAAAAGCGACGGAGTACTTCTGATCAATGAAGAGTACTTGGCCGTTTTCTCGCAAAAGGAATTAGCAGAGACCGTTTTGGACAACACGGCCGGCGAAGCGATCAAGATTCTGGATGATTCCCTGCGAGAAAAAATCACCAAGAAAAATTTTTACTCAGTAATTATCGCGCCGAATATCGAAACAGAAGCAGCGATGTCCGCTAAAATAGAACCTAATAGCGAATTGCTGCTGAACCAAAATGTTTCCACCAAGCCGTTCCGCGACAATCCCGCTTCAGCAATCCATGTCGGCCAAATCAAGGGCAAAATCGCTACTGACGCCCAGCCGCAGCCTCAAGCCAGGAAGACCGGACCTGCCCGAAATGCTATACATAACGTTGCAGGCGGGCCGACACAACAATCGATTGATCGGCTGCTGATCACTCAAGTCCGAACGGAAAAATACCTGACGCCATCGCTTCTGCCGCAATGGCAAAAAATACTTTTTGTCATTTGGGCTGGAATTAAAAAAGGTTTTATTTATTCAGCGGCGGGAATCAAAAAATTTTTTTCAGCCGGGATTAAAATTATTTCCAATTGGAATAAAAAAAGGTCAAAATCATCTTCTACTATTGCCAATGAAATTACTGCCCTGACTACTCAAGAAACTGAAGATGAAATTATTTTGGATAATGACGCTGATCCGATCAGCATGATTGACAGAGACAATCAGAGCGAAAATGAAACCGCTTCAGAACCGCCGGAAATACTGATGGAGGAAATTGCCATAGTAGAAAGTAAAAAACCCAGTGGCATAACAGAAAAGATTAACAATTTCATCAACGGACAGATAGAAAAATTCCTGGCGCTCAAAAAAGGACAACAGATAATGCTCGCCATCGGACTGATCCTGATTTTCCTTTTCAGTCAAAGCGTAGTCATGATCGGCCGAGCTTCCGACAAGGGGCAAAGCAGCTCATCAGCCAATGACGTCATTTCCAAGCAGATAGAACAGCAGCTCAACAGCGCTGAAGCGTTGAATATCTTCAATAATGAGACTGGAGCCTTGGATGCGATCAAACAGGCGCGGGAACTTTTAGCGCAGATATCCGATTCGCGGCTCAATAAATCATTCAAAGCCGAGCTGGCGGCAAAAATAGATAAAGCGGCCAAAGCGCTGCAAAAAATAAATTTCTTGGATAACCCGACCGTCGCAGCTAATTTCTCTTCCAGTCAATCAGCGACAGAAATCTCCGGCTTAGCCAGGACTGGTAAAATATTCTGGGGCTTCGACAACCTAAGCAAGACTCTTTATCGGCTAGACCCGTCAACCGGAAAAATCACTTTTACCACCACTTCCCTGCCTCAGATCAAGCAGCTAGCCGCGATCGATGACAAGAATCTAATATTGCTGGCCGACGGAAAAATTTATTTTAAATACGACATCGTAAAAAACGCTACAGCCAAAACAAAGCCGGCTAAGGATTATTTCCAGATCAAGTTGACTGCAAAAACTTCGCCGCTCATCGACCCGCCGCTAGCCTCTTCTACTATCGCCATGTCCGTAACCAGCGAGTCTTACTCATTTTATCTTGACGGCATAAACGGCCGAGTAGTCGCGCTGGATAAGAGCGGCATATTGAAGCGGCAATATTACAGCGATAAATTCAAAGGCGCGACAGCCCTTGTTGCCGCCTACAAGGAAAAGAAGCTATTCGTCCACTCCGCCGGCAAAACTTATCAGATCGACTTGGATTTCTAGCCAGTTTTTAGATATTAGTTTTAAGTTTGCAGTTGAATGCAAAAAAACACGCTCCCGAATCGGGAGCGTGTTTTTTTTAATAGATGACTATTATTTAAGAGTAACAGTGGCGCCGGCTTCTTCAAGCTCTTTCTTGATCTTTTCAGCTTCTTCCTTCTTAGCGGCTTCCTTGACGATCATCGGTGCGCCATCAACCAAATCCTTGGCTTCCTTCAAGCCCAAGTTGGTTATGGTCCTAACAGCCTTGATGACGTTGATCTTGTTGGCGCCAGCGGCGGTCAACTCAACGTCGAAGCTATCCTTCTCTTCTGCGGCAGGAGCGGCAGCGCCGGCCATCATGACAGGAGCGGCTGCAGAAACGCCGAATTTTTCTTCCAAGACTTTGACCAATTCGGCCAAGTCCATGACTGACAGCTTATCGATCTGTTCTACGAGAGCTTTGAACTTCTCTGGAACAGTAACTTCTTTTTGTTCTTCCATATTGTTTTTATTAATTTATAATTAGTCAGAATACCCCCAGCAAAGCTGGTGGCTTGATAAGTGGGGTCGCCCAGAGGGCGATCTTGTCCAATTACCCAATTTTAATTAGTTAGTTATTTTAATGAATTAGAATTTACCCTCG
>Ga0172379_10012267_pt1 | contig 10067 bp, 8 predicted proteins | sample GrowelOW334metaG_FD_119756 | JGI IMG/M metagenome (GOLD analysis project Ga0172379, IMG submission 119756) | Groundwater microbial communities from an aquifer near a municipal landfill in Southern Ontario, Canada - Groundwater well OW334 metaG | ecosystem: Environmental > Aquatic > Deep...
CTTTTATTTTTAGAAAAAAATAGCCACCTTGTACCCAAGAATAATTTTCGGCACCTAAATAAAATTTTTCTGTATATTCACCAATTTTCTCTGGAGCTTTTAAATTAATACTTAACTCACCAGTTTGTCCAGGCTTCACCACTCCTGAAATTTTGCCAGTTTGATTATTTTTAAGCCAACCAGTAGTAAAAAAAACTGATTTTCGTTCCCGTGGTTCCATAGTGTAAGCCGAAATAAAATGGCTCTTACTACTATCCCAATTAATTGAACCAGTATTTTTGAATTTAAGGACAACTTCTTTACTTGAACCCGCTTCAATAATAATTGGATCGGCAATAGATTGCGAAACAAATTTAGCACTATAAGCATTATCTTTAATTTTTACCGTTGGTTCTGCAGCCAAAACCGGTAAACTTAAAAATAATGAGAAAATTAAACTTAAAAATAATATTTTTTTCATAGGTAATGAGTATTATAGCACAAACTAACGCTCAAAAAAAGTCATTGATTTTAAGAGCAAATAATGATAATATTAATTTGAGTTAATGCTATTTGAGTTCATGTTTTAATGTTTTATATGTCTACAACGAAAGCAATTGCCAAAAACACTTCCGTACAAATTATTGGAAAAATTACTTCTACGGCTTTAGGATTAATAGGTTTAGGGATGATGACTCGTTATTTGGGTCCCGAAAAATTTGGCTGGTATATTACCACCATGTCTTTTTTACAATTCATTGGCATTTTGATTGATTTTGGTTTAATTCCCGTTACTGCCCAAATGCTTAGTGAGCCGGCTCATGATAAAAATTATTTATTCAGAAATCTAATTGGTTTCCGACTGGTTAGTGCCATTATTTTTTTGGGATTAGCCCCACTTTTGGCGTTACTATTCCCCTATCCTCCACAAGTAAAAATTGCCATTGTTATTTCCACGCTTACTTTTTTAAGTGTGGCCATGAACCAAGTCTTTATTGGCCTTTACCAAAATAAATTACAAATGCATTTGTCGGCCATTGGCGAAAATATTGGTCGAATTGTTTTTACCGTTGGCTTATGGCTTTGTATCAAAAACCAAGCTAGTTTTTTGACTGTAATGTGGGTAGTGGTTTTAAACAGTGCTGTGTATACTCTTTCCATGTGGTACACCGCCAAAAAATTTACCACTATAACTCCTGCTTTTAATTGGCCAATCTGGAAAGACATTATGATCAAAATGTGGCCGATTGCTATTTCCGTTATTTTTAATGTGGTTTATTTACGTGGCGACACAGTTTTACTTTCTCTGTTCAAAAGTCAGCACGAAGTTGGTGTCTATGGTGCGGCTTACCGTGTCATTGATATTTTAGCGCAAACCTCCATGATGTTGATGGGGGTAATGTTGCCACTTTTAACTTATTATTGGTCTCGAAATTTAAAAGCTAATTTTCGTAAATTTTACCAACAAGCCTTTGATGGCATGATGCTTTTTGCCATACCTCTTACGATTGGTACAATTATTTTAGCCGACAAAGGTATGAATCTTGTAGCCCCAGAATATAACGCTGGTGCCCCTTTAAAAATTTTGGCTTTGGCAGTCTTTGGTGTTTATTTAGGTTCAGTCTTTGGTCATACAGCTGTCGCAATCAACAAACAAAAACAAACGATTTGGATTTATGTTAGTGATGCTATTTTAACTTTGGCAGGATATTTATACTTTATCCCTAAATTTGGTATGTATGGGGCAGCTTGGATGACAGTTTTTTCCGAAATTTATGCTGGACTACTCTTAATGTTAACAATTAAATATTATATAAAAGAAAAATTACAAATTTTAACTTTTGGTAAAATATTACTTTCTGGTGTTTTGATGGGTTTTGCTTTAAATTATTTAATAGACTTAAATGTAATTTTATTGATGATAATTGGGGTGGTTGTCTATGGTTTAGCTTTACTTGGCACTCGGGCAGTATCCAAAGAAACAATCAAAGAAATTTTTGCTCCTAAAAAAAGTTAACATGTTGTTTTATTCACTACTTACAATTTATTTAATAATCTTTACTTTTATTGCTTGGAAAGATTTTACCAATGGTTTATTTTTATTTTTCCTACTACTTCCCACATATTTGATTCGCTTTAATTTGGGCCCTTTACCTACAACACTTTTGGAAGCAATGCTTTGGATTTTAACAATAATTTGGCTAATTAGATCAGATAACAGATACCAAATAGCAGGTATTATAAAACAAAATAAATTATTGTTTATTGGAATTACTTTGTTTTTAATCTCGGCCACAATTTCTATTTTTACGTCAAATAATCTTCGAGCGGCATTAGGCGAATGGAAGGCCTTCTACCTAGAACCAATTTTACTTTTTTTAATCCTAGTTACTAGTTACCAGTCACTAGTTACTAAAAAATTAATAAATAAAATAATCTTAGCTCTGATAATTTCTGGCTTAGTAACTTCGATTCTCGCCACCTACCAACACTTTACCGGCTGGCAAGTGCCTTATGCCTTCTGGCAAAATAGAAATACATTCCGCGTTACTGCTTGGTATGGCTTTCCCAATGGTGTAGGATTATTTTTGGCGCCACTAATTCCGTTCCTTTTTTATTTTATAGTTCAAGAATGGCAAAAATTAAAAGAAAAAAATTGGTTTCTAATTGCTGGTTATCTGTTATCTGCTATCTGTTATCTGCTGGCAATTATCTTCTCCAAAGGTACTGGCCCTCTCTTGGGAGTATTAGCCGGATTAGGATTTTTGTTACTAGTCTACAAAAAAACTCGTTGGATTACACTCACTGTAAGCCTTGTCGGTTTTGTAAGCCTTGTGAGCCTCCCACAATTATCAAACATTAAAAACGAAATCTTTTTTGGTGATCGCTCTGGACAAATTCGTTTAACAATGTGGCAAGATACTTTAAATTTTTTAAAAGACCATCCTCTAACTGGTGCTGGCTTAGCTAGTTATTCACAAAAAATTGTCCCTTACCACAGCCAATTAAATGGCGAAAATATTGAAATCTTTCATCACCCACATAATATATTCTTAACGATGTATGTAAACCTAGGGCTACTCGGTTTAATCAGTTTCATACTAATCCTCATCTCAATTTTCAATTTACAAATTTTTCCCGCCACAGCGGGATCCCGGCTTCGCGACGGAACAATTTCTCAATTTCCAAATTTCTCAATTTATCTTAGTGCTTCATTGATAACTATTCTAATAATGGGATTAGTAGACAGCCCCTACATTAAAAACGACCTGGCAATTTTCTTTTGGCTCTTGCCAGCTTTACTTTTAATTAACCAAAAATATGAATTGGAAAAATGAAAAACTAAAAAATTTAGCCAAAGCTTTTTCGGTTTTAAAAACTCCGCACGACATTGCTAATTTCTTGCGTGATCTCTGTACTTTAGATGAACTAGAAGAAATGAGCGATCGTTGGGAAATAGTCTTACTACTCTCTCAAGGAAAAACCTATCGCGAAATCACTCAAAAAACAGGTTTGTCATCAACCACTATTACTCGCGTCGCCTTTTGGTTAAACCATGGTGAAACGGGCTATAAAACTGCTTTGGAAAAATTGAAAAAATAATTTATCCACACCCCACATTTGACAAAAACATTTCTTTGCTTTACTATAGTACTACAGTAAAGCATATGAAATATCAGATTTCACAACTAAACCACCACTCAATCTGTCCAAAGTAGCCAACTAACTTTGTTGCTTTGCTATTTTGGACAAAAAATCACCAAGTCGGTGATTTTTTGTTTCTCATGTTCTTTGACACGGGGGTACACAATGACGGCTTTTGGGTCCCAAAAAGGTCTCTTCTTTTTTAATGTCATTACAACCTTATTATTAATGATTTTTGGGTACTGGCTAATAAAAGTTGAAGATAAAATTATTGATGATTTTAAAAGAGATTTCTGTAGGTGCCAACAAGTAATGTCCTCTAACAATCAAGGAGGTGAATTTATCTATGAAAATCAATAGTGGGAAGGTTCTGTCATTGCTCAGATCAACTACCGACGAACAGACTGTGCAAATCGTCAGTCGTGCGCTGGACGATGGAGCAGAGGTCTGGGTCTTCCAGAGTGTATGGGAGATTGAGACTAGTTCTGAACTAACCAACCCAGAAAAAGGCATCGTCCGTTGTGCCTTTGAAAGTAGAGGTCTAGGCTACGCCGTCTGGATACGGCGGCCAGTTCGTCCGTACTGTGGAGGCCACATTTAACACCCCCGAGGAGAGGAAGCATAATGAATAAGCAACTTCGTTACGGGATTCTAGAAGTAACTCGGCGCTGCCAGTTGCGTTGCGAAGGATGCTACATGTGGCGACGTAACGAGCTCGAAACTCACGGCGAGATGAGTCTGGAACAGGCGATTCGGGTACTAGACGCCTGCCGGGACTTCGCCGGCCGCGAACTCGAGAGCATGGACATCCTTGGAGGTGAACCACTGTTGTGGTCGCACCTCAAGGAGTACATCGAGATCCTCCTAGCTCGGGGTATCAAACCCTGGATCTTCACCAACATGCTCGCCGTCACTTCCGAACTCGCACGCTGGCTCTTTGAGAGACAGGTATACGTCACAGGGAAGCTGAACATCGGCAATCTTGTCGACGACTTACAGGTGGTAATCCAAGCAGAACTGATCCATGGCAATTATTCTACAGTTGCGAAGATGTTCGCGGCTATAGATGTATTCCATGCGGTAGGCTACCGGAATCCCATGTTCCGCCTGGAAAACCTCATCAGGCGACTCAATCGTCCGTTTGTCAGAGACTACTTGCTTTTCTGCAAGAGTCGTGACATTGGTGTGGACGTTGAGATCATGGCGTGTGGCGAAGGAACTGGTGATGGCTACTTCCATGTCGCCCCGACCCCACAAGAACTCACCCTTCTGGTGAGAGATGTACTCGAAGAAATGGGTGGGCAGCAGACCGATCTGCTCATGCCACACATACTGAGCGCCTGTCGCTTCTTTGACAGCGGGTTGTACTTCGCTATGGACGGGCACATTCGTGCCTGTTCCAACAGCAAGTACAACTTGGCCAATATGAACGACATGAATCCGATCGCCACGGCCTGGGACTCTACACTCCTCGCCAATCGACGGTGCCTCACCCAAGAGAACGTAGCGGAACCCTGCCACTCCTGCGATCGCTTCGACCGTTGCCGCGGTGGCTGCCGAGCCACTGTAGAAGGCGACCAGGGCTCGTTCGGTGGCTACACTCTCTGCCCCTTGCCCCACCTCAAGTAGTTCTTTCACCGCGCCACGACGGTCTTCGTGGCACAATCCTTTCGTTGCAACAAAAGGTAAAGAAAAATTCGGCCTAACGGTCGAATTTTTCTATTTTATCTTTGTCTGTACAGACGCATTGCAATGCGTCTCTACTTTATAACTGTTCGTAAATACTGCCCTGTATAACTTTTCTTCACTTTTGCAACATCCTTTGGTGTGCCTTCAGCCACAATTTCCCCACCACCTTTACCACCTTCGGGACCAAGATCAATAATCCAATCAGCACATTTAATTACATCCATATTATGTTCAATAATTAATACGGTATTACCTTTTTCAACCAATTGATTCAAAACTTGGAGCAAACGTTTAATATCAGCAAAGTGCAAGCCAGTAGTTGGTTCATCCAAAATATACAAAGTCTTGCCTGTAGCCCGACGCGATAATTCAGTAGCAAGTTTTACGCGTTGCGCTTCACCACCAGACAAAGTAGTGGCCGATTGTCCCAAATGAACATAACTTAAACCTACATCACGCAAAATTTGCATCTTATCGGCAATTGGCGGTACATCATGAAAAAATTTATAAGCTTCTTCCACGGTAAAATTCAAAACATCGGCAATATTTTTTCCTCGATAATGAATTTCCAAAGCTTCTTTGTTGTAGCGAGCTCCATTACATTCAGGACATTCTACAAAAACATCAGACAAAAATTGCATGGGAATTCGCACATATCCTTCACCAGCACAAGCCTCGCAACGTCCGCCACCTTTTACATTAAAACTAAATTTACCAGCATCATAACCACGCATTTTGGCTTCGGGTACAGCAGTAAACAAATCGCGAATATAACTAAAAATACCTGTATAAGTTGCGGGGTTGGAACGCGGAGTACGGCCAATTGGCGCTTGATCAATTTCAATTACCTTATCAATATTGCTTAAACCTTTCAAAGCTTTATGCTCGGCTGGCTCGGCTTTGGAACGATAAAAATATTGACTAAGAGCTTTGCCCAAAATTTCCGAAATCAAAGTAGATTTACCAGACCCAGAAACACCAGTTAAACAAACCAATTGCCCCAAAGGAATATTTACATCAATATTTTTTAAGTTAAAGGCTTTGGCGCCAATAATACTTAAAAACTTATTATTGCCTTTGTGTAATTTTTTGGGCAATTCAATTTCTTCACGGCCAGTTAAAAAAGCACCAGTTAATGATTTGGAATTTTTCTTTATTTGTAACAAATTACCTTCGGCTACAATTTCTCCACCATATTCCCCTGCTCCTGGACCAACGTCCACAATATAATCGGCAGCTTTAATCATCGCTTCGTCGTGTTCTACGACAATTACCGTATTACCCAAATCACGCAAATTTTTTAAAGTGGCAATTAATTTATCATTATCACGAGAGTGAAGTCCAATTGAAGGTTCATCCAAAATATAAATCACTCCCGTTAAACCCGTAGACAATTGAGTAGAAAGCCGTACCCGCTGGGCTTCTCCGCCAGCCAAAGTATTTACCGAACGATCCAAAGTTAAATAATGTAAACCTACCTGCATTAAATTACTAAGTCGTTTATCAATTTCTTTTAAAACTGCCAAAGTAACCGCTTGTTGTTGTTTACTCAAAGTTAAATTATTTTTATTCTTACCACTAACGATATTGGCAAAAAATTCTCTTGCCTCGGAAACACTCATTTCTACTACTTCGGCAATACTTAAATCCAAAAATCTTACAAACAAAGATTCTACTTTCAAACGTTTACCATTACAGACCGAGCAAACTTTTTCCCGCATGTAATTTTCTATTTCCTTGCGAATATAATCCGAATCAGTTTCGGCATGACGACTAGACAAATTACTTACAATACCTTCAAAATTTACTTTCTTACTTTCTACTTCATACATTGTCCCATCAGTACCATAAAACAACAAATCCATTACTTTTTTGGGAAAATCTTTTACTGGAGTGTCCACAGAAAATCCATTATATTTGGCTACCGTGGCCAATAATTTTTGATAATAATTTTGATTACCCACAATCCGTGTCCAAGGTTGAATGGCTCCTTCGGCCAAAGTAAGCCGAGGATTGGGAATTACCAATTCGGTATCTACTTCCAAAGTCCTACCCAAACCAGTACAACGGGTACAAGCACCATAAGGGCTATTAAAACTAAAAGTACGTGGTTCAATTTTTTCAAATGTTCGTCCACAGCGAGCGCATTTGGCAACCAAAGAATAATTAAATTCTTCGCCGTCTTCGGTAACTGCCAACAAATAGCCATTACTTAAATCCAAAGTTTTAATTACCAAATTAGCCGGATCTTGTTTTTTGATATCTTCAATTTTGCCAATTAAAATTTCTACGGTATATTTTTTGTCTGGCAAAAATTTATATTTTCCCACTTCAATTAATTTCATTAAAATCCCGTTCAAACGAATTTGTTCATAACCAGTTTGTTCCAAATGGTTTAATAATTCTTTAGGCTTAATTGTTTGTTCAATAACCGTAGGAGCAAATATCAACAAACCAGCGCCCTGACGAGCAATTTTTCTTACTTCTTCAATAATTTCACCTTCAGAATAAGCTTTTACCGCAATCTTACAATCTGGACAATATTGTGTGCCTACACGCGAAAAAAGCAAACGTAAATAATCATAAATTTCGGTTACCGTACCGACTGTTGAACGCGGATTTTGCGCAGTAGTTTTTTGATCAATGGCAATTGTTGGCGACAAGCCTTGAATTTCGTCTACATCTGGCTTGTCTTGTACTTCCATAAATTGCCGGGCATAAGAAGACAAACTTTCGGCATAGCGACGTTGGCCTTCGGCATAGATAGTGTCAAAAGCTAAAGAGGACTTGCCCGAGCCGGACAAGCCTGTAATAACGGTTAATTTGTTTTTAGGAATTTCTAGCGAAACATTTTTTAAATTATGTACGCGAGAATTAATAATTTTTATTTTATCCATAAATATTAATTAAAGACTATTTTGATCATCCCAGCAATCTGTATTATCATCTGTGGAGCACTCACCTGAAAGTGAAGAGGAATTATTTAAAGCAGGAAACTCCGTTCTATTAATTTCAATATTACATATATAGCCTTTTTTTAATTCATCTAAAGTTATAAGATGTGAAGTAAAAGTTTTATCATTAACTAAAATTTGAACATTTGGTTCATTTGAAAGAGCAGCGCAAGAACAAGCCTTGGAATTATCCCAATCATTATTACAAACAGGTTTTTGTCCAAATAAAATAGTAGCACCAAATTTACCTAAATTCAAACTACAATTATGCGGCCCATTCTTACCGACAGCGTGCCAATCATCACAGCCACTGCTCAAAACACCAGGCGAGCCCTTACAATACCCACCAAACAAACCACCACCTTCATCATTTACTTCACCTGCTATATAAAAACCAGCTAAATTATCAACATTACCACAAATGCTTTCTAAATTACTGTCAACTGGAAACATAAATTCTCTTGCATTATTTGGTAAATCAACATCATTAACTTTTTCTATATCACCATCTTTACACATAGCAATTAACAAAAGATTATTATCAAAAATATTTCCCGTTAAATCAGAACAAAATAACGAAGCCGGTGCTCCAATCTTTCCGCCAAGCATACCCGGTTTACAGATAGGAACTTCATTTTGTGTCATACAAATTTTTCCTCCACCACAAAAGGAACCAGAACAAGTCTGCCCTCCAGTATCTTTTACAAAATATTCATTACCACACAAAGCTTCCTGACTTTTAACAGCATAATCTGCCGAAGAAGACATTTGCTGTTTTTCTGACTGAGTTTTTTTGGTGCCATAAGGAAAAGCCGTAGCTACCGTGCTAGAAGAAGTTAAAGCATCGCAATAAGCTGGGGCTAAACCTTGAGTATTAATCATCCAAACTTGAGGAAGACGTAAATTTACCAAGTAAGGATTAATAAAATTCAACACACTATAACCCATAATTGCCAAAAACAAACCCATCATCGCTCCACCAATTCTTTTTTTAGCACTAGAAATTTTTTCGGCATTACCACCCGAAATTGTCCATTGCATTCCAGCAATAACCACCGTTACCACCGCCACCACTCCTGCAGCCATAATGGCATAGCGAAACATAAATTTAATAAATTCACCAATATTGGTAAAAGTATTGGTATTGCCAAAAGTAACTTCGGTTTGAGCGACATAAGCAGGTTTACAAAAACCCAACCATTCCCCAACAGCATTTTTTTCTCCTCCGCAAGCAGTAATTGTTTCACCATTTGGTTTACCTTCGGCAGAACCATAAAAAGCACCTTCGGCTTCTTTACATTTTTCTTCCACCCAACAACGCTGATCTGTACCAGCGCCAGGGACAAACACTCCAACATCAGCAGTATTATTTGCACCAGAAGAATTAGTATTATTTGCTTGACTAGCACTTGATTCTTGTGCAACCACAGCAGTTTGCACGTCACAATAGCCCGCTATACATTTAGCTCCACCTGCCAAGCATTCATCATCACCAGTACAAGATTTAGCGACACACACTTCGGCAACACATTCTTCATTAAGATCACAATCATCATCACTCGCACAATTACCAGCTGCATTCACCACAAAAAAAGAAGGAACAAACGAAAATAAAACTATCAGTAAAACGAAAAAAGATTTTTTCATACTATTTATTTAAAGCTTGTAAAATAATTTTATCCCAAGTTATTTCGTCAATTGTACCTTCCAATTTAATGCCATTTACAAAATAAGTAGGTGTACCGCGAACTCCGAGGGTTACAGCGTCAGTACCATCGGTATTTATTTCATCTAAAGTAA
>Ga0172379_10012268_pt1 | contig 10066 bp, 6 predicted proteins | sample GrowelOW334metaG_FD_119756 | JGI IMG/M metagenome (GOLD analysis project Ga0172379, IMG submission 119756) | Groundwater microbial communities from an aquifer near a municipal landfill in Southern Ontario, Canada - Groundwater well OW334 metaG | ecosystem: Environmental > Aquatic > Deep...
GCTTCGGACGAAGTAACCGTAACCTATACGTATACAAAAAGTATTGTTGGAAAATATAACGGGACCGGCAACGGAAGTTTGGGGCCGTATTATTTAAGGGGGACAAGAGATATTGTTCCTGGGTCCGAGACCCTGCAAGTCTGGGATCAAGGTTCTTCGGTCATGACAACTTATACCCGGAATTCAAGTTTTGAAGGGAATGCCGGAGATAATGGTTATTTCATAAATTATAATTCGGATAATCCCTCTGTCTCATTTAACGTTCCATTGCTGCCCACAAAAAACTTCCAATTGGTATACCAATATATTGCGCCGACGGCAAACCACAGCGGCAACATTTCGCAATCTGCTCTTGGGGTAGACGGCGCTTTTAAGTTCGGAAATATTTTTAAGATCGATTCTACTTTTGCCAGAAGCGAAAATGATCAGATAATCGTCTCTGAAGCGAGCGTAGAGAGTTTTGCGGGAAACGGGACAAAAATATATTCTCTTCATTCGTCGGGTGATGTTGTCGACGGTTCCGAGCAGATCTATGTCAATCAAAAATTATTGAACAAAGATATTGATTACTTTATGAGCTACACAAAACCGGGGCAGTTTAATTTTTATTATATTACGCCGGCAACGCAGGACGTTATTTCAGTGAATTATAATTTTCAGTCTTCCGCGGGAGGGGCCTCCGCTCAATCTCTAAAAACGGGTACGGCTTATCGTTTTGGGGCGGAAACAAGAATGTTCGGGGACAAATTGGTCTTGAACGGAACAACGAAGGGGATAGGCTTTGATTTTTCTCCGCTTGGCGGAACGGCCATTGGCGTTGGTTCCGAGTATGAAGAGTATAATTTGATGTTCAACCCCGGGATCCATTCTTTAACCGGAAATTATTCGTATAAAGTAAGTAAGAATCCGATCGGGACAACAAGGACGACATTTCTAAAGACATACGATAACAGTTTTTCTGGAAGCGTCAATCCGGGCGGGAATATCAGGATCGATCTTGGATTTCGACAGCTAAATACCGTAGATGATCTCCTTCCCGGTGGAGCTTTGCATAATAACGATGCGCAGCAGGAGACCTATACCGCCAGCATAGCGCCCGTAAACTTCACAAAAGGAGCGATATCTCTGTCTCAAAAATATGACATATCCAAAACAGTATCAAAAACCGATACCATTGATAAGGCAGCTAATTTATCAAACACTGTAATTAATAATTATCATGCGGGAGGGACCTTGGGTATAACGAATAGATTTTCGTTGGGGGCTGATTTTCAATATAGTGAGCCGCTGACAACGGGGTCTCTGGAGACAACCACGGCGCATACTATTTCAACCGATAATTCAACTAATTTAAATTTGGATCTAACTATGGGTTTTCTGCAAAAGTGGGCGGCACGAGTTTCGCTCTTAAATCACAATGATTTTTCCCTGCTGCCATCAGCCCAACCCAGCAATACGACAAAAAATGAAACTTATCATATGGACCTTAATCCTTTTACGATCTTAACGAGCGCTTTTGACCATGAGAGGCAGGAGAGGACGACATTTGTAGCGGGGGGTGAAAATCCAAAATCCGAAAGAACTACCAGCAGTGTTCGTTTAGCTCCTATCTCCTGGTTTTCAGTCGGCGCAAATGCTTCAAAGGGAGAAAATGTTCCGGACTCAGGCGCGGCTAATAAAACAACCAATCGATCTTTGGGATATAATATTGATTATACTCCCATTTCGCTTCGGTTCTTTAGCTTGGTTACCCAGTTTGTGATCACAGATGCCTATCAGACGGGTCCTATTGGCGTAGAAATGGTCAGGACGGACACCAAAACACTATCGCAGAATTATACGATGAATATAAACCCCATTCCCATTTTCCCGATCACGCTGGGAATAAATCAGGAAGATTATAAGAATTCAAATAATTCAACATCTTTGCCGGTAAATACAAATACCCAGAATCAAACTACTACTGCAGATATAAAATTGATCGTGCCTGCGCTTCCTCAATTATCCGTGGGTGCCAATATTGTAAATAAGACAACCAAGGATTTGATCGCAGGGAATAGCCGTCCGAAATCAAATTTGAACGGCAAGGTCGGCTACCAGGTGCTAAGTTGGGGAACGCTTAATTTTGGTTTAGAGAAAGAGATAAATAAAGGGGAAGTCCAGGCTGGGTCGGTGGTTGATCTAGATTATGAAAAAACGACGCAAACAATTAGTTTCAATGCCCTTTTCCCGATCAATAATCCCGTACTAAATAATTTTACATTAGTTGCTTCGCTTAAAACAGTGAGTTTTATTAATAATAAAAATAATGTGGATAATTTCGACGCTTCTCTGCTTAGTTTTGAAGGGACGATGAATTTCTAGTATCGAAGATCAATTTAAAACTATTATTTTCCCGCGAGCCAATACTTTTTGATCGGCAATGATTTGATATAAATATATTCCTGTTGAAACTGTCCCTCCAAAAAGACTTTTCCCATCCCAGGACGGGGTGTTTATCCCATCCTTCCCGCCATTTTCTCCCGGTTGATAGCTTTTTTGCCAGATCATGTTACCGCTTAGGTCAAAAAGATAGATAGTTGAAAGAAAATTACCATGCAGACTGTAATAAAAAACGGCTTCGGTCGAGGTTTTGCGGTCGAATGGATTGGGAAGAAGAAAGGCTTGTGGAAGCGCGGCAAGCGAATTAACGGATTTATTCGGTTCATCGATGTTTGCCAAGGTGACGGGAAGATCGATCATAGTTGAGTTGCCTGCGAGGTCGTAGGCAATTGAGCGAAAAGTATAATTTCCGTTCAATCCGATCGTTTCCCAGGTGCCAAGCGTCCCATTCTTTGGTGTATAAAAAGTGCCGATCGTAACATAGGTGGGAGAAGCTTGTTTTTCATACTTTAATTCATATTTATCGAAGTTAAGGTCGGAAACTGTCCCGGTAACCGAAAGCTGCCCGCGGATGTTGGCCCCTGACGCAGGCGCTGTCAGTGTTAGCGTAGGAGGCGTGTTATCTACGATGATAGAGACGGTTGTTTCTTTTGAAGTTGAGTCCGCAGAAAAACAGGTGAGTTTTAAAGTATAGGCTCCGTCAAGCCCGGCGGTATTCCAACTGCCTAGCAGGCCGCTTGTTATTTCGGAATTGCCGGTTGCTACCGAAATAACATTGCTGGAAGCATCGATCGCTTTTAAGGTGTAGTTCAGGAAATTTCGGCCGGAAGCGGTCCCATAAATTCCGAAGGAGCTGTTTTTGTAGGCTCCGCTTGTTGGAGAAGTTATTGATGCGGATAAAGCGGTCAAAGTGTTTTGAGCATTGACCCGGCCTGATCCGATTTTTCCCTGATAGGCGGCTTCTTGAAGGCTGTCAACATTGTCTGTGTAGGTTTTGATCCTTGTTACAATTTCAGCTGCGGTTAATGACGGTTTGTCGGTCTTGATCAATCCGACAAGGCCGGCGACATAAGGGCTGGCGAGGGAGGTCCCATTCCAATATCTGTAGGAACCATCATTGTTGGTGCTATAAATGTTCGTTCCCGGAGCGGAAACATCGACCCAGGTCCCGTAATTTGAAGCTTGCGTCCTTCCGGTGATGCTGTCGGTGCTCCCCCAAACGGAGCGAACATCGCTTTGGTCGGTCGCTGCAACCGCAATGACGGTCGAATAATATGCAGGATAGGTATTCCAATCCACGTTTCCATTTCCTGCCGCGGCCACAAGCACGATCCCCTGATCGTAAGCCAGTTGGCAATTCTCTTTCAATTCCGTCGGATCGTCCTCATAATAGCGATCCCCCTCATGGCCTGCTTCCATGGAATTGTATTGACCCAGGCTCATGTTAATCGCGACAATATTTAATCCAGCTGCCTTTAGCGCTGCGCAATATGCCAGAGCCGCGCTTACATCGATGGTGTCGCCGGAGCCAGAGTCATCCAACACTTTTATAGGAAGGATCTTGGCGCTCCAATCAACCCCGGCAACCCCCTTGCCGTTATTGGTCGTTGCCCCAATGACCCCGGAGACGGCGGTCCCATGGCCGAAGCCATCCAGCGGATCGGTATCTTTATTTACAAAGTCGTAGGCTTTTACCATATCCAGCCGGCCGCTAAAATCTTCATGGTTATAATAAATGCCCGTATCAAGAACTGCGATCTCGTAGGTGTTTGAGCCCATGGTCTTATCCCAAGCTTGCGGTGCATAAATTTTTGTTAATCCCCATTGGTTGGCAAACCCGGGATCGTTTGGCGTGACGGAAAAAGCTTTAACGGTGCCTGGAGTACTTGCCAAGAGCACATTCGGGTCGTTTTTGAAATCCTGCATAATTTGATGAATATCTTGGGCTTGAGGGAACTTTAAAGTATAGGTGTCTTCCAAAAATTTCCAGTCAGGGCGGACCTTTAAGGCTTCAGCATAGACTTGTTCAAATTTCTGGACGGCATATCTTTCGGCCAGAGATTTTATTGATGGGGAATAAAAACGGATATTTTGAATGGATGAAGCGGACAGTCCCTTAGGGAGTTTGACGGTATTGGCTTTAAATTTAACATAAAGTTTGTTTGGGGCGATGCTTGCGGCCGAGAATCCGGAGAGACAAAGAATAAATGGGAGGATTAGCCATCCAATATGTTTTATTCTCGTCATATCGGTTGAAGTATAGCATAATCATGCAGTATAATGAAACCAGCAATGAAAAGTTTACGCGAGAGAGCAAAAAAAGTTGTTTCCCCTGTTTTAGGAAGATATTTTGGTGAATTTGAAGTTTCTTCCGGAGAGGGTGGATACTTATTTGGGAAAGATAAAAAAAAGTATCTTGATTTTGCGACCGGCATTGCTTGTAATGTAATTGGGCATACCCCGCCGGCCGTGGTTAAGGCCATTAAAGTTCAGGCTGAAAAGTTATTGCATGTTTGCATTGGAGTTGCTGATTACGAGCCATATATTGAGCTTTGCGAAAAGATCGCTGAAATCGTTCCCATAAAAAATGCTCAGACATTCTTATGCCAAAGCGGCACGGAGGCGGTAGAAGCGGCGATCAAATTAGCAAAATATGCTTCGAAGAAGCCGGGGATCCTTGCGTTCAAAGGCGGTTTCCATGGTCGCAGTCTTGGCGCCCTTTCTGTCACCACATCGAAAATGAAATACCGAGAGGGATATGAACCGCTTCTCCCTGAAGTATATATTTCTCAATTCGATCTAAATGTTGTGGAAAAAATACTTATTGATAATCCGAGCAAAATTGGCGGGATAATAATTGAGCCGATGTTGGGGGAGGGGGGCTATTATTTGATCGAGAAAAGATTTTTAAAGGGATTGCGCGCTCTCTGCGACAAAAATAATATTTTATTGATCTTTGATGAGGTTCAGACGGGGATGGGACATTCCGGCAAATGGTTTGCCAGCGAACATGCAGGGGTCATTCCCGATATTATTGTAATGGCCAAGGGGCTTGCTTCCGGCTTGCCGATCGGAGCATGCATTGCCAGTGCTGAGCTCATGTCAAAGTGGACCCCAGGCGCACATGGCGGGACTTTTGGGGGAAATCCAGTCTGTTGTGCGGCGGCGGTTGCTACTATCAAAGAAATTACAGCTAAAAAATATCTTAAAAATGCTGAAATATTGGGGCAATACCTGAAAGAACGGTTGGTTTTAATGATGAAAGAAAATCCGGCAATTAAAGATGTCCGGGGGATGGGATTAATGCTTGGCGTTGATCTTGGGGATAATGGGATCGTTAAAAAAGTGATCAATTATTGTTTAAAGAATAATTTAGTCCTTATCTCAACCGGAGGCGACGGTACTGTAATTCGATTTATTCCTCCGATAAATACGACAAAGAAACAGATCGACGCGGCGCTGGGCATCTTTGCGAAAGCGCTTAAAAATGTTTAAATACCGCGAGCTGGAAGAGGTTTTTGAGATCGCCTTCCAAAAAAACGAACCTCCTTTTATCATTGTCCTTGACGGGATCGAAGATCCGCATAACTTTGGCGCGATCCTGCGCACGGCGGAAGGGGCCGGTGTGCACGGCGTAATCATCCGAAAGATGCGCCAGGTACAGGTTACAGAGACGGTCATGAAAGTTTCGACCGGCGCTTCTGAAATCGTACCGATCGTCAGGGTTGCCAATATTGCGGAGACTATCCGACGGTTGCAGGAAAAAGAAATACTCGTGAAAGGGGTTGAAATCGTCGGAAGTAGGTTATATAATGAGGCCGATTACAGGGGTGGCACGGCGATAGTGGTTGGCAGTGAAGGGTTTGGGCTCTCTCATCTTGTGAAAGAACGGTGCGATGAGCTGGTTCGGATACCGATGAAAGGGAAAATTAATTCCTTGAATGCTTCAGTTGCTACCGGAGTTGTTTTGTACGAAGTACTAAGGCAAAGGGGCTCAAAGCAAGCTTGAATTTAAGGAGGTGAAAGATAATGGCAGAGAAAGTATGCAAATGCGGAGTTAAGAAAGTTGGTGGTTATCTTTATTTTGTTGACAAACAAGGCGATGTTTCAAGAGCAAAGATGGCTAGAGGACGCAAGAAAGCAAAAAAACGCAAATAAATTAGCGTTGGTTGAATAAAACAGTACGTGTTATAGATCATTTGTAACACGTACTGTATTTTTTTGGGGATTTTGTATTAAGAAAGAATATCGTTTAAGGCGACTCTGGGATGATGATATCTTTTCCGCTTTGAGGTGCTATTGCCGAATTGTATCGCTTCCTTTGGACACCACTGCAAGCAGGCCAGGCAATGCTGGCAATGATGCAGCCAAACAGGTTTATTATTCTCGATCTTTATATTGTTGACCGGACAGACTTTTGCGCAGATCCCGCAACCATCGCATTTTTCGTCCGCCCAATATTTGAGGTCAGCTTTGCTTATGGTCTTTATTCCGCCTTTGTAAAGAAAGCTCGAGAAGAGTAGATTTATGAGGAACGAGTTTTTTTCGATCTTATGGTCTTGCTTGCTGCTAACAATCCGGATTATTTCCTGCACTTTCTTTTCGGCCTTATTAAAGAGCGCTTCCTGTTTGTTTTTTGGTTTTGCGCCATACATGGGGGTATAATTCCCCGGCATATTGACCGCAAACCCTGCATTTAGCTTTGTTCCATGGTCGTTTAAAATGTTTGCCGCCTGCTGCAGCGTAGCTCCGGGGAACCCGCCGTAGGTTGCAGCGGCAAAGATATATTTATTTTTGATATTTGCAAACTTTTTAAGAAAATCAACGATGATCAGAGGGAGTCCCCACATATAAACGGGGAAAACAATGCCGATCGCGTCTGCCGAAAGATCCAATTCTTCTTTTATGGCTTTAGCGATATTTATAGTTTTTGCATCGGGGATACCCGCGGCAATATCTTTTGCAATAGCCAGTGAATTCCCGGTGGCTGAGAAATAATAGATATTTGTTTTCATTTTACCTAAATAAAATTGGAGAGGGAAGGATTTGAACCTTCGAACCCGTTAGGGACCTGATTTACAGTCAGGAGCATTTGACCACTTTGCTACCTCTCCGTAGTCGGTGACCGTTATTAATTATAACATACCTTGAATTTACGCCAATGTGCTCTAAGGTAATTGGGCCAGCAATTCCAAGATCCTTGAGGAATAGTGAGAAATGTTTTTTGCTAGTGCGAGTTGTTCCAGGTTTGCATGTAAAAATCCACTAATTTCACGGTCATCGGTCAAGCGTTTTGTTGCTGAAGCCAAGGCATTGCGGAAACGTTCTTCCCCGACCAGGCGATTCAAGGCAAGATACGGCATGCGAAAAATATTTGAATTTTGCCATTCGAGGGAAATATCGGCCAGGTCGCAGCCAACCAGTGCGACATCTATGCTTCCATCGGAAGCGGGGGCCCAGGACTCCACCAGATTTTGAAAATGGTCGTCGGTTTGGTATCTTTTTATTTTTAGACACTCTAAAGCTGCGCGTAGGTGGCCATAAACCAATTCTTCCGGCGTGTTGCGCATTTGGAAGGGCTCCGCGGATGGATCGCCCCAGCAAAGGGCATCTCCTCTTAGTGTTGAAGGGAGCCCGGTCCTTAAAGCTAAAGATTTTCCCGGATCTTCAAAGCCATTAAACTGCCAAACTCTTTCTGGATAAGCAGACGATTTTATCCGGGCAAATTCACGGCTGACCCAATACATGTTTACTGCGCGGCCAGCATCAAGAAATCCCTTTTGTTCGGGGTTTTCTCCGTTAAAAGGGATTCCGCATCCCTTTGCCGTAATGAAATAATCTTGCTGCTGCGCGCCAGAAATAATGGTCGCAGTCGGGATCTCCCAGCGTTCTCCGTTGTGGCGGAGTAGCGTGTAATTGCGGGCCATTATAAATTCTGGTGTGCTGCTTTGTGCGCCTGGTTTTTTTACGAAACCATAAAAGAGACCACCCCAGATCGCTCCGTCGGGTGCTATTTGCCAATGCTGCGCGGTTGCCAAATTCCAACGGGAAAGAGATGGATGAGAGAGCGTTAACTGGTAAGGCTTGTAGTCGTCAATCTCCAAAGAATAATTTACTTGAGCGTCAGGCGTAATTGCTAGCGGAGAGAGTGCAGCGGTAAAAACAGCCCCTCCAGCTTGCCCATGGAAAGAATGAATAGAACGGTATGTTGGAAAGTTGTCGGCCAATAAAAAATGCGGGGATTGCCCCGGCAAGCAAACCAACCCCTGCAGATACGGACTATCTTCAGCTGTTTTTGCACATCGGCCAGCCACGGGTCTTTGCCCGTAAAAATGCGGCTGCAAGCAGGGATTTCTAAACTGCTTAGCGGCAGGGCCTCTTACTATAATACTCATTGTCTTAGTATCGTAATTAAACGAATGTAATTTCAGACGCGCCCAATTTGTTTTTCTGCTATTATTAATATATGACAACTCAATCCGTTTGGCAGGCGCTTACGCACGATACGATCTTGGATACAGTTGAGGCCGCGCTCCAGGTAAAATTAAGCAATCTAATAATCAAGAGAAATAGTTATATCAACCGCGTTTATGAGCTTGAAGAGCATGATTCAAGAAAACGACTTATAGTAAAATTCTACCGTCCCGGGCGTTGGACCAAAGAGATGATCCTCGAAGAACACCAGTTTCTGAACGAACTTGAAGCTAGTGAAATTCCGGTCATACCACCATTATTAATTAACGGCCAAACTCTTTTTTTATTTACTCCCAACGCCCAACTCCATACTCCTATCTATTTTTCCTTATTCCCAAAAAAAGGCGGTCGTGCGCTGGACGAATTTGACCAGCCGGCTTGGGAAGAGATCGGACGATTGATCGCTAGGATCCATTTGGTTGGTGCGGAGCATAAGTCTAGCCAAAGAATTACATGGCGGCCGGCGGTTGCAACGAGGCAGCATCTAAATATTCTCTACAATTCTAATTATCTGCTGCCGGAATTTAAATCTGCAATGGAAAGGGTGGCGGAGCAATTTATTTGCAAGGCCGATCCATTGTTTAGTGATCATACAGCAATTCTTTTGCATGGAGATTGCCATAAAGGGAACTTGATCCATCGGCCAAACGAGGGGAGCTTTATTGTAGATTTTGATGATATCTGTTTTGGGCCTGCCGTACAGGACCTTTGGCTTCTTCTTCCTGATATTCCGGAAAAATGCGAGAATGAACTTAGTTGGTTTCTTAAAGGTTACGAGGTTTTTCGCCCGTTCGATAGGCGTTCGCTGGAATTAGTTCCCCTTCTGCGCGGAATGCGCATTATTCACTTTGCTTCCTGGCTTGCGGTCCAAAGCAAGGAGCCTGATTTTGAAAAGCACTTTCCTAAGGCCGGAGGGGCGGGCTATTGGCGGGAGCTGATCAACGAATTGCAGGAGATCGAGATATAGCGACTTTATTCTACGATGTATTTTTGTCCGTAAATTGCTTTTCCGCCGTCGGTATAATCTTCCCATACAATTACGAACGAGTTTTCGTTGGGGATGAGCGTTATTTTCGGAGCTCTTGCGCCATTGGTAGTATTTACTCTGACCCCACTTTCGTCCCATAGCTTCTCTCCTCTAGTGGAGAGTTTTTGCATGTATATTTCATATTGCTTTCCATCGCGGTAATCTTCCCAACAGGATAAAATA
>Ga0172379_10012269_pt1 | contig 10066 bp, 6 predicted proteins | sample GrowelOW334metaG_FD_119756 | JGI IMG/M metagenome (GOLD analysis project Ga0172379, IMG submission 119756) | Groundwater microbial communities from an aquifer near a municipal landfill in Southern Ontario, Canada - Groundwater well OW334 metaG | ecosystem: Environmental > Aquatic > Deep...
AAAGTGGTCAAATGCCTTGATTAGACCTTCGGATAGGGAAAAATATGATAATTGTAAATTTAGAGCAGTTAAATTGTGTAAAAGCGGTTCTAATTTGGACTGGTCAAAAATCCGGGTTTGAATTAAAGTTTTTTCACCTTGAGGCAAGACCTCATAAGTAACTTGAGAGGGAATAATTTCAAACGGAGCACTGCCCTTGGCTAGAGTAACGACTTCATCAAGAGCCACGGTAGTTACTTTTTCGTCGTAAACAAAAGAACGGGTAAAAACAACGCTATCATCAATTAATACGGAAGCATTGGATATTTTTTTACTTTTTAAAAAAATTGAGAGACGAGAAATTTCCTCGGGTGATTGTTTTTGCCACAAATTCATTTCAAAAGAAATGAGGTTATCTTCGGACTTGGCAAAATAAATATTGAGGTTATCAGCCTTGGGCCAAAAGACGACCGAGGATGGTTTTGGTGTTGACATGATTAATGATAGCAGAAAAAGTTGGACGATGTCATTTTTTTGTTATGTTGTTTTACTTAGCTTTACCTCGATTCTTTTTGGATTAACCCCTTTTAAATCAAGTGAATAACCTTGAAATTTGAAAGTCGTCGGCTGATCAGTTCTAACCCCTATTGCGAGACTGTGAGTATTGACTGTGGCATCTCCAAAATTGACGGGTTTACCGTCACCATTAAACATATTAAGCGCTTCAACCGGACAACCCATGCTTTGGATGGCAATACTAGGAATATCACCATCACCTTTTTTATATAAAGCAATATTAATTTTTACATTTTTCAATTCCTTATCGTCAAGTAAGATTGGCCTGGAGTGAAAACCTGGTTGTAATAATTCAGGACTAGCATCAAGAATGTCTTGAGATACTACAACAAAAGATTGATATACCCCATTATCCCAAATAACCCTTACGGCTCGACCGTCATCTTTAGTATGGTCATGAAACTCACCAGTATATGGATCGGGTTCTAGAATAATAGGTTTGTTTGTACCTAAACTTATTACTTGACCGTTTCTGTCCAATGCCCGTTGTTCATCTCTCGACACTGAACCAGTGTATTTGATATAAAGTTCTGCGAGTATATTTTTCATAATTTTATATACTCAGATTGTAACAAACTGTAGTGGATGTAATCGAGATACTGACCATTGATAAAGTCGTATTGGCGGGCAACACCCTCACGAGTAAAGCCAAGTTTTTCAGCTATCGAAAAACTAGGTTTATTGATAGTTGTGGCGGTAATTTCAAGACGATTTAAATTTAGGGTTGTAAAACAATGTTGAATTATAGTTTTGACTGAGTTGGTGATAATCCCCTGTTTAAGGTGATCTTTGTCAAGCCAGTAACCAATGGCGGCACGGTGATTTTCAAGACTAATATCGTGGAGACCAATACAACCAACTAATTTACCATTTTGCCAAATACCCATTTCCAAGCTTTTGTCATCAGCCTGCTCAACGAGAGCGTTGGCAATAAACTTCTCCGAGTCAACAACTGACTGGGTTTTAGGTAGCCAATTAAACCAGGTAATCAAATGGTCACGATTGGCATCGGTCAGAGCAAACAATTTTGACGCATCTTTTATATCCCAACTTTTGATAATTATGTCATCACTGACAACTAGATTTAAAGGTTTCATGAGGAAATTGTATCAAAACTTGGTTATACACGTCTTCCCAGGTGGGACAGGGAATAAAATTTTTGTTATCTATGGCACTTGTTTTATTATCAAACATAAAAAATTTGCCCGAATAATTTTGTAAATATTTGGCTAAATCGGGATGATCGTCAACTATACCCATAACTTGGGGATATAAATACTCCAAAACCCCTGCCTTCCATGGATTGCCTTCACTTTTGGGAATATCAACAGGTCGTAAAATGATGGTAGCTCGGGGAAAGTCGTTAGCCAACAACCAATCGCGGGTTCCGTTAATTACGGTAGCTGGACGAGTGGTAATATAGGCGACGATAGGGATAATTTTATTTATTTTATTGACAAAGATATTTGAATTAGGAATCAAATCAAGTTTTTTGTAAGCCTCGTTATCATTAGTTTTGTCTTTGACCCACTCGAGGGCCTCAGGCGTTTGCCAATATGGGACATTTTGGGAATATCGATACTTATCAACAATTTGGCGGACGGTTAAATTTTCGGGATTACCAAAAAGCCTTTGCATTTCGGAAAACCAATAGCCTAGAGTCCAGGACAACGTTTCATCAATATCTAACGCCAGGCCGCAAATATTTTGTTTGGATAATGTTGATTTTAATTCCACAACATCAGGCGAAGTCATGATGCAATTTTACCACCTCATGTGGGCGAAGGCTTTGTTGGCTTCGGCCATGCGTTCGACTTCGGCGCGTTTGTTGATGGACGCACCTTCGTTGTTGAGGGCGGAGAGTAATTCGGCAGCGAGCTTGAGACCATAAGAATGATATTGCTTATTGGCCTTAGCACGGGCTGAATTGATTAACCAGCGGATAGCGAGAGAATATTGTCGGGCTCCTCGAACAGGAGTAGGAACTTGGTAAACCGCACCACCTATACGACGAGGACGAACCTCGACTTTTGGTTTGATGTTATCGAGAGCTTGTTCCAAAGTGGTTAGAATATCTTCACTTTTGGTTTCTTTTTGAAGAACCTGCAAAGCTTCGTAGACACCTTTTTGAGCGGCGGCCTTTTTTCCATCAATAATGGAACGGTTGATGATTCGAGCAACTATTTCACTATGATAGAGTACATCGGGTTCTAAAATTCTGGGTTTGATTTGACCTTTGCGTGACATAAGAGTGTAGTTATAAATTATGCAGTTTTTACGGGTTTTTTGGTGCCGTATTTACTGCGAGATTGTAAGCGACCTGCAACAGGAGCGGCATCGTATTTGCCACGAAGGATGTGATAGCGAACACCAGGTAAATCACGGACACGACCAGCACGGACAGAAACGATTCCGTGTTCAGCGAGATTGTGTCCAATACCTGGAATATAGGCGGTAATCGTAGCTTTGTTACTAAGCCGTACACGAGCAACTTTACGTAAAGCCGAATGGGGCTTTTTGGGAGTCATGGTTTTGACGACAGTGACTACCCCTTTTTTGAAAGGGTTAAAGGTTTTGACTAAACGATTTTTGATGCTATTAAAATTGTTACGCATGGCACCTGATTTTAATTTTGAGCGACGAACTTTTCGTCCAGTTCTTATTAATTGATTAACTGTTGGCATATATTTTATTTTTGTTCAATTTTTCCGACGGGAATCAGACGTCCGATAATAACATTTTCCTTGAGTCCTATCAAGTGATCGACTTCTCCCAGTAACGATGCCTCGGTTAAGACTGAGGTGGTTTGTTGGAAAGAAGCAGCGGATAACCAGGAACCAGTTGATAAAGCTGATTGGATTAATCCTAACAAAACTTTTTTGCCCTTAGATGGTTTACCACCTCTTTCTTTGGCTTTTTCATTTTCGTCCATGTAAACGGCACGAGTAACAATTTGACCAAATAAAAAGTTGGTATCCTCAGGGTCATCAATTTTGATTTTGTCGCTCATTTCCTTGACCATAACTTCAATGTGCTTATCGTGAATACCAACACCTTGGGATTCATAAACACCTTGGATACTATTGATTAAATATTTTTGAGCAGCCTCTAACCCAGAAACTTCAAGAATATTACGAACATCTAGGGGGCCTGAACATAATTGGGTACCAGCAGAAATCAAATCACCGTCAGCAACCAATAGGGTAACATTGCTGGGAAGTTGATAGGAAACTGTTTTTTGTTCATTATTTTCGTCTTTGCCAGCAATTTTGATATCAAAGCCATCAATTGATTCTTTGATTTTGATTTTACCGGTAAGTTCGGAAATCGGTGAAGGGAACTTGGGCATACGAACCTCAAATAGTTCCTGAATACGGGGTAAACCTTGAGTCACGTCGACGCCAAGAACACCTCCGGTATGTTTGGTACGGAGGGTTAACTGAGTACCAGGTTCACCGATGGATTGAGCAGCGACGACACCAACTGGAACACCTTGGGCAACAAGTTTGCGGGTGGAAAGATCCCAACCATAACATTGACGACACAAACCCTGTTTGGCTTTACAAGTGAGAGGCGAGCGAACAGCCACATTGACAACTTCTGACTTTTCGATTAGAGCTTGTAAATGACTGTCTATTAATGTACCGGCAGTAACCAATACTTTTTTGGTTTTTGGATCAATTATGTCTTCACCAATAACCCGACCAAGTAAGCGACGACCAAAGAATTTTTCTCGGCCTTTTTCGGTTCGAGAAATGGTCCAGTATTTTGTCGAACCGCAGTCATCTTCGCGAGTAATGGCCACATGGGCACTATCGACCAAACGTCGGGTTAAGTAACCGGCATCGGCGGTACGAAGAGCGGTATCGGCTAAACCCTTACGGGTACCTCGAGCTCCAGTGATATATTCAAAAACGGATAAACCTTCACGAAAGTTAGATTTAGTAGGTAATTGAACGATTTTACCAGTAGGATCAACCATAAGTCCGCGCATACCGGAAAGTTGTTTAATTTGATCTTTGGAAGCGCGCTTGATACCGGCGGCAGCAATGATGCGAATTGGTGAATCAACATCAAGAGTGGCCCAGGTTTTCTCCGCAATATCTTCGGTTATTTCCATCCAAATGCTTTGGGAAAGTCGTTTTCTTTCTTCGTTGGTTACTAAACCGGTACGATATGATTCTTCGATTTCAACAACACGTTTATTGGCAGCTTCAATGATTTTGGCTTTCTCAGGTAATGATCCACAATCGGCCATAGATAAGGACAATCCCGATAAGGTGAATCCGGCGAAACCAATGTCTTTTAACGAATCAATCAAGTGAACGGTTTTAATCCGACCGGCGATTTCAATTGATTTAACAATCAAATCATTTAGAGCTTTACTGCCTGCCATGGGGCCGTTGATAAAATCAAATTCTTTGGGAAGAATTGAGTTAAACCAAATTCGACCGTAAGTTGTTTTAACTAATTTACCGTCAAGGCGGACAACAACTAGTTCACGTAGACCTATTTTTTTAAATTGATAAGCCAGAGTTGCTTCAGCAGCATCGGCCAAGATTGGTAGATTAGAGTAGCCTTCGCTGACTTCGGCTGCCAAGTCAGAACTTTGAACTGAGGTAATGTAGTAACAACCAACTGCCATTTCCTGTGAAGGAATAGAAACGGGAGCACCATCGGAAGGTTTTAATAAGTTCCTCGAGGGTAACATCAGTAGTTTGGCTTCACGTTGGGAAGCAACCGAAAGGGGTAAATGAACACCCATTTGATCACCATCAAAGTCAGCATTGAAACCTTTACAGACACAAGGGTGAATGCGAATGGCCAAACCATCGGTTAAAATTGGCCTGAATGCTTGGATCGACAATTTGTGTAAAGTTGGGGCGCGGTTTAATAAAACATAGGTATCCTTGGTAACTTTTTCCAAAATGTCATAAACCTCATCAATTCGGTGATCAATCAGATTTTTGGCCGATTTGATATTGGCCGCCAAACCTGAATTCATCAATTCACGCAAGACAAAGGGTCGATACATTTCGAGAGCGATTTCTTTTGGTAAACCAACTTGGTTTAGCTTTAATTCTGGACCAACAACAATAACTGAACGTCCTGAATAATCGACACGTTTACCCAATAAGTTGCGTCGGAAGCGACCTTTTTTGCTACGGAGTAAATCAGATAGAGAGCGTGGTAGACGTTTGGTGCTACTTTTGCTTTTGTTTTTAGCAGATTTTTGAGAATCAATGAGCATATCAACTGATTCTTGCAACATCCGTTTTTCATTTCGTAAAATTATTTCTGGAGCACCCAATTTAATAAGTTTTTTAAGACGATTGTTACGATTAATCAAGCGACGATACAAGTCATTCAAATCACTGGTAGCAAATCGGCCGCCAGTTAGTTGGACCATGGGTCGCAAATCTGGTGGTATGACAGGTACATGTTTTAAAATGGTCCAGCTTGGGTCAATTGCTTCGGAAATCATGCCATTTAAGATCCGGATTTTGTACATGATTTTCTTTTTCTTGAGCTTGGAACTGGTTTTGTCAAGTTCAACTTTGAGATTCTTGACAGTGGCAGGAAGATCTAAACCTTGCATAACCTCTTGTAGGGCCTGAGCTCCCATTTTGGCCTCATAAAAAATATTGGCCTTAAACTGGGTTAAATAAAATTCTTCTTCGTCAGTTAAAACTGATAATACTTGCAAATTTTTGACCTTATCTTCCAAGAAGTTCATCAGCGATTCGATACGATTTTTTTCGCCTGAAGCTTTGTTTTCAATTTTTTGCAAATCTTGTTTTAATTTAACGGCTCGTTCTTTTTCTGCAATCAATCGTTGTTCTGGGTTTTTAATTTTTTTCTTAAGATCGGCAATATCGGATTCGGATTGAGCTTTAACTTTGTCGGCGGTAACCTTGGCATCGACGTCAATTTGAGCTTGTCGTTTTTGAGAATTGACCGATAAATTGGTCATAGCGTCTTTACGCAAATCCTTGTTAACGGAGGTGACCAAATATTTGGTGAAATAGACGACTGATTCGAGGTCTTTTTGAGAGACATCTAAAATAACTCCAATGGGTGATGGGGTATTTCGTAAATACCACAAATGGACAATAGGAGCGGCCAGGGTAATGTGACCCATTCGTTCACGTCGAACTTTGGAGGTGGTAACTTCAACACCACATTTATCACAAATAACACCTTTGAATCGGATTTTTTTATATTTACCGCAATAACACTCGTAGTCATGACTGGGACCAAAGATTTTTTCACAGAAAAGTCCATCTTTTTCCGGTCTCCACGAACGATAGTTGATGGTTTCTGGTTTTAAAACTTCACCCTGAGACCAAGATAAAATATCTTCTGGTGAGGCAAGTTTAATCTTGATGCCAGTAAAATTGAGCATGTTTTTAAATTTAAACATATTTAGTTATCCTTCGAAACTATAACTTCTGACGAATCTTCTATTAGTGGTTCTTCTTCGATTTCCCCATCAGGTGAAATATCGATAACAAGTCCAGCCAGTTCTTTGGTCAAGACTTTAAAGGACTCGGGGATGTCAGGTTCAGGGATGGGTAATCCTTTGATGATAGCTTGAAAGGCACGAGTACGACCTTCGATATCATCTGACTTGATAGTCAACATTTCCTGTAAGGTGTGTGCAGCTTGGTGAGCTTCAAGTGCCCAAACTTCCATTTCACCTAATCGCTGACCACCCATACGGGCTTTTCCACCTAAAGGTTGTTGAGTGACAAGGGAATAAGGACCGGTAGATCGAGCATGGACTTTGTCATCAACCATGTGAACTAACTTGAGGATGTAGCCGATTCCGACAACAGTTGTTTGATCATAAGCATCACCGGTCCGTCCATCGTAAAGTTGGGTTTTGCCAGTGACTGATAAACCAGCTTCTTTTAATTCTTTAGCAATATCTTCTTCAGTATATTTTTCAAAAACCGGAACTGCATAGTGTTTGTTAAGTTTCAATCCGGCCGAAGCTAGGGTAACTTCCAAAATTTGACCTAAATTCATACGAGCCACAACTGAAAGTGGTGACATAACTAAATCAATGGGAGTGCCATCAACTAAACGAGGCATGTCATACTCAGGCATGATGCGACAGATGACGCCTTTGTTACCATGTCGACCAGCGATTTTGTCCCCTTCTTGAATTCGACGGATTTGAGCGACATAGACTTTGACAACCTTGTTAACCCCTGGATCTAATTCATCTTCTTGTTCTTTTGATAAAATTTCAATTTTGATGACAACTCCACCTTCACCGTTTGGGACACGAAGGGAAGTATCTTTGACTTCGCGAGCTTTTTCACCAAAAATAGCTCGGAGAAGCCGTTCTTCGGCACTAAGTTCTTTTTCGCCTCGGGGCTCAACCTTACCAACAATAATGTCATTGGGGCCGACTATGGCACCAATCATAACAATTCCATCGTCAGTCAGCTTGGCTAATTCATTTTCTGAAACATTGGGAATATCTTTGGTCAATTCTTCTGAACCGAGCTTGGTTTCAACAACATTGGCTTCGTATTCGTAAATTTGGATATTGGTTAAGACGTCTTCTTTGACGAGGCGATCAGAAATTAAAAACGAATCCTCATAGCCCAAACCATCAATTGAAGCATAGGCGACTAATAAATTGGTACCGATTGACAATTCACCTTGATCAGTCGAGGGACCATCAACGATAACGTCACCCTTTTTGACCGAATCACCAACATTAACTAATACTTTTTGGTTATAACAAGTACCATAGGGAGAAGTACGTTCAAATTTTTCGACAGGATAGGTCAGATCGTCAATAATAACTTTGTCAGCATCAACATATTTGACGACACCCGCTTTGGTAGCCTGAATTGAGCGGTGCATAGCGGTGGCAATTGCTTTTTCCATACCGGTACCAACAATTGGAGCCTGTGGTTTGACCAAAGGTACGGCCTGAGTCTGCATGTGAGAGCCCATTAGCGCACGGGTAGCGTCGTCATGGTCTACAAAAGGAATCAAACTAGCAGAGGTACCAATAATTTCGTTGGGAACCATGTCGATGAATTCAACATCATCGATAGGCCCTTCGGCAAACTCACCTTGAAAACGAACTGGAACCCATTCTTGTAAAATGTTATTTTTTTCGTCAACTTTGATACTAAGGTTAGTTGTCTTGTGATTGAATTCATCTTCAGCATCGAGGAATACAATTTCATCACTGACGGCCAATTTTTTACCTTTTTTAATAATTTTTCTAAAAGGAGCGAGCAAGAATCCATATTTATCAACTTGGGCGTAAAGAGCAAGATAAGTAACCAAACCGATATTTGGACCTTCAGGAGAACGAACGGTACAAATACGACCATATTGGGAAGCGTGAACGTCACGAATTGAGAAAGCAGCTCGCTCACGAGTTAAGCCACCAACACCGACCACGGTGACACGACGCAAAAGATCAATTTCGGCCAAAGGATTGGTTTGATCAAGAATTGCTGACAATTGGTTGCTTCGGAAAAAGGTATTGAGAGAAGAAATCATTGGTTGTGGATTGATCATTTGGGAAGGACTGGGTTTTTCTTTGGTGGAAAGAAGAGACATTCTTTCTTTGACCATTCTTTCAAACCGGGCCATAGCCGGGCGAAGGGCAATTTGGGCGACAATTTCGCCAGCTCGACGTAAACGTCGATTGGCAAGTGAATCAATATCGTCAAATTGGGTGGATTCACCCTTTTGAAGTTTGATTAATTGTTTTAATGTGGCAATCAAATCTTCGGACCTGAGGACCCAATTTTCAGTATTGGTATCATCAAAGTTAAAGCCAAACTTTTTGTTGACTTTATGTCGACCAACGTAACCTAGTTCGTATGTTCGTAAATCAAAAAATCGATCATTAAAGAATTTTTCTGAATTCTCCAAAACGACGGGTTCACCCGGTCTCATTTTTCGATAAAATTCGAGCAAGGCTTCTTCTTTGGTTTTGGAAGGATCGGCAGAAATGGTGGCGTTGATGTATTCACCCAATTCATTGACAATTTGTTTGTCGGTAAACCCTGTCAAAGCCCGAAGTAGGACGGTGGCAGGAACCTTCTTTTTTCGATCAATTCGTGCAAAAATTACCTCTTTTTTACCAACAAAGAATTCAAGCCATGAACCTCGAACTGGACGAATTTCGGCGTTACAAAGATTTTTGCCGGTAGCATGATCAATTTCTGCCGTAAAATAGACACCAGGAGAACGGACAAGTTGATTGATTATTCCACGTTCAATACCGTTGATAATAAAAGTAGCTTCGGGGGTCATGGTGGGAAGATTGAGCAAGAAGACTGATTCTTCTTTAACCAGACCGGTGCGTTTGTTGGTTAATTTGGCTTTGACAACGACAGGAACAGTGTAATTTAAACCTTTGATTTTGGCAGTTTGAGGGGCAATGGTAATTTCGTCGAAAGTTACTTCACCCAATTCAAGGACCCAGTTGTTACCAGTATAATCGGAGATGGGAGAGACGGAACGA
>Ga0172379_10012270_pt1 | contig 10065 bp, 6 predicted proteins | sample GrowelOW334metaG_FD_119756 | JGI IMG/M metagenome (GOLD analysis project Ga0172379, IMG submission 119756) | Groundwater microbial communities from an aquifer near a municipal landfill in Southern Ontario, Canada - Groundwater well OW334 metaG | ecosystem: Environmental > Aquatic > Deep...
AGGGCGTCACCGACGTGGTGCGTGGCCGCGACCTGTTCCACGCCAGCGCCGTGCACCGTCTTTTGCAGGCGCTGCTTGGGCTGCCCGCGCCGCGCTACCACCATCACCGGCTCGTTCTCGACGAGGCCGGCGGCAAACTGTCCAAGTCCACCCAGGCCACGGCCTTGAGGGAACTCCGCGCGCAGGGGCTGACTCCGGCCGATATCCGCCGGCGGGTCGGGCTCGATTGAGCCCGGCGTCCGTGGCAAGGTGCCGCCTCGGGTCGGGGGACCAATGGCGAAACGCCGCCGCAAGGCCAAGACGAACAAGACGAAGAAACCGCGCGTGAAGGCGCGCCCAACGCGGAAGCGCGTGACAGCGCCTTCCGCGCGCGGCGTCGAAGCCGCGCTCGCCGGCATCGCGCACGACATCCGCACCCCGCTCACCGGCATTGTCGCGCTCGCTGAGCTGCTCGCCGCCTCCGATCTGGGCGCGCGCGAGCGCGAATGGGCCAACGCCATCAAGAGCGGCGCCGAGCATCTCGCCGTGCTCTCGTCGCTGATCGTCGATGCCGCCAAGGCCGAGGCGGCGCATCTGGTGCTGCGCAACGAACCGTTCTCGCCGCGCGCTCTGGCGGAGACGGTCGGCCAGACGCTCACCGCGCGCGCCGCCAACAGGAACGTCGCCGCCAGGATCGACATCGCGCTGGATTTGCCGGCGATGGTCGATGGTGATGTGCTGCGGCTGCGCGCCGCGCTGGAAAATCTCGCGGACAATGCCGTGAAGTTCACACACGAGGGCACGGTCACCTTCACGGCCGCGGCCGAGAAGGCCGCGCGCGGCCGTCTGCGCCTCGTCTTCACGATCACCGACAGCGGCATCGGCATCGCGCCGGCCGAATTGAAGCGGCTGTTCAAACCATTCGCGCAGGCGAGCGAGGACATCGCGCGGCGTTACGGTGGCGCGGGCCTCGGTCTTACGTTCGTCAAGCGCATTGCCAAGACGATGGGTGGTGATCTCAAGGTCACCAGCACCAAAGGCCGCGGCAGCACGTTCCGCCTCACCGCGCTGGTCAAGCCTGTGGCGGCCAGGGTGCGCGCCGCGCAAACTGGAGCGGCGCCCGTGGCCGCGCGCCCGTTGAACGTGCTGTGCGCCGAGGATAACCCTTACGGCCGCGTGGTGATGAACACGATCCTGCGTGAGCTCGGCCATCGCGTCGATTTTGTCGAGAGCGGTGAGGCGGCGGTGAAGGCGGCGGAGCGCGGCGGTTACGACGCCTTGCTGATGGACGTGACGCTGTCGGGCATCGACGGGCTGGAGGCTACGCGCCGCATCCGCGCGCTGCCGGGCGCGGCGGGCAGCGTGCCGGTGATCGGCATCTCCGGCCGCAGCGAAGCCAGCGACGAGCAAGCCGCGCGCGCGGCGGGCATGAATTTCTATTTCACCAAGCCGGTGAGCCCGTCGAAGCTGGCGCAGGCGCTGGCGGCAATCGCCAAATCGGACTGCGCTTAAGCGTTCTTGTTTTCAACGATCCGCACCAGGTCGCCCATGATGCGGTTGAGCTCGAAATCCTTCGGCGTGTAGACCGCGGCAACGCCGGCCCTTTCGAGTTCGGCCGCGTCTTCCGGCGGGATGATGCCGCCGACGACCAGCGGCACGTCGAGCCCGGCGGCCTTCATGCGGTGGACCACGTCCTCCACCAGCGGCAGATGGCTGCCCGACAGCACCGACAGGCCGATGACGTGCGCCTTCTCCTTGCGCGCGGCGTCGACGATCTCTTCCGGCGTCAGACGGATGCCTTCGTAGACCACCTGCATGCCGGCATCGCGCGCGCGCACCGCGATCTGCTCGGCGCCGTTGGAATGGCCGTCGAGGCCGGGCTTGCCGACCAGGAAGGTCATGCGCCGGCCGAGCTTGCGTGACAGGCGATCGACGTCGGCGCGGATGTCATCTAACCCTTCGACGTCGTTGCGCATGGCGCGACCGACGCCGGTGGGCGCGCGGTACTCGCCGAACGATTCGCGCAGCGTCCAGCCCCATTCGCCGGTGGTGACGCCGGCTTTGGCGCATTCGATCGAGGCCGGCATGATGTTGCCGCCGCCGTTGGCGGCGCGCTTCAGCGCGGCGAGCGCATCGGCCACCGCCTTGTTGTCGCGCGCGGCGCGCCAGGCCTTCAGCCGTTCGAGCTGGTCGCGCTCGGCGTCTTTCGACACGGTCATGATGGATTCGATGCCGCCGGTGAGCGGCGACGGCTCGGTCTCGATGTATTTGTTGACGCCGACCACGGTCTGCTCGCCGCGTTCGATCGCTTCCAGCCGCGCGGTGTTCGATTCCACCAGCCGCTGCTTCATGTAGCCGCTCTCGACCGCGGCCACCGCGCCGCCCATCTCGGCGATGCGCTTAAGCTCTTCCTTGGCTTCGCGCTTGAGCGCTTCGACCTTGCGGTCCATCTCGGCCGAGCCGTCGAAGATGTCGCCGTACTCCAAGAGGTCGGTCTCGTAGGCGAGGATCTGCTGCATGCGCAGCGACCATTGCTGGTCCCACGGCCGCGGCAGGCCGAGCGCCTCGTTCCAGGCCGGCAGCTGCACGGCGCGGGCGCGCGCCTTCTTCGACAACGTCACTGCCAGCATCTCGATCAGGATGCGCGCGACGTTGTTCTCCGGCTGCGGCTCGGTCAGACCGAGCGAGTTCACCTGCACGCCGTAACGGAACAGGCGCTGCTTGGGGTCGGTGATGCCGTAGCGCTCGCGCGTGATCTCGTCCCACAGATCGACGAAGGCGCGCATCTTGCAGATTTCGGTAATGAACCGCAGGCCGGCATTGACGAAGAACGAGATGCGGCCGACGACTTCGCCGAATTTCTCCTGGGAGACTTCGCCGGAGGCTTTCACGGTGTCGAGCACGGCAATCGCGGTGGCGAGCGCGAAGGCCAGTTCCTGCACCGGCGTGGCGCCGGCTTCCTGCAGATGGTAGCTGCAGATGTTCATCGGATTCCATTTCGGCAGCTCGGTCGTGGTGAAGATCGCCACGTCCTTGATCAGCCGCATGGAAGGCGCGGGCGGAAACACGTAGGTGCCGCGCGACAGATATTCCTTGATGATGTCGTTCTGGATGGTGCCGGTCAGGGCGTTACGCGGCGCGCCTTGCTCGTCGGCGACCGCGATGTAGAGCGCCATCAGCCACGCCGCGGTGGCATTGATGGTCATCGACGTGTTCATCGAGGCGAGCGGAATGCCGTCGAACAGCGCGCGCATGTCGCCGAGATGGCAGACCGGCACGCCGACCTTGCCGACTTCGCCGCGCGACAGCACGTGGTCCGAGTCGTAGCCGGTCTGCGTCGGCAGATCGAACGCGACCGACAGGCCGGTCTGACCTTTCGCCAGGTTCTTGCGATAGAGTTCGTTGGACGCCTTCGCCGTCGAATGGCCGGCGTAGGTCCGGAAGATCCAGGGTTTGTCGCGGCGCGGTGCTTCGGACATGGATGATGGCCTCTAAGCCAATTTGGTCCGCCCCTTATTGCATTGCAACAATCAGAGTGGAAGGGCTGCGTTTCCCGGCGCGACCCGGTTCGGTACGAGAATAGCACCGCGCTCTGCGAGTAATTCTTAGCTTGTGGGACTGCGCTCGGGCGAACCTCGCGGTCCCAGGCGTCAATGCTCGTGCCGACCACGATCGTGTAAGGATTATTGCATCGCAACATGAAGTGCGCCACACTAGTGGGCATCTTCGTGCAAGGAGTGCCCAAAATGCCGGCCGCCGCCCCGAAGAGGAGGGTCGCTCCTCTCAAGGACCTCTATGACATCGGCGAAATCCCGCCCCTCGGTCATGTCCCTGAGAAGATGCATGCCTGGGTGATCCGCCAGGACCGCCACGGCCCGCCCGACAAATCGTTTCAGCTCGAGGTCGTGCCGACCTGGACGATCGGCGAGGACGAGGTGCTGTTGCTCGTGATGGCGGGCGGCGTCAATTACAACGGCATCTGGGCTGGCCTCGGTCAGCCGATCACGCCGTTCAACGTGCACAAGCAGCCCTATCACATCGCGGGATCGGACGCGTCCGGCGTGGTCTGGGCGGTCGGCGCCAAGGTCAAGCGCTGGAAGGTCGGCGACGAAGTCATCGTCCATTGCAATCAGGACGACGGCGACGACGAGGACTGTAACGGCGGCGATCCGCTGCTGTCGCCGTCGCAGCGCATCTGGGGTTACGAGACGCCGGACGGCTCGTTCGCGCAATTCTGCCGCGTGCAGTCGCGCCAGCTGATGCACAAGCCGATGCACCTCTCGTGGGAAGAGTCGGCCTGCTACACACTGACCCTCGCCACCGCCTACCGCATGCTGTTCGGGCATTCGCCACACACGCTCAAGCCCGGCGACAACGTGCTGGTGTGGGGCGCCTCCGGCGGCCTCGGCGTGTTCGGCATCCAGCTCGTCGCGGCCTCCGGCGCCAATGCCATCGGCGTCATCTCCGACGACTCCAAGGCCGAATACGTGCTCAACCTCGGCGCCAAGGGTGTCATCAACCGCAAGGACTTCAAGTGCTGGGGGCAGATGCCGCCGGTGAATTCCGCGGAATACAACGACTGGACCAAGGAAGCGCGCCGCTTCGGCAAGGCGATCTGGGACATCACCGGCAAGCGCGACGTCGATATCGTGTTCGAGCATCCCGGTGAGCAGACCTTCCCGGTCTCCTGCATGGTCGTGAAGCGCGGCGGCATGGTCGTGTTCTGCGCCGGCACCACCGGCTTCAACCTCACCTTCGACGCGCGTTACGTCTGGATGCGGCAGAAGCGCATCCAGGGCTCGCACTTCGCGCATCTGAAGCAGGCCTCGTCGGCCAACCGCTTCGTGCTCGAGCAGCGCATCGATCCGTGCATGAGCGAGGTCTTTCCGTGGGAGAACATCCCGCTCGCGCACATGAAGATGTGGAAGAACCAGCACCAGCCCGGCAACATGGCGGTGATGGTCAATGCCGCGCGCCCGGGTCTGAAGACCCTGGAGGACGCCGTCGAGGCGGCGGGCGCATGATTCCGAAAAGTGGGAACCGGTTTTCGGCAAAAATCATGCGCAAGGAAAAAGCTTAGTCCGCCTGCTGCTTGCGGTACTTGTCGCGATATTTGGCGATGACCGAATTCAATTCGGCGCCGTAGACGAAGATCGACGCGCACACGTACAGGAAGACCAGCGCGACCATCGCCGAGGCGAGGCCGGCATACATCGTCACATAGGCGAAGGCGTATTCGGCGAGATAACGGCCGAACGCGGCGCCGCTCAGCAGCCAGAGCAATAACGTCGCGACGATGCCGGGCGCGATCTCGGTGAGCGAACGGCGGCCGGCCGGCAGCCAGCTGTGCACGATGATGAGCGCGATCACCAGCACCAGCGCCGCCACCGCGTAGCGCGCGAAGGTGATGTACCCACCGAACGGTGCCAGCGTCGGGATGTATTGCACGAGCTTCGCCCAGATGAGCGGCGCCAGCACCACCAGGAACGCGAAGGCGAGCATCGCGACCGCGGCAATCAGCACGTAGACGATCGATTCCATCCGAAGCCACCACCACGGCCGCGGCTCCTTCATGCTGTAGGCGCGATTGAGGCCGATACGCAGGCTCTCGACTCCGCTCGATGCGAAATAGAGTGCGAACAATACGCCGAGGGTCAGCACGTCGCCGCGCGTCGCCGTCAGCACGCCGGAGATGTCGAGCGCGATCGGCGCGGCCACTTCCTGCGGCCAGGCTTCCAGCAGAATGCGCGCTGCCTCGTCGGCGAGTTCCTTGGAGCCGAAAAAGAAGCCGGCGAGCGCCGTCACCACGATCAGGAACGGAAACAGCGCCATCAATGTGGACAGGGCGATGTGGCTGGCAATGGCCCAGCCGTCATCGTCGAGGAAGTGCTGGAACGCCTCCAGGGCGACCCGCCATGACGTGCTGATGATGCGCAAACTTAGGCCCCAGCGAAAACGTGTCGCCTTGAGATCGGTTATCGCGGCGCGCTTTGCAAGGGGACGGTCTTTAAGCCGCCTGCACGTTGCTGAGGAACTGACGGACTTCCGTCTCAAGGCTCTCGGCTTCGATGGCCACCGCATCGGCCAGCAGCTTGACGTCGGAGGCGGTGCCGCGGGCGCCGGTGGAGACGCCGGCGACCCGGCTCACGGCTTCGGCGCCGCTGCGCGCCTCGTTGGAGGCGCGGTTGACGCCCTCCGCGATCGAGGCCACCGCGGCGTTCTGCTGGTCGACGGTTATAGCCACCATGGTGGCGATCGACGACATGTCGCGGATGATGGCGTTGACCTGCTCGATAGCTTCGGCGGCGTCGGCGGCGGTGGTCTGGATCGAGCCGATCTGCTCGGCGATTTCCTCGGTCGCCTTCGCGGTCTGCCCGGCGAGCGATTTCACTTCGGACGCGACCACGGCGAAGCCGCGGCCGGCGTCACCGGCGCGGGCCGCTTCGATGGTGGCGTTGAGCGCGAGCAGATTGGTCTGGCCGGCGATCGCCTGGATCAGGCCGACCACTTCGCCGATGCGGCTCGCCGCCTGGCCGAGTTCGGCCATGGTGGTGACGGTGCGCTGGGCTTCCGCCACCGCGCGCGCGGCCACCTCGGTGGATTTCGCCGCCTGCGATGCGATCTCGCCGATCGAAGCCGCCAGTTCCTCCACCGAACTCGCCGCCGAGGTGACGTTTTCGGACGCCGCGGAAACGCGGCTGGTCGCGGTGTCGGCTTCCTCGGAAACCGTGTCGGCCGCCTTGTTGAGGTCGGACGAGCTCATTTCGAGCTTCATCGAGGCAGCGCGCAGCTTGGCGAGCGCGCTCTCGACCGTATGCTTGAACTGCCCGATCGTCGTCGAAATCGTGGTGCTGCGCTGCTGCTGCAGCATGCTGACTTCGGTCTGGGTCTGCGCCAGATTTTCGCGTTCGACCATCGTGTCGCGGAACACGATCACCGTGCGCGCCATCGTGCCGATTTCGTCGCGCGCGTGCGTTGCCGGTATTCGGGCCGTCGTATCGCCGCGGGCAAGTTGCTTCATCGCGGTGGCGAGGCCATTGAGCGGCCGCGTGATGCTGCGCCCGATCACCCAACTCAGCATCAGGCCGAACACGGCCATGGCGACGCCGAAGGCGATGATGCCGTTGCGCGTGCGCGCCTGCGCGTCGGTGAGCGCGGCAGACGCCTGTTCCGCTGAGATGTGCGCGCGCGCGATGATCACGTCGGCGCGCGGCAGCATCTGCTGGCTGTCCAGATCGATCACCGTGCGCATCGGGTTGACCCTCATGAAGCCGTCGATCCACTGTGCGAACGTGTCGGCATAGGTCGTCACCTGCCGTTCGAGCGTATCCTTCATCGCGGGCGTGCCGTCGATCAGCGCGAAGGTATCGGTAAATTGCCGGTAAGCCTGGAGGAATTGTTGCCGCGTGAATTCGCTCTGGGTGAGCCGGTACTCGGCCTCGTGCTGGCGCATCATCAGCAGCGCCATCATCAACTTCTTGGCTTCGGCCTCGGCCAGCCACGTCATGTTGTCGTTGACGATGCGTTCGACGGCATTGCCGGCACTGCGCAGACTGCGGCGCAGACCGGCATCGTCATCGTAACCGAGCGTATCCTGTTCACGTACGAGCGTGTTGAAATGCTCGCGCAAATCCTTCACCTCGGCGCGCAGAGTGGTGATTGCTCCGGCTTGATCTGCGTCGATCGAGCCCGCCACCGTATCAAGGCTGCGTATCGCGACGCCTTGCGCTTGTTCGAACGCCACCACGAAGCGGTTGTCCGGCCTGGCGCTGAAGTCCCGCACCGTGATGCGCATCGCGGTGACCGCGCCCTTGAAGCTGCGGCTGGCATCGGCAACCGTGGTCGATTGCTGCAAGGCCTGAAAGGCGCGGGCGACGTCTTCCTCGCCGGTCACATAAGTGAGGCCGTTCGCCAGGAAGCCCACAACTGGAATGACCGCCAGGACGACGATGCGCGTGCGCACCGACACGGCGTTCAATAGCCGTGGCAGGCGGCTCCAGGGGACGGGCGATTTCGGGAGGCGCAATTTTGGGGAGCGCATAGAGCCGTTTCGCGGTTCGACGGGACAGGGCACAGCGCAGTGGCACCATCGCCATCAAAGACGGAAATGGTTAATTTTGTAGCAATCTGGACCTGCGGCATCGCTCCAAACGCCCGTAAACTCGGCTGAATCCGGTCAGGCTTTGCTTTTGTGCAGTGCACGCGTAGGTTACGCTGATCCTTTGGGGCGAGGACCCGTCCGAGCGCGCTCCAAGTTCATCGTCGTACCGAGGTCTCCATGCCGATTGCTGCCTCCCGTTCCGCCGCCGAAAACGATCTGGTCGACCTCGCCCGCGAGGCCGTGACCGCGCTTGATGCGCTGATGGCCGATGCCGTGGCCAAGGTGCGCGAACGGGTGGTGGTGGAAGGGCATCCGGTCAGCCGGATGTTCGACCGCGAGCAGCGCGCCACCCACGGTCTTGCCTGGTTTGCGACCTACGTGGAGGCTGTGCGCCAGCTCGCCGCCTACACCGAGCGCATGGCCCGCGAAGGCACGCTGGGCGAGATGGAAGAGCATCTCGTGCGCATCGGGCTCGGCGAATATATAGCCCAGCTCATTGGCGGCATTCCGATCAGCCAAGGCGAAATAGTGCGCCCGAGCGATCTCGGCCTCACGGCCGCCCAGGTCGCCGCCCGCATCAATCCGTTGGTCGAAAGCCTGATTGTGAGCGGCAACACCGCCGAGCGGCGCGCCCGGCTGGTCACGCTCATGCGCGAGAGCCACGGCGCCACGGTCGGCGTGTGCGGGCTCGACGAAACGCTCGAGTCGATCCGCGAGGAAATGCGCAAGTTCGCCGACAGCGAAGTCATCGGCCACGCTCAAGGTTGGCACCGCACCAACAGCTACATCCCGCTCGAGATCATCAGCCAGATGTCGGAGCTCGGTGTGTTCGGCCTCACCATTCCGGAAGAATTCGGCGGCATGGGGCTCGGCAAGGAATCGATGTGCGTCGTCTCCGAGGAATTGTCGCGCGGCTATATCGGCGTCGGCTCCTTAGGCACCCGTTCGGAGATCGCGGCCGAGTTGATCCTCGGCGGCGGCACAGCCGAGCAAAAGGGAAAATGGCTGCCCAAGATCGCGTCCGGCGCAGTGCTGCCGACGGCGGTGTTCACCGAGCCGAATACCGGCTCGGATCTCGCCTCGCTGAAGACGCGCGCGGTGCGCGAGGGCGATGTCTACAAGATCTACGGCAACAAGACCTGGATCACCCATCCGGTGCGCGCCGATCTGATGACGCTTCTGGTGCGCACCAATCCGAAGGAGGCCGGTCATCGCGGCCTCTCGATGTTGCTCGCGGAAAAGCCGCGCGGCACCGACGCCGATCCGTTCCCCGCCAAGGGCATGAGCGGCACCGAGATCGAAGTGCTCGGCTATCGCGGCATGAAGGAATACGAGATCGCCTTCGACGGTTTCGAGGTGAAGGCGGAAAACCTGCTCGGCGGCATCGAAGGGCTCGGCTTCAAGCAGCTGATGCAGACGTTCGAATCGGCCCGCATCCAGACCGCGGCGCGCGCCATCGGCGTGGCGCAGGCGGCGATGGAGCAGGCGATGGACTACGGGCAGAACCGCGTCCAGTTCGGCGGCCCGATCATCGGTTTCCCGCGCGTGGCCGACAAGATCGCGATGATGGCGGTCGAGATCATGATCGCGCGTCAGCTCACGTACTACGCCGCGCGCGAGAAGGATTCCGGACGCCGCTGCGATCTCGAAGCCGGCATGGCGAAGCTGCTCGCGGCGCGTGTGGCGTGGGCTGCGGCCGACAACGCGGTGCAGATCCACGGCGGCAACGGCTTCGCGCTGGAATTCCCGGCTTCGCGCATTCTGTGCGACGCCCGCATCCTCAACATCTTCGAGGGCGCGGCCGAGATTCAGGCCCAGGTCATCGCCCGCCGCCTGCTCGACGGCAGCAACTGAGCGGTATTGCCTGGCAACGATTGCCGGCTTTGGGCGTTTGATCCAAAGCAAAATGCGCGCGCAGCCGCCGGCCTAGCTTGGCGGAACGATCAGGGAGGAAGACTTATGACCAGCTTGTCAGTCCGCAACGG
>Ga0172379_10012271_pt1 | contig 10064 bp, 4 predicted proteins | sample GrowelOW334metaG_FD_119756 | JGI IMG/M metagenome (GOLD analysis project Ga0172379, IMG submission 119756) | Groundwater microbial communities from an aquifer near a municipal landfill in Southern Ontario, Canada - Groundwater well OW334 metaG | ecosystem: Environmental > Aquatic > Deep...
AAGACATTATACCGTTACTACTTATCCGACCACCTCTTATAATTATTATTTGCGTAATGAATCAATGATCTCAGGGGTTGATATTTTGTGGCTCGAAGGGAATTACCCCTACTTAAACCAAACGTTTGACTTGCCTAATACGGTACAATTTTCTGCTCTGCAGAACGGAACATGGCAACCTCTTACTGCCCAATTAGAGGGTGAATTGAGATTTTCTCATTACAACAAATTTACCTTCTCTCCGGTTAAGGCGAGTGCTTTAAGGATGGAGGTTACCAACAAGTCGGGCAAAGCATCGCGCGCATTTAATGCATATCTTCATGAAGATATATCAGCCGGATATTTCCTGCGTTGCCGCAGAGAGGATGACGGTTTACATATTTTTGTGGATGATGTTTATGAAACAGTGGTGCAAGGAAACTGGGGTAAATCAAGAGTAGGTTTGTTGACTGATAATTTGCCTGCAAACTTCAATGGAATTCTTCATTATCAATCAGGAGCTTTGAATATCAGTTCAATAACTATCGATCCTTCAACATGCCGGGTGGGAGAGTCAGAAGAATTAACATATACTATCACGCCTTTTAATGCAAGTAACACACAACTATACTGGAAAAGTTCTGATCCGGAAATTGTATCAGTTTCGCAAAACGGAGTCATCACGCGTAATGCCGGCGGGGCGGCAACAATAACTGCTTATGCTGCAGATGGCGGTGGTGTAAAAGCTTCTATATCCATTGGAGAAACAGCAACAGACTTAACAAAAGCAAATGATATGCTTAGGATTTATCCAAATCCTACTTCAAATGTATTAATGTATGGACATGCAGAAGAAATCCAACAAATGGCAATATATAATATTTATGGAGAGAAACTGTTGGAAATTATACCTGATGGAACAGGTAAAATCAGCTTAAATAATTTTTCCCCGGGAGTGTATATGCTTCAGGCAAAAATGTCAGGTGAAATCTTAGCAAAGAAATTTATTGTAAATAGTCCTTTAAATTAATATTGTCATCAACATTGAAAATATATTCAAATATGAAACAACATAGCATCTCTACGAGGGTAATTCTTTTATTTTTAATTTTCTCAGGTACTTTTCTCAGTTACGCCGAAAAATACGGTCAGGCAAAAACCAGCGATCCTGCAATGCGGATCCCTTCGTGCATTAAACCCGGGTTTGATTACTGGATGCGCGATACATGGGTTACTTCAGGCCCTGATGGCTATTATTATATGACAGGTACAACGGCAGCACCGACGCGTGAGTTTCCGGGTCAGGTACATTGCTGGGACTGGAATGATGGTTTGTATCTCTGGAGATCCAAGGATATGAAGGATTGGGAGGCCATGGGACTGATCTGGTCGATGGAAAAAGATGGTACCTGGCAGAAATATCCTTATGTATTCAAAGAAGGGGAAAAATATCCGAAAAAATCGATCAATGATGATCCGCTTGATAATAAATTCCTTGCTGTGTGGGCACCCGAGTTACACTACATTAAAAGTGCAAAAAGCTGGTTCATGGTAGCTTGTCTGAATAATTCAGCCAGCGGGAAAGGTTCTTTTATTCTGAAAAGCACGACCGGAAAGCCAGAAGGGCCCTATGTAAATATTCAGGCAAATGCCGCTGGTCCGATCTTCCCGAATATCGACGGTAGCCTTTTTGAAGACGAAGATGGAACGGTTTATTTCATTGGTCATAATCATTTCATTGCCAGAATGAAACCCGATATGAGTGGATTTGCTGAGGAACTAAAGCAGTTGAAAGAGCAACAGTATAGTCCCGAGCCTTATATAGAAGGAGCTTTCGTTTTCAGGCACGACAATAAATATCATCTGGTACAGGCCATCTGGTCGCACCGACTTGGCAATGGCGAAGATACTTATGCTCCTTTGAAAGAAGATAACAAAACCCGTTACAGTTATGATTGCGTCATAGCTACTGCCGATAACATCTACGGCCCTTACACCAAAAGGTACAATGCCATTACCGGAGGAGGTCATAACAACTTTTTGCAGGATAAAAAAGGTAACTGGTGGGCAACAATATTCTTCAATCCGAGAGGTGCGCAGGCAAAGGAATACGAAAAAACCTGCCGTCCCGGTCTCGTGCCGATGAAATATGTGGACGGGAAGTTCATGCCGGATGCCAGCCGTTGTGAGTAAAGTTTGTGAAAAAACAGGTATCCAAATCTATCGCTTATGAAAAAACTCACGACCTTTGTTCTGGTTATTTGCAGCTTTTGGATTATCAATGCTCAAATTAAGTTACCTGCCATCTTTACCGAAGGAATGGTATTACAACATGGCAAACAAATCAAAATATCGGGTAAAGCAGCTTCCGGGCAGGAGGTGCGTTTGAACTTTGGGAATCAATTAAAATCATCAACAACAGATGTTTACGGGGCTTTTGAAATTTGGCTTGATACCATGGGGATTTCAGCAATTCCCCAAACATTGAGGATTAAATGTAATCAGGACTCACTGTTGATCAATGATGTGCTGGTAGGAGACGTATTTCTGCTGAGCGGTCAATCCAATATGGCATGGAAAATTTCGAATCTCGATGCCGATCAAATTACAGAGGCTAAAGCTGATTCCGATTATCCTAACCTGCGCTATTATGAAGTGGCAAAGAATTATGTAGCCAATTCGGTTCTTGGGAATGATGCTATTGCCGACATTCCGTGGTGTAAATCAGGTGCTGCAACGGTAGTTAACATGTCGGCTGTAGGATTTTATTATGGTCGTCGGTTATACAAGGATAAAAATATTCCTATTGGACTGATTGATTGCAGTCAGGGATCTTCCAGTGGAGACGCTTGGATTTCACAATATTATATTGATAATCATCCTGAAATAAAACCATATTTGTTTGAGCCGGTACAAACCAATGCCCAATACTACAAAAATCCGGGTATCTTATACAAACAAATGTTGAGTAGGGTTTTGCCTTATCCGGTCAATGGAATACTTTGGTACCAGGGAGAAGCTAATGCAGCAACCTATGACAATTATAAAAAAGTGCTTCCGGCTGTTATCGCGAGTTTCAGGGAATCCTATTCCGATAACACATTGCCATTTGTTATCATCCAATTATCAGCTTATGAAAACCCCAATTCATGGCCGCATTTACGTGAAGTCCAGGATTCGGTTGCTAATGCTACTCCGTACTCGGCAATGGTTTCGTCAATCGATGTGGGAACTGCCAATCAAATTCATCCGAAAAATAAAAAACCGGTTGGTGAGCGATGTGTGTTGGCTATGCGTAAACTACGGTATGGTGAAGATATAACTTATGCGGGTCCTGCCTATCTGACCGTTCGTTTTGAAGGCAACAAAGCGATCATAAGCTTCAATAATGCCAATGGTCTTAAAACGGTGAACAATATTCTGTCAGGATTTGAAATTTGTGACGACAGTTATACCTATCAACCCGTGACAGGAGCTGAGATCTCCGGCAATGAAATCGCTGTTTGGAGTAGTGCTGTAAATGCCCCTAAAGCTGTAAGATATGGTTGGAGCAACTTCCCTCCACCTAACTTGTACAATGATAAGAGTTTACCGGCCAATCCTTTCAGAACGAGCAAGCAAAGTACGTCTTCTTTTACATCGAACCTGTTCTACGTTTCTGCATCTGAAGGTGATGACGCAAATGAAGGGTCTTTGGAATCACAATTTGCTACCATTACAAGGGCAACGTCGGTTGTGAATCAGGATAATACGGTTATTTATGTTGCTCCGGGGACTTATGTTTTTTCAGTTCCCGCAACAATAAAACCATTTACACAGACAATAACCGGAGAAAATGCAGCAACAACTATTTTTGATGGAAACGGAACAACTTCTCTCTTAAATGGTGTCAATGAGATGGAAAATTCGGGCAAGAAGTTAACAATAAAAGGGATAGCATTTAAGAACGCCACCATCTCAAGTGCCGTTTCAACTACTGGAGGATCAGCAATCCGTATGGGCACTAAAACGAACCTGAGCCTTGAAGATTGTTGTTTTTATAAAAATATGAGTACAAATGCAGGAGTAAATGTTGCTGCCGGATCGGTATATTTTTCAGGGAATGATATTTCAGTTAATCGATGTTTTTTTGAAGAAAATACCAATGCTGCTGGTCCCGGAGGAGCAATTACCGTCAAATTAAAAAGTTCTGTTGACGGGCCAGCCAATGCGGTCATTAAAAACTCCACGTTTTATAAAAATGCAATTACACTTTCAGGTCAAAGAGGTGGTGCTATTTACTTCGACCGGCTTTTTGCCGGATCGGCAACGCCGGATACTGATCATGCTACATTTGTTGTTCAGAACTGTGTGTTTCTGGAGAATACCTCTGCGGCTCCCGGTACTGCCGGTGAAATAGGCGGTGCAATATTGTTGTCGAGTGGAGGTAGTGCAACAAATGGGTATAACGACAATCTGAAAAGAATATCAATTATTCTAACCAATAACACCATGGTGGATAATTACGTCAAATATAATAATATAGCCTCAAGACAGAACGCTGTTCTCTTTGAAGGATTTTTATATGAGGCATATCTGGCCAATAATATTATTACCTGTGATGTTGTTAGTGGGGGATATTCTCTAAGTGCCAACCAAACAAATTCAATTCAATATGGAAAAAATAACATCATTGATTTAGTAAGTCCTCAAATTAATGGCGCAGATTTCTCAACGAATGCCATGCTTAACAACAATGTATTGACAGCTATAACCACAGAGGCAGCAGGTGTAAATAAAACGCTGTTGGGATTTCCGGTAGGTAATACCTTTGCAGTGCCGTATCTGAGTATTGTCAATGGCCCGGCAGTTGATGCCGGAACCAACAGCTATTTGGTGAATACCATTGCCAATCCGGCTCCTGCCGCTCCCGTTGAATATGTAACAACTACTGATATCCATGGATCGGTATTGATAAATAACCGTGATTTGGGAGCGTGGGAATATAACCGGCAAACCGGAATTAATACAACCCCATCAGAAAAGGAAGATATTATTGTATTTCCTAATCCGGTTTTGGACAAACTGTATATTAAGCACGAAAGAGAAGTTTCTGTAGTTGAGTTCTTTGATTATTCAGGAAAAAATGCCATGATTTCATTTAATCAGAAAATCATAAATGTCGAAAGTCTTGCAAAAGGGTTATACATAATCAGAATAACTGATTCTGAAAATAACACATACAAGATTCACTTTTCAAAATATTGATTTACACAGAAACCATCAATATTAAGCAGGGAGTGAACAATAAAACATATTATCAAAACAATTTTACTATCATTTATGTAAATGAATACGTATTTTTGTAACGAAACGGAATCTGCCATTTAAACACGTTCGAAAATGATGACTATATACCGGTCGTTTACATTAATGCTTGTTTCATTTTTCCTGTTAATTCCTCGACTTACTCCTGCCCAGTCAACCGATAACAGATTATGTAATCCGGTGCTGAACATGCGCGACGGTGCTGTTGAGCGGTTCAATGGGATGTATTATGCCATTGGGGAGGCCACTAAAGGAAATATATATTACTCGAAAGACCTTGTTCACTGGTCAGGGCCTGTTTTTGCAGTCGCTGCCAACGAAGCTCTCTGGCTGAAAGATCCGAAATGGACGCAGGCATATACCTACAAGGAAGTCGGAGCGGGAGAGATTGTATACCGCAACGGTGTTTTCCATACCTACTGGAACGGAATCGGTCATGCTTACGCTGCAACGCCGCTTGGTCCGTATAAAGAAGGTTCGATTAATGAACCTTTTGATGATTATGGGATTGACGTTCAGGTGTTTCAGGATGACGATGGCGAAATCTACTGGGTGAAAAAACGGAATGCGAGCGATCCGCATCCTATGACAGGAGCTCTGTCGAATCTTGACGGGCCGGAAGTGTGGACTTTCAAAATGAATTCGCCTTTCTCACGAAAAGATATTACCGTCGGGAAGGTGCAGTTAACTCATCAGCCGGGTCATCCTACCAGCGTGAACATGCATAATTTTGAAGGACCTGAATTATTTAAATATCGGGGCGAATACTATTTGCTATTTGTGTCGAACAGGATGGGACCCCGTTCGGGGATGTACGAAATTGGTGCTGCTAAAAGTGATGGGCCGATGAATTTTGATAACAGCAAAAAATATCCGCATCCTGTACTGACAAGAAATACCGAACAACATCTGCTGGATTATAAGATAATTTTACCTTCTGCTGAGCATGGAGGCTGGCTTGCCCGGTATACTACCACAGATCCCAAAGATGGCTGGACAAAGGTTGATTATAATGATAGTAACTGGCTTGACTCGTTAGGCGGATTCGGCCGGCAAGAATATGATTATTTTGCCAATGTCAGATTTACCCACGCAAAGATCCGTGCCAGAAAAACAGCATGGACAGCCAATAAAATTTATATTCGCCGGAAATTTAACCTGTCGAAAGTTCCGGAAAAGGTAGCCTTAAAACATTGGGTGTTTGCAGATGCCGCTTTTTATATCAACGGACATAAGATCACCATCAATAGTAGAGATAATACCTACAGTGTAATGCAACTTGATCCGTCCTTCTTTGTGAAAGGAGAAAATATCATTGCTGTTGAAGCTATAAGTCCTTGTTCGGATAATAAATGTTCGCAGTTTATTGATTTCGGTCTGTATGATACCGGAACAAATGATGTTGAGGATATTGTCATCGGACCCGGACAACCCAATTTCGTGACCGGCCCGAATGGTTTTGAACGCTGGTTGATGTACAAAGCTTATTTCAATAACAAACAGATTCAGGGTATCGACAGGATTCATTTATATGAGAAGGAGATGGTGGTTGAAAGCTGTACGGTAAACAATACGAAAGGTTATCGTCCGAAACCGGCCATGCCCGGATTCATTGATTATTTTGATACTCCCGGATACAATGCCTATGAATTCCTGAATGGAAGCAAATGGAAAATTGCCGAGGGCGTGCTTTCTCCCCAAAAAACTGATGGAGGTGCCTTGTTGTTGCAGCAACCTTCAGTAACGAATTATCGTTTTGAGGTTCCCTTTAAAATGATTGAAAACAATGGTCAGGCAGGCGTTTATGCCTTCTATCAGGATGAAAGGAACTGGTTGAAAATACAAATCAACAGAAAAGGCAACTGGATATCCGAACTGTGTGTAAAAGGTAAAAAAGAAGTTGAAACAAAAAAAATACCTGAGAAATTTGCTTTTTTGGAGAACAATCCTCTTGTAGGTGGTTTCGATGAACCATGGCATACGTTGACTGTATACAAAAACGGCGGTCGGTTCCGGGTGGAACTAGATCAGTTTAATCTAACGCTTTCCGAAGACATTATCACTCCTTTTTCAGGAGCAGGACGTGTCGGTCTCACTGCCGATTCCGGTCAGGTGACTTTCGATGCGGTTCAGTATACTATGGGCTGGGACGAATACGATGATTTTATTACCGGCTGGAATAGTACAACAGGTAACTTGTCGGTTTCAAAGAAAGGACTTGTACAATCGGAGGTCAAAGGTGAATCGACAGCTTTTAAAGGCGACCCGGCAATGAACTATGAGTTTTCGACTTATGTGAAGAATGAAAAGCTTCCTTCATCAGGGAGAGTCGGTTATTATCCGCTTTTTGTTGATGAAAATAATTATGTCCGGGCATCGGTCAACTATCGGACCCGAAAATTCGAAATTGAAAAGAAAGAGTCAGGTAAACCTGTGTCTCAACAATGTTTTCCTCTGCAGAAGAAAGTGCTTCGTTATTATACGGTTAAAGAATATCCCACTTCTTCCTACCAGTACGATTTCAGAAATGAGTCGGTCATCTCCGGAATTGACATCTTGTGGATGGAAGGCAATTATCCCTATCTGAAACAAACATTCGCTTTGCCTGAGTCCGTGCAGTTCTATGCTTTACAGGCTGGCAATTGGGTGTTGCTGAATGCGAAGTTGGAGGGAACTTTGAGTTTTTCATTGCCCAACCGGTTTACTTTCCCTGAAGTGAAAACCACAGCCATTAAAATGGTTGTAGCGAGTCAAACCGGTTTTGCTTCCAGGGCATTCTCGGTGTGGTTTACCGAAGAAATAAGCACCGGTAGTTTTTTGCGTTGCCGCAGAGAGAACGGCGGACTTCATCTGTTTCTTGACGATAACTATCTGGGAGAAGTGAAAGGAGATTGGGGCAAATCGTCGGTTGGGCTGTTTACAGAAAATCAGTCGGCTACCTTTAACGGGATGCTGTTTTACGAATTGGGAGAGAAAAAGAATTAAACATAACATCATAAAATATAATAAGATGGATAAAAAATTATTGATTCTGACACTTACAGGAGTGACCGCAACCGCGGCCATGGCGCAGAAGGATGTTGACAAACCGAATTTTGTAGTCATTCTGGTGGATGACCTTGGTTACTCTGATTTTAGTTGCTACGGGGGAGTTATTCCGACACCGAATATTGACAAACTGGCCGAAAGAGGTGTGCGGATGTCGCAAATGTATAATGCTGCACGCAGTTGTCCGACCAGAGCATCATTACTCACAGGATTGTACCCTCAGCAGGCAGGGGTCGGTTATATGACAGGAGATTTGAGTGAAGAAACCGGTTCCGCAGCTTATCAGGGATATATCAACGAAACATCAGTTACTATGGCTGAGGTTTTGGGAAGTAATGGCTATTTCACTTCTATGGTAGGCAAGTGGCATGTTGGTCATGCGAAAGGGGTAACACCCGTGAAACGTGGATTTCAACGTGCCCTGCACTCAGCTGCCGGTGGATTCTATTTTCCTCAGGATGAAAAGGCCGTGTTGTACCTTGATGATCAAAAAATTCAGAACGATGATCCGCGATTGCTCAAAAACTGGTATTCTACGGATTTATGGACCAATATGGGCATTCAGTTTATCAATGAAGCAATCAACGATAAAAAACCTTTTTTTCTGTATTTAGCCAACAATGCTCCCCATTTTCCCCTGCAGGCTCCTGCAGATGAGATAGCCAAATTCAAAGGCAAATTCAGTAAGGGATGGGACGTGCTGAGAGAAGAAATTTATGAACGTCAGGTAGCAATGAATTTGCTGGGAAAAACTTATCCTCTAACTAAAAGGAATCCTTTGATCCCTTTGTGGAAAGATGTGGATCCTGCACAAAAGATGATCAGCGAACATACCATGGAGATTTATGCCGCAGCCATAAAGAAAATCGACGATAATGTAGGCATTTTGGTGGCGGAATTGAAGGCGAAAGGTGTCTTTGATAATACCGTCATCGTTATCTTATCCGATAATGGAGGTAATGCTGAAGGCCAGACAGCTTTCGGAACTTATGGCGGAGAAAATCCCGGTCAGGTTAACTCGAATGTTTTTGTAGGACAGGCATGGGCAGGCATGTCAAACACTCCTTTCTATCTTTATAAACACCACACCCACGAAGGAGGAATAGCTACACCCTGCGTGATCAGTTATCCCAAAGGCATCCCTGCCGGAATGAATGGAAAAGTAGTGCATCAGCCCGGACATATTACGGATATGATGGCAACTCTGGTGGGAATCTCAAAGGCAAAATATCCAGCCCGATACAACGATCATGCAATCACCCCGATGCAGGGGATCAATCTGCTTCCGCTTTGGCAGGGAAAAGCATTGCAACGTATGGAACCGATCTTTTGGGAACATGAAGGAAATGTAGCTTTACGCGATGGAAAATGGAAACTGGTAAAGGAAATCAAAGAAAAAGAATTCCAGTTGTATAACATGGAAAACGATCGTACTGAAATGAATGATTTATCGAAAAAGGAACCTGCGAAATTCAAAGAAATGATGCAGAAATATGAAACAAAATATGCTCAGGTAGGAGCTAAACCTTTTAAGGTGCGACAATTCCGCTGGTTTGCTCCGGTGGCAGAACATTGATTATGAAATATTAAATTTTTATAGTATGAATTATTTGAAACATATTAACACGGCACTACTTATCAGCGGTGTGAGTGTCAGCTTCGGTCAGTCACAGTCACAACCTGCAAAGGTAAAACAAAAGAACATTCTGATGATTCTGGTGGATGACCTG
>Ga0172379_10012272_pt1 | contig 10063 bp, 8 predicted proteins | sample GrowelOW334metaG_FD_119756 | JGI IMG/M metagenome (GOLD analysis project Ga0172379, IMG submission 119756) | Groundwater microbial communities from an aquifer near a municipal landfill in Southern Ontario, Canada - Groundwater well OW334 metaG | ecosystem: Environmental > Aquatic > Deep...
GAGATTCCAAATGGAAAAATCTTGATAAACCTCATCCAAATCATCACCTTCAGCCTCAACTATATCCTCCACGGAACTATACACGGTATAAAAACCACCAGCCCCGACACTATCGAGCTCGAAAAATTTATCCCATATATCGGTAATCATGCCATCATCATCATAATATTCGGTAAGAAATCTCGGCCAAATACCAAGCGCATATTTAAAATATGTATCATCCAATTCTTCATCACCTGCAAAAACGGAATAATCCGGATAATCGAAATAATAAGATAAATACCCATAATAATCGTTTACATCATCATAAACGAAATCTTCAACCCACACAGCCGTTGCCTCACAGAAATTTATATCCTGATAACTTCCTTGGAAATAAATATCAATACCAAACTGAATAATATGCATAAATTCATGCGCTACAGTCACCTGTAACTCCTCAGCACTAAGCCACGGATCAAGAGCCATATACAATGTATAATCAGGAAAGAAATAAGTAACGCCCATCGTACCTTCCCAAAGATATTCGTCACTATCATCAAGAATAACATAAACATATTCGCCATCACCAACAGGTTCGGCAAACCCCAAATTATCAACTTCCATATCCCAAGATCTCTCTGCGTACTCGGCAGTCTCTTCAACAATATCCGAGATGGAATCACCATCACTATCAACTTGAAGCCCAATAATATGGCTATATTCAATCTGAAAATGTTCGGTTCTTATCGCATACTCTTTTACATCACCGGAAAAAACATCTGAAGTAAAACTTGCCGCAAAAGAAACCGAATGCAAAATCGGCAAAATCGCCACGGCAAACGAAATTGTCACGATTTGCGATAAAGATAAGGAGTGTTTCATATTTTTTTTAATTTTTATTTTCATGTAAACGATTCTATCAGGAAATTTCCACAGCACAACAGAAAGATATTTCATCTTAACTCAGCATTCGCTATTCTGTATTCGATATTCTGTATTCGCAATTCGCACACATGTACGCACAAATACTCTTAAATCAGAAATACTCCAACCTCGGAAAAACTTTTACTTATGCAATTCCAGAAGGAATGGATATAAAAAAAGGCTCCTTGGTCATAGTCCCCTATGGAAAAAACAAACTTGGCGGAATAGTTCTGGAATTAACAGATGTAAAACCGGAATTCAAAACACGCGAAATCTTAAAAATAAACGAAATTTACCCGCAAATGCCATCTTGGCAATTTGAGATTGCTGAGTTCATATCGAACTATTACATCTCAAGTATTTATAAATCATTCAAGCTTTTCTTACCGAATAAAATTTGGGACGAGAGAGGAAAATTTACAAACTCAAAAAAATCAACAGACGAAAAAGGAACCGCTTCGCTTTCCGTGACTGCACCGAAAATCAAAATGACAAAGGAACAAAAAGGGGCTCTTGCAAGCATGTTAAACGATTCGACGAACAAATTTCTTATTCATGGCGTGACGGGTTCCGGCAAGACGGAAATCTATCTCCAATTCGCCCATTGCCTCGCCAAACAAGACAAGCAAACTTTAATACTAATTCCTGAAATCTCACTCACCCCGCAAACGGAAAACTATTTCAAGAAAATATTCAAAAACCGTACGGCAATAATTCACTCGAATTTAACAGAATCAAAAAGGACTACCGAGTGGCTCAAAATAGCCTCAGGAACTGCATCGGTCATTATCGGCTCACGATCCTCAATCTTCGCACCTTTCAAAAATCTCGGTGCAATAATAATCGACGAAGAACATGATCTAAGTTACAAACAAGACCAGAGTCCACGATACGACACCAGAATGGTAGCGGAAAAAATCGCAGAACTGACAAACGCAAAATTAATTCTTGGCTCGGCAACACCTTCGGTCGAAACATTCTATAAAGCACAAAAAGGCGAGTACAAATTACTGGAATTACCGGAAAGAATCGGCTCAACTCCCCTGCCGGAAGTCAAAATAATAGACATGAGAGAAGAATTGCGTGCCGGAAATTTTGGGATTTTCAGCACGGAATTGGAAGAGAAACTAACGCAACTATTAAAAGACCACAGACAAGCGATTCTGTTCTTAAATCGCCGCGGAACTGCCTCCTCAATCACATGCCGAAACTGTGGCTATTCTCCGGAATGCAAAAACTGCTCGGTCAAAATGACTTATCATTCTTCAATAAAAACAGGTAAGAACATTCTTGTTTGTCACCACTGCGGAGACAAACAATTCACACCAATCGCATGCCCAACTTGCGGAAGTATGTATATAAAAAATATGGGCCTCGGAACGGAAAGAGTTGAACAAGAAATTTGTACACTCTTTCCGGAAGCAAAAGTATTGAGAGCCGACAAAGACACCGTTAAAACGCGCGACGACTTCCCTTTAATTTACAAAAAATTCCACGCCCACGAAGCCGACATCCTGATTGGAACTCAAATGATCAGCAAGGGATTGGATATCGAACATGTCGACTTGGTTGCCGTAATTATGGCCGACATAGGACTCCATATCCCGGACTTCAGAAGCCAAGAATTTATTTTCAGCACATTATCGCAAGTCTCGGGAAGAGCCGGCAGAAGGGAAAAACAAGGCTCGGTTATAATCCAAACATATGTCCCCGATAACTCAGCACTGAAAGCAGTAAAAGACCACAACTATAAACTGATGTACAAAACCGAAATGGAATCACGAAAAAAACTAAACCTTCCACCTTTTTACAAAATAATAAAACTAACTTATACTGACCCCGATTTTGAAAAAGCGAAACAACGAGCCTTAAACGCTCAAAAAAAATTAGAAACAAAAAATATCGAGACATCCTCCGCACCTGCTTTAATCTCAAGAAAGCACGGCAAATATCACTATAATCTATTTCTAAAAGCACAAGAATTCGACAAAGAGATCTTACGAAAAATCAAAGAAATGTCGGATTCGGATGAAAACATGAGAGTTGATATAGATCCGTTAATTACAATCTAAAATATGAATAAACGCGTCCTGTCGGGCATGCAGCCATCCGGAAAACCACACTTGGGAAACTACCTTGGCGCGATGAAACGCCACGTCGAACTTCAGAAAAAATACGAATGTTTTTACTTCATAGCGAATTATCACGCACTCACAACGGTAAGAGACCGAAAACAACTCGAAGAAATGACCCGCGAACTTGCCGCAGACTATTTAGCACTCGGAATCGATCCTGAAAAAACCGCATTTTTCAAACAAAGCGATATCCCGGAAGTAACGGAATTAACATGGATTCTTTCAACAATTACACCTTTCGGCCTTCTTGAACGCGCACACGCCTGGAAAGACTCTTTGGCAAAAGGCAAAAAAAATCCAACCGCGGGACTTTTCCAATACCCGGTTCTAATGGCAGCAGACATCCTGATTTACAAATCGGATTTCGTACCTGTCGGTAAGGATCAGAAACAACATATAGAAATTGCCCGCGATATTGCACAAACATTCAACTCAACTTATGGAGAAACATTAACTCTTCCGGCCGATTTAATCGAAGAAGAGGTTGAAACAATCATCGGAACGGACGGAGTACACAAAATGAGTAAAAGTTACGGGAATACCATAGAAATTTTTGCACCCGAAGAAGAACTCAAGAAACAAATAATGGGGATGGTTACGGATCCGAATAGAATCAAAAAAGAAACTCCGGGCAACCCTTCGATTTGCAATGTTTTTAAACTACAGAAAATTTTTAATCATAAGAAAATAAAAGATATCGAAAGCAGATGCAAGAGTGCGCAAATCGGATGCGTTGAAGACAAAAAAATGCTCTTCGAAGCTATCTTGGAAGAATTACGACCGGCACGAGAAAAAAGAATTGAGATTCGAAAAAATTTAGATTACATTGATGAGGTATTGAAAAAAGGAGCAAAACGCGCATCTAAAGTAGCCACTGAAACTCTGGACGAAGTCAGAAAAAAAGTCGGTCTGTAAAGACGAATTCCGAAAATTGTAAGTTGTCAGTTGTAAGTTACATAAGTTATATCTCCCATGCCCACAAAATACATATTCGTAACAGGAGGCGTATGTTCATCCCTTGGGAAAGGGATTGCTGCAGCATCCATCGGCACTCTTTTAAAAGCATCAGGCTTCAAAGTGTTCACTCAAAAACTGGACCCATATTTGAATGTTGATCCAGGAACAATGAGCCCGTTTCAACACGGAGAGGTTTTTGTCACTGATGATGGAGCTGAAACGGACTTGGATCTTGGACATTATGAAAGATTTATAGATGAGAATTTAAGTGAAATCTCAAGCGTTTCAACGGGGAAAATTTACACTCGCGTACTCTCGCAAGAACGCAAAGGCGATTTCCTTGGCGGAACAATTCAAATAATTCCACACATAACGGGAGAAATTAAAAGAAGGATATTAAGTGCCGGCAAATCAAGCGGCGCAGACATCGTAATGTGTGAAATCGGCGGTACCGTCGGCGATATCGAAGGACAACCGTTCTTGGAAGCGATAAGACAACTCAGACGCGAACTTGGAACGGAAAACACCTTATTCGTACACCTTACACTTCTCCCCTACTTAAAAGCTTCGAAAGAACTGAAAACCAAACCAACTCAAGCATCGGTAAGAGAACTCCGCCAAATCGGTATTCAACCGGACATTATAATCACTCGTGCAGACTTCCCGATCAGCAAGGAACTTACGAAAAAAATCTCTCTTTTCTGCGATGTTGAAGCCGACGCGGTAATACCTTCAGTAACAGCAAATTCAATCTATGAAGTACCAATCAAATTCAATGAATACAATGTCGCACAACTAATAGCTAAAAAATTAAATCTTGGAACAGTTACCCCGAAACTAAAACAATGGAAAGAATTGGTTTCCAAAATAAAAGCGAAAAGAAAACCACTTAAAATCGCACTCGTCGGGAAATATACACATCTTGAAGATGCATATATAAGCGTAATCGAATCCTTGAAAATCGCTTGTTATCATGAAGGCAGTGAGCTTCAAACGGTATGGGTAGACTCAGAAAAACTCGGAGAAAACGACAAAAAAGTCTGGAACGAACTTAAATCATGTAAAGGAGTAATCGTCCCGGGCGGATTTGGAATAAGAGGAACCGAAGGAAAAATAATGGCGGCAAAATACTGCAGAGAAAATGGAGTACCATATCTCGGTATATGTCTTGGCATGCAAATAATGACAATCGAATACGCACGACACATATTGAAAGATCCGAAAATAACTTCCGAAGAATTCGACGAAGAAGGTAAATTTTCAAAAGACAAATACATAATTCACTTCTTGCCGGGACAACATAAAGATAAAGATAAAGGAGGAACACTCCGCCTTGGCTCATATCCGTGCACTTTAATCAAAAAAACAAAAACTTACGATTTGTACAAAAAACCAATCATTAACGAACGCCATCGCCACAGATACGAAATCAACAACATATTCAGAGATAAATTAGAGAATACCGACTGGCAAATCGCAGGAATTTATGAAAAAGCCGATCTCGTGGAAATTGCTGAAATGAAAAATCATCCATTCATGATAGGATGCCAATTCCACCCTGAATTCCTATCGCGTCCAAGCAGACCACATCCTTTATTTTGGGGACTTGTAAAAGCAGCAAAACAAAAATAAAATGCCTCAATACAAGTATATTGCCATCACGCAGGACAATCAGAAAATGACCGGCAGTTTAAATGCACAAAACGAAGACGATGCTCGCAAAGAGCTCAATACTCTCGGATTGGCTATTTTGAATATTACTGCAACCGATTCACCTCAAACGACACCAACTTCGATAAAAGAAACTCCACAAACACAACCTCAACCGCCGGAAGTACCAAGAAAAATAGAAGAAATTCCAATAAAAACAACCCAAAAAGATCTGTCAAAAGCGGATGGCAAGATTTTAATAAAATTCGAATTTGAAGCCAGGGATAAAACAGGTAAAAAAATTGTCGGGACCATACCGGCAGCGGACAAATTTTCGGCATTCAAAAGACTGGTAACCGAATATCAATTCGACATAAGTTACATAAGTCGCACAGACGCAACACAAGAAGAAAAAAATCACGATCGAACAGAAGGTACGGAATTGTTAAAAGCACAAACAAAAGACCTTCAAAAGGCAAAAGAGGAACTTTCACAGGAAACAAACAAAAACAAAGATTTCGAAGAAAAACAAAAAATACTGCTCGCAAAAGTAGACTATGTTTTGAACAAAATAAAAGATGTCCTGCAAAAATTCGACCAGGAAATAAAACCCGAGAACAAAAAAATCATACAGGGTTATATAGATAAACTGCTAAGGATAAAAAACTCCACGAATCTCGAATACATAGAACATACAACCGAAGAGTTGCTGGAGAAAATACAATCGCAAGAACTTTTTCTGCATAAAGAAACTCTCCAAAAAGAAAAAGCCTCAATAATGCTCCAGAGCCAAGAACTCATGGCATCTCTTCACTCATCCGACAAACAAACACCGACATTCCTGGAAGATATAAGAAATAAACTCCCGAAATTAAAAATCAAACCATTACAAAAATTAATAGAAAATGTAATAAATCGCTTCCATACCGACCCTGAAATAGCTTCACTGAAATCACTTATAAAAAACACTAATAAACAAGCCATAACATATGCCAAAATTTGGCTTAAAACAAAAGACAAAGAAGCCAAAAAACAGATATCGGAAAGCATAAAGGGAATCTTAAACGAACGAAAAGAGTTAAAAACGCGCCTTGCCAATTTACGCCATCAGAAAAAAACAAAAGCAATCACTCAAGAAGTCAAAATCGAAAAAGACACACTTGTCGAAGAAAGCGCAAACTTCCTTGGTTGGCTCCTTGGATTTTATTTAATTTATTATTTCGCAACCTATTATCTCGCACAAAAAAAACTCGACTATACACTCTCATTACCATGGGATACCGACATAACAAAAAACCCATCGTTAAGATACCTCGTCGCAATCATATTTTTATGGTACATTTTACTGGCGGGAAAAACCAAGTTTTTCCCAAAACAAAAACTAATAACACCTGTTTTAGGTTTTATGGGACTAATCGCAACCGCACTGTTAATTTTTAATTTTTAGAAATGTATCCGGTACTCTTTCAAATAGGCCCATTCTCACTCTATTCATTATGGCTTTTTGTAGCAATTGCGTTTGTCGTTGGGACGCTATCTTTCGCAAAAACCGCAAAAAGACACAGATTGGACCTGTCGATGATATTTGATCACTCGATAAGTATAATTCTGGTAACTCTCTTCATGGCAAGGCTTTTTTATTTCATATTAAACAGGCAATTTTACATGCCTGTCTTTAAATTCGCGTACTTAACTCAATTCTTTTATATCTGGGACAAAGGACTTTCGTTCTGGGGCGCACTATTTGGATTTCTAATCATGTTGGCAATAATTTGCTTCAAAAGAGGCGAGAACATCCTTAAATGGCTCGATAGACTTATAACACCAATAGGACTTGGACTGATTATCGCCAATTTCGGCCAATTGCTTGATGGACAAGGATATGGAATTCCAACCGATATGCCATGGGGAATGGCTTATGAAAGCATAAATGTTAAATATACCGTACCGATTCATCCAGTACAGATTTACTCAATGATTTATGTAAGCGGAATACTTTTCGTATTGAGAAAGTTTAAAAAACATGAGTTTTTCACACAAGAAGGAAATAAAACATTGGTCGCAGTTTCATTATATTCATTCATAAGAATATTCATGGAAATGTTAAGAGGAGATGATACACTTGAACTCTTTGGCATAAGAATTGCAAGTGTAATTTGTACGATAATATTTGTCATTTCAGGCTATATTCTGTTAAAAAGAGCAAGGGAAGCATAGCGAAACTCCACCTCTTCCCTTAATACTTTCTACTTAATACTAACTACTATTCAAATGGACATAACTAAACTGTTTTCACTGGAATACCTGTTTAATACAACCCCGGGATCGGAATTCAAATATTTATGGATTTGCGCCGCTTTCTTTCTATTAATGGTTGTATTCGGACAATACATGAAAGTTCTTATCAAGAAAAACGAGTATAAAAAAATCCTGAAACGCTTATTCCAAGGGGTCGAATTCAAGTTAAATGTAACAGCTCTCTTCGGTTTAATATCCCTGTTTTTCAGAACTCAAAACATCCCATATTTGGCGGCAAGACCACTTCTTATATTCATGCTCGCCATCGGATTATACCAGCTTGGAAAAATCGCATACATCTACTTCAAGGTTTTCCCAAACGAATTAGGCGAATTCAGGAAAAAAGAGGAAAGGCTGAGGTATATGCCGGGGAAAAGATAGCGCACAATCATTCCATACCGGAAATTTCTACTCCATCAACAAGAGAAGGACAATCTGATCCATGACCACTATGTTCATCGAAAGAAAGGGTAACAATAACCGGCTCTTTTTTGGTTGCAGATAAAAGAGCATCGTTACCATCAATATTTATCCACAAACCACCATCTACGCAACCAAGTGCAATATGACCATCTGTAGTAGTTAACATATTGCCATCTTCAGCATTTTTTCTAACTAATTCTTCAAAAAGTCTATCTTTAAAACTAGTGACAACCAACTCCACATAATCGATTCTGATAGGATCTTCACCAATTGGAGGACCATCAATATCATCAGAAGTTAATATCGCTGTATTAACTTGCGCATATCCACAAACAACAGCTTGGAAAGCTGATCCGCCATGAAGGTCGTCACCATCCTGAATAGGGTCAGGAACCTCCATACTTTGTATATATTCATCACACGTTACAGTGTTTTCATCTAATTCGTGTTGAACAACAGAAGGACCATTAACAACACCACTAGTAGGAGGAACCGGATGAACACAAGCCGCCATAAATAAAGGAATCAAAAGCACCCTAGGAACACTATTCCCAGCATCTGGAGTTTTCAAATTCATATTCATACTTTTTTGGTTAGAAAAGAGCCTCATTGTAGCACGAAAACACAACCTGTCAAACAGACAAAGTAACTTTAAACTTCCAGCTCCATTCTTCCTCTTCTTCTACTATCTGTGTTCTGCTGTTTACTCTCTACTTTATCTTCACTATCTTATACTTCACCTTCCCCGCCGGAACACTCACATCAACAACATCTCCGGCCTTATGATCCATAATGGCATTTCCGATAGGAGATGCATTAGAAATCCTGTTTGCCATAGGATCGGCTTCCGTTGAACCAACAATTGTAAACTCTTCATCCTCAGTCTCTTTACCAGACTTAACCAAACGAACAACAACTTGACTACCAAGCTCAACAACCTTGTTACCGAGCTTTTTCTTATCGGTAATAATTTTTGCATGTTTGATTTGCTCTTCGAGCTCAAGAATACGACCTTCAACAAAAGCCTGCTCATTTTTCGCCTCTTCGTACTCAGAATTTTCCGAAAGATCTCCGTAAGAAATAGCTTCCTTAAGCCTTTGAGCAACCTCTTTTCTTCTAACGGTTTTCAAATTCTCAATCTCGTCTTCCAACTCCTTAAGCCCTTCCTTCGTTACATAAACGGCATCAGCATCAACAACTGTTTGATCTGTTATTGGATCGTCTGTCATAAAAATTATAGGTTATAGATTATAGTTAGTAACTTGTAGCTTTTTAAATCTCATCTTCTTCTGCTGCCTGTGTCTTGCTAATTGTCTCTTATCCTCACACTCGTCGGATGTTCTCTCAACTTCTGAAGAACTTTAGCCTCGATTTGACGAATGCGTTCACGAGTAACACCAAACTCCTTGCCAACCTCTTCAAGCGTGTGCCCTATTCCATCTTTAAGTCCGAATCTCATCTCAATAATCTTGCGTTCTCTCGGCGACAAATACTGAAGCATATCGTGAATGTTCTCACGAATAAGCTGACGATTTGTAAGCTCGGAAGGAGAAAGCGCATCATCATCCTCAATAAAATCTCCCAATTTACTATCCTCCTCGGCACCAACCGGTGCTTCGAGAGAAACTATATCCTGAGAAATCTTAAGTACATGTCTGACTTTTTTCACATCCATAGCCATTTCAGCAGCCAAC
>Ga0172379_10012273_pt1 | contig 10063 bp, 6 predicted proteins | sample GrowelOW334metaG_FD_119756 | JGI IMG/M metagenome (GOLD analysis project Ga0172379, IMG submission 119756) | Groundwater microbial communities from an aquifer near a municipal landfill in Southern Ontario, Canada - Groundwater well OW334 metaG | ecosystem: Environmental > Aquatic > Deep...
AAGCAAACTCTTTATGGTGGTAGCTTCAACCCCCAGATCGTAGTCCCCTGGTTTGATGGCAATAAAATCGTCACCCTCGCGTCGGCCTACGCCGGATCCCCCGAAAATCTCTATTCCATTTCTATCCGCTAGCTCAATCTTCCTAGTTCCTACCTGCAGATCTTTTGGACAACCTCATTTACTTCCGTATGTATTCTGTTTATCTCTTCTTCGTTGGACACCCCACTGTTTAGCTGTTCTATCATTGGGGAAGTCATAAGTTCGGCTTCGTCCTCCGAAATGCAGCTTTCTCCTAACACTCGCTCAAGATCTCGATCCATTACCTCCGCGACCGAAACCATTCCACCACTTTCAATTCGGTCATAGGGAGCCTCAAAACCCATGTATACCTCCGGTACCGCCGCCTGCGCCACCTGACTTAGCATCGCTTCCGCTTCGTAAACATCCGACTCTTCAGCTGTACCCAACACTCTCTCACTCTCCATTATCGCCAAATTTTGCCCCTCCTCATAAAAGCGAAGCGGCAATAGCCCAAATATCGCAATCACAAAACAAATAATCAGGGTTCGGGTATTTCTTGTAAAATCTGTCATATAAATCAGTCTAGATATATTTTTTTTAATAGTCAAGATAGGTAGTTTTTATTTCCTCATTTTATCTTCTTTTCCTATCGCTTAATTCTCCTTTTATCCTATATATATAAAACTCAAAAATATTTGCAAATTTGCCTTAATCACCAATATCTCTCCTTCCACCTTTCTATACTTTAACTATTCAACTTCCATCAGTTATTTTTCGTCTCCGACTACCTTGGCGATCTTTACTCTAGAGTGCTTATTCAAAATCTTCTTACCTTATCTTTACCTACTTCTTTATAACTTATTACATCTTATTCTCTCATCTCCTTTTACATCTTATATTATTATTTTGTTCTCTATTAATCAATTTTATCCAGTTTATTTCTAATTTTCTTCTCATTGCTTTATAATACCAATGTCATCGGAGACTGGCGCCCGCCTGCAAAAGCTGTCGCTTTGGCGACTGCGGGCAGGCAATTTCAGCCACAGGCTGATGGGCCTCTGGCCCAGGCTAGTGGCCAGCTTTCCACTTGTTTTTGCTCTTTTTCGGAGACTGGCGCAATTGGCTAGCGCGCAGCTTTCGGGTAGCTGAGGTTGCGGGTTCAAATCCCGCGTCTCCGACTGTGGTCCGCCGTAGTCCTGAGCCTGTCGAAGGACGAAGGAGACCTTTTGTTCGCCATGTTTTTAGACGAAAGCGATCTTTTTACTTTCGTTTAAATTTTGATTTTTGATCTTTTATATTTGACTTCTTAAAGTCCTCATAGTTCAATGGATAGAACAGCCCCCCCCTAAGGGGCAGATGGAAGTCCGATTCTTCCTGGGGATACTTCTTGTCCAATCCTTATTCCGCTACCCACTAAAAGATTTTTTGCCTCTAAAGTTTCAATTTTAATCTCCCGATTTCCTTTCCGTCCTTTCTCCGCTCTTTACGGCTTCATTCTTTGCCTTCTCCGCATTCATATTTTCCTACTCCGTATTATTACCGCTTTCATCTAGCTTATTCCCCTTCCCTATTTGTTAGCTTTATACTCCGTATTGCCAAATATATTCTTGCTTACTGTACTATAACATTTAAAGCTTCTATATAACATATAAACCGCTCTAAACTTTAAAACTCCGCCATTTAAAAGCCCGACAATCGGACTTGAACAACAAAATATCTCGTTATCCCCTGTAATTATTCACCCGCTTCGAGCTTAACTCTACAAATATAACATTCTACAACATTTAGAATACTGCTTTTAAGCCTTTACTACTTGCCAGCTGATCCCAAAACACTTTCCTAAATCAAAAATACTCCCCGCTCCTCTTACCATCTTATTACCATGTTTCCGAAATATTCTCTTATATATATTTATTAGCAAAAAAAACTTTTACTGATAAAGGCTTACCCATCAATTTTTATTAGTCGAAACTTTTCCTTGCTGATAAACTCCTTCGTAGTTTCCCTTATCGTCGCCATTTTCACCCCCCTAATTTCTGCAATTTCTTCTTCTACGCTGGTCGTCTTGCCCTCCAAAAGCAGCTTCGCCCCTACATATCCGGTCCAAAAATCGCTTCTGTCCATCGACAACTTTATTTTGCCCATAAAGTAATCCTTAGCCCTGTCGACTTCTTCCTGATTCAAATCAAATCCTAAATTTAGTAGCTCCTTTTCGACCACCTCAATCGACTCGTCCAGTTTGTCTTTCCGCACCCCCGACTGTACCGCCCAAAAACCTCCTTCCCTAATTTTTTCTCCGGCACTAAAGATATAGTAAGCCCAACCTCTCTCTTCCCTGATTTTTTGGTGTAATCTCGAAGAAGTGTTACCGGCCAAAATAATATCAAGTAGTCTGAACGCGTATCTTCGCCTATCCCACCACGAAATAGTCGGAAAGCCCAAACAAAAATGCCCCTGCTCCAGCTTCCTTTTAACTCTTTCCTGTTTTTTGTTGCCAAAGGTTACTTTTAATTTTGGCAAAGCTGGCGATGCCATTTTCCAGCCGGCAAAGTGATCCTTAACTATCGTTACTGCCCCTGCTGGCAAGTCACCGGCCACCGCTACCACAATTCTTCGGCTATCAATATATTTATCTCGAAATTGTAATAACTTTTCCCTATCTATAGACTCAATATTTTCCACCTCTCCGCTGACATTGAAGCATCCCCGGCTGTTCCCACCCCATACTTGCTTACAAAAATCTCCCGATAATCCCATCATCGGATTATCTTTATACATTCTTATTTCCTCAATTATTACCCCCTTTTCCCTTTCCAGGGCATCTGGCTCAAACACCGGATTTTCCAAAATATCAGCCACCATCTCCACCGCCCAGCCAAAGTTCTCCTTTATGGTGGTGATGTGATAACTGGTGGTTTCCAGCCCGGTTTCGGCATTATACGAAGCTCCTTTGCTGTCAATTTCTTTGTTGATGCTCTCGGCTGTTGGTCGTTTGTGCGTTCCTTTAAAAGCCATGTGCTCCAAAAAATGGCTCATCCCAAACTCATCTTTTTCTTCGAATTTTGCCCCCACCTCCAAAAACACCTCAACTGTTACCGCCTTCATCCCCTTTAGTGGCATTAATACCACTTTGATACCGTTATCGAGTTCTTTTACCTGTATTTTCTGGCTCATTAAATCATTATATCAGCTCTTTAGGTTAATATTTATACCCACAAAGCAATATCACCTTTCTTACCTACCTTTTAACCATTTCTTACTATATTAACACTCGCGTATATTGCCTGCTAGATACATATTTATATATTTAACCAGATATATTTTGAACTATTTTCTGGATCCTCTCCACAGCTCTACGCTAATCTACTCTGCTTAGCTCTGCGATACTCCCTGGATTCTCTATCAGGTTTAATATCATACCCCCTGCTCCCAACCTGTTGAGCTCTTGGCGTTTCTGATGGTCTAGGTGTTACAGAGGGTCGACGAGTCCATGTCGGCCATGGTGTCCGGGTTATAGTCGGAGTTAAAGTACGCGTCGGTGTCAGCGTCCAGAAGTTAAACGCCGGATCAATACACTCGCTGCTTCCGTCCATAGCCCCATTAATAAATCTGGTTAACGCATCTTCAAAATTTTGATGAGAAGCCAAAGGCAAATAACACCCACCGGTTTCTCTTGCTATTCTCTCTAAATTATCTTCTTGGGGGGAATAGTCACTCTGTGGAAAAGTGTATTGGCACCTCCACATCAAACCAATGGTGTATATTTTTATCCCTTTATCTCTCGCCAACTGTAACGCTTCGTTCAATAACGCTTCTTGTCTGGTTCGCTCTACTTTATCTGCCCCAGAATACGTTCCATCCTGATTACTAGGATCTACCATATTTCCGTCATGAGGAAGTATGATTATGCTATTATTGGCGCCTTTTTTAACTGCCATATTTAACCCCTCGGCCAGACTACTTTTTCCATCGCCCAAATACGGCTGGGCCTGATCATATAATGCCCTTAAGGAACTACCCGCTCCATGATATAGCACGTTGCCCCTTCTCGGAGATTCGCCAACTACATAGAGTGCGATTGGTTGACCCCTAAATAACCCCTCATTATCCTTTAATAGGTTAATAAGCCAAAATCCCATTTTATTGTCGTAGTAACAACTCGAACTAACCACCCGCCCATCCTTTAAAGTAATTTCTCCACCGGAGTAATGAAGTGACAAAGATCCATCCTGAACCACCGTAATTTTTAACCCAACTTGTTCCTGTATAATCGATAAAAATAGCCTATATGCTTCAGGCGTACCGGTTGGCACCACATCCTCAGTTGGCTCCAGTGTTTGTGTTGCCGTCGGAGCTTCTGTCGGACAAGCAGGGCAATTAGTTGGTGTTTCCTTAGCAGTTGGTTGTACAGCCGGTGTCCTCGTTACGCCCGTTCTTGTTTGTTCAGCTTCTATCGTTTGATAATAGCGGGTCTTTACCGGGTCAGAAACAGTTGCTGTTCTAGTCGCTGTCGGTATGCAGGTATTTGTTGGAGCCGCTGCTACTTCCTGCTTTGCTGCCACCGCCATAACCGGCTCTTTTTTATGAGGAAGCGACACTCTTGCTGATAAATTATCTTTGGTTTGGTCAAGATCTCCCCAACTCAAAAATGGATCCGGCAGATTTATCGCCATTCCATGCCCGGTATTTGCTGTGTCTTCTGCTAAACTTGTCGGAAACTGAACCCCAGACAGCACCCCTACCATCATCATCGTCATCACCAACCCCCGGTACTCCCGCGGCATTGCATTTATAACATCCCCCAATGAAGCTTGGCCTAGTTCTAAATTAGGCGCTGCATTTCTCCCACCCATTACATAAGTTAAATCTCTTGATCGAGCTAACGATATTTCAGCTCTTCTTACATCAGAATTACTACCGTATTCAATTTTATTTGCCATTTTTTATCATTAAATATAATGTTTATTATTATTCCTATCTTTTGGTACTAATCTATATGCAAATCTATAATATTTTTTAAACTTTTAACCTAGTTATTTTCTTTGTGACCGACCGTTTGTGTTGCTCTTTGTTTGTTTTGTTTTTCTCCTTTCTTTGCCGCTTCGCGGCCCCCAGGTCGCCAGGCTTGAAGCCCGGCGACCTGTTTTGTTCGCTCTGGGGGGCCGCTTCGGCCAAAGTGTAGCTCAGTGCTACCGCTGGGTCGCCGCCATGCGCGCCTTGACTTGCTCGATCTTCTCCTCGCGGGTGAAAGCGGCAGCGCTCTGGGCCTGGAGCTGATGGGGCCGCCCCTTCTGATAAAACGCTACGTTCACAGCGCGACCTTGGGACCAATCCCACAAAAAGACCTGGTCGCCATCCAGCAGCCCGTCCTGGGTGACAAGCACCACGTTGGATACCAACTCAGCCCACCTGACATAGAAGACATAATCCGGGTAGACACTGACCGTGTCGGAGAAGCTCTCCGTCGGAACGATTTCGAGAATCTCGGGCAAAAAATCGTCCGTCATGTGCGGAGATACGATCTCCAAGTAATTCAGCCTCTCCTTGCCGCTCCACACGGTTTGCCACAAATTCTCTCCGGGCGCCTTCGTAACAAGAGGTTGGACCCAGGTCCCCTCGGGGATGCTCGAGCCAAAATCGGCCGGCTTGTCCCACAGCGTAAACTCGCTCTCAAAGACCGTGTTGCTGGCAATCCGCAAGCTCTCGACCTCGCCCTGATACTCGAAAATCGCGTTGCTGACCCCGTTGAGCCACACACCACCCTCGTCGCTCGCACCCTCGCCATCGCCTTCGACTATGATATAGGCTTTGGTAACCCAACAGGCCGCACCCTTCAAGGCAACATCGAGCGAGACGTTCGGGCAGGTGTTCGCCACCATGATGCGCGATCCCTGTCGGCTGATCTCGATACACTCGGCGCCGTAAATCACCGGCGTCGCCGTAGGCTCGGGCGTGGGCTTCGTCTCCGCCACGATGGGCATGTGGACCTTATAGGTGCCCCCTGCCAACGCCGGCACACAACCCGTAGCCATCAAAATCAGGCCGACCAGCCCTAGGCCGATCAGTACGCGGATAAGACGCTTCGCTTTCATCGTATTCATCGTAACCTCCATTGTAAGTTGAGAACCACCCGCAGTTTCTCCTCCGAATCTCTCGCGGCGAGGACAAGATGTCCTCCTTAATCCCCTTCCTTAAGGGATTTTGAAATTTCCGCACGTTCACTTCGAACATCAAGTCCCCTTGATACCCCAAGTGAACGTACGGAATAAAAACAAACTTTTAAAGCAAAATTCAAACGGTCGGTTGTTAAAGTTCTCCTTGCAAAAACTTCCAAAGCCGCTTTGGCTTTTTTAGCTTTTCCAAAGTGACCAGATTATATATTAATTACACACATAAGTCAATATTATAAGTCTTTCTTTGAGCCTGATTCAAAGCTAATTCGTAGCTAATTATTCTATTCTGGTTCCAATAATATCCTTTCCTTTTTATCAACCCTGGCTACTCTCCTCTTATACTATATATAAACCATCAACCAGGGCATTTACTCATAAATCAATTCTAATTCTTACTTTTCTCCTATATTCCTGTGTTAAGGCTTATTTGACCCGCCTTAACACTCCCGTTCCCTTTCTGCTTGATACCTTTAGCTATACTTTTCTGTGCTATTTAGGATACCTTTGTGGCCTTTACCCCAACCTAAGAATATCCAATATCTCTTCGGCCGACACTAAACTAATCTTCCCTACCCGTTTCAAAGGCAAAATATGTTTCTTGTCTCCGCTTACCAAATAATCTGCTCTTGCCTCCAAGGCACACTCCACGATTCTATTATCTGCTACTAACTGTTTAATCTTTTTAAATTCCTTTTTTGGCTCGACTAGCTCAAAATCCTCCAAAAGCAGCCTTTCCACCTTATCCAAAGCTCCTGAACTAAAATCGAACTTCCTTCCCAATACCGCTCGAACTTCATAAATAATAAATTTTGAAATGTATCCCCTTAATCCTCCAAGCACCACCTTGTCCATTATTTCTCTTGGCTTTCCGCCAAAAACTATCGCTGATACAATTATATTTGTATCAAGAACAACTTTTGTCATTAGTTAGCTTCGTAAACTGTCTATAGTATCTTCCAAATCATCCTTATTGATTTTAGCCTTTTTTCCTTTCTTTAAACCATAGGCATAAATACTTTCCCAATCTTGTTTTTTGGCTAAATAACCTCTGACAGCTTCTTGGACTAAGCCGCTGATCGTCCTGGCTTCAGCTTTCGCCCTTTTCCCCACAGCCTTATATAGAGGGCTGGGAATAGAAATATTTATCGTCTTGCACTCCATAACCTATTATACAATATTTATACAGTTTTTGTATGACTTATCTTACTACCAAATTTATCATTTTCCCCGGCACATAGATTTCTTTTACCACCTGCTTCCCCACCAGCCACTGCTTAATTTTTTCCAACCCTTTTGCCTCTTCGATTATCTCTTTCCCATTCGTAATTCGTAATTGATTAATTGATAATTGATCTCTAACTTTCCCATTCACGGCCACCGGAATCGTTATTTCTTCTTCTACCAGCATAGCCTTCTCTGCCACCGGCCAATCGGCAATATGAACCGATATCGAATCTTTCTCTTCCCTAACCTTACTCCAGAGTTCCTCCGCCGTATACGGCGCCAGCGGGGCTATTAGCTTGATTAATGTTTTTATATCATCCTTTCGTAATTCGTAATTCGTAATTCGTAATTGATTAATTGCTTCCATCATCTTGGCAATCGCCGTGTTGTACCCAAACTCTTCAATATCCCTTGTCACCCCATCAATCAATTTATTAATGATTGCCTTGATCTGTATATCTTCTTTGCCTCCTTCTTTCGTCATCGCGATCCGCCAGCTGGCGGAGTGGCGATCTCCATCCTTAGATTGCTTCGTCTCTTCGTTCCTCGCAATGACGTCTAAGATAAATTGATTAAATCTATCCAAGAATCGCTTTACCCCCATCAGTGTTTTTTCGTTCCAAGCCATTGTTCCCGTAAACGGCCCCATAAACATCAAATACATTCTGGCCACATCTACTCCGTATTTATCTGCCACTTGATCTGGAACAATTACATTACCTCTCGATTTACTCATCCTTTGGTTATCCGGGCCCAAAATTACTCCGTGCGACATCCGCCGGCTGTACGGCTCCGGAGTTGGTACGCAGCCCAAATCATATAAGAATTGGTAAATGAATCTCGAGTACAAAAGATGCAGTGTGTTATGTTCGTCTCCCCCAATATAGACATCCACCGGCATCCAATACTTCAAAATATCTTCATTAAGAGTGAAAATATTTTGAGAATCTCTAATTTCCAAATCCGAATCTCTAAACGAATTTGATTTATTTAAATTTTTATCATTTGGATTTTGGACTTGTTTGGAATTTGAAAATTGGAATTTGGAACTTCCGAGGTTACATAAGTAACCGAGGTAGTACCAATCCGATCCTGCCCAATTAGGCATAGTATCCGTCTCTCTTCTGGCCTCCCCGCCACAAACCGGGCATTTGGCTTTCACCCAATCTGCCATCATCGACAGTGGTGACTCCCCGGTATCGGTTGGTTCGTAATGCTCGACTTCCGGAAGCACAATAGGCAGCTCCTCCTCCGGCACCGGGTACCACCCCGGATTTTTCTTTGGCACTTCAATGTCAATATTGTTCTCTTTGGCATATGTTTTAATTCTTTCATTTTGGTCATTTAGATTTTGGTTATTGGTTATTGTTTGGTTATTAGAATTTGGAACTTGGTTATTCCCATGATTTTCTGCGCAATTTTTACAGAAAATCATTGGTATTGGTTCTCCCCAATAATGTTGCCTACTAAATATCCAATCCCGCAAATGATAATTAGCCGTCGGCTCCCCTATTCCTTCTTCTTTTACCCATTTTATGGCAACTTTTATTGCCTCGCTTGGCACTAACCCATTCCACCTTGGCGAGTTGATTGCTATCACTCCCGTAAGATCAGTGCAAGCTTCATCTTGGTAATTCCAATTACCGGCTTCGCCCGCCGTAGCTTTAGCGTAGGTGGGCACTATTGGCAATCCAAACTTTTTGGCAAAAGCAAAATCCCGCTCATCATGAGCCGGGACTGCCATAATAGCTCCAGTGCCGTAAGAGGCCAAGACAAAGTCGGATATCCAAATCGGAATTTCTTTTCCGTTTACCGGGTTAATCGCATATAATCCCGAAAACACCCCCGTCTTTTCCTTAGCCAACTCCGTCCTTTCCATATCACTTTTCTTTCTGGCATTAGCCACATATTTTTTTATTTCTTCAATTTGGGCATTAATAATTTGAACATTGGAATTTGTTTGGGATTTGTCAGCCATAAGCTGATCCGCCTTTGGTGGAGAATTTGGGATTTGCTTATTCATGATTTGGTTTACCAAATCATGTTCCGGTGCTATCACCATAAATGTCGCCCCGTATAACGTATCCGGCCTGGTAGTAAAAACTTCAATATTAAAATCTGGTGAGTGTCCAATTTTTCGCGCGCAATCATCCGAATCCGACTTCATGTCCGATAAGAGCGTGCCTGCCCGCCTCTGGCGGGAGCACGATAAAATTGTGGCCGAACCAGATTCCAATTTGAATTTAATTCTGGCTCCCTCCGACTTCCCTATCCAATTAATCTGCGCCTGCTTGACCTTTTCCACAAAATTAGTCTGTTCTAAACCCTCAAGCAGTCTATCAGCATAGTTTGTTATCTTTACTACCCATTGTGATATATTCCTTCTTGACACCTCAGCCCCGCACCGTTCGCATTTTCCGTTCACTACTTCTTCGTTAGCCAGTCCTATCTTGCAACTTGGGCACCAATTAATCGGCATTTCCTGCTTGTAGGCCAAGCCTTTTTTGAATAATTGTATAAAAATCCACTGAGTCCAGCGGTAATAGTCTGGATCAGTCGTGTTGACCTCTCTTGACCAATCAAACGAAAACGCCAGCCGCTTCATCTGCTCCCTAAACATATCGGTGTTCTGCTTAGTTACCTCC
>Ga0172379_10012274_pt1 | contig 10062 bp, 10 predicted proteins | sample GrowelOW334metaG_FD_119756 | JGI IMG/M metagenome (GOLD analysis project Ga0172379, IMG submission 119756) | Groundwater microbial communities from an aquifer near a municipal landfill in Southern Ontario, Canada - Groundwater well OW334 metaG | ecosystem: Environmental > Aquatic > Deep...
ATTTGGCGGGTTTTGATCATGCAGATGACGCGCAAGAAAAACGCATGTTTGGCTTGCAGGAGCGCATCTTAAAAGCTTTATGATTCATTGGCACTCCATAAAATCAAGTTTTAAAAATGCAGCGCGAGGAGTACTGACCGCTTTTAAGCATGAACAGAGTTTTAGGATACAAGTTGCCATCGCGCTCGTGATTTTAATTTTGCTGATTATGCTCCCGTTGCAAAGGTGGGAGAGGAGTCTGCTCATCCTGGCAATAGGTGCTGTTCTTGTGCTAGAATTGTTAAACAGCGTTGTCGAGAGATTTGTTGATATGGTTAAACCGCGCGTACACGAGTACGCCAAAGAGATAAAAGACCTCGCTGCGGCCGCCGTGTTTATTATGGCATGCACGGCAGTTGTTCTTGCTTTGATTATTTTTTGGCCTTATTTGACGCTTTTAAGCAGAGTATGAAGGGAAGCTTGATAACAGGTTTGGATATCGGTTCTTCGGCCATTCGCATTGCGGTTGGTCAGGTTGTTATGGGCGTAGATCGCCAGCCTCAATTGAGTTTGATAGGGGCGGCCGAAACAAAGTCGGACGGCATTTCAAAAGCCTCCATAAGCTCGCTTGAAGATGCAGTTAGTTCGATATCTTCATGTTTGGATCAGGCGGAAAGAATGGTTGGCTTGCCATTGCAAGATGCTTATGTGGCTGTCGGCGGTTCGCAAATCACAGTGCAAGAGGCAAAAGGTATAATCGGCGTTAGCCGCGGTGATCAGGAAATAAGGCGCGAGGACGTAGCCCGTGCTCTCGAGGCCGCGCGTACTTATGCCCAATCTCCCAATTACGAAATTTTGCACGTTTTACCTGTTGGCTTTACAGTGGATAGTCAAAAAGACATAAAAGATCCTATCGGCATGCAGGGTATCAGGATCGAGGCCAATGCCAGGGTTATTCAAGGTTTGTCCAATCATCTGCGCAATATCACCAAAACGGTTTTTCGTACCAATGTGGATATTTCAGAACTGGTTTATGCGCCTCTTGCGGCAGCCGAGGCTGTAATCAGCAAGCGCCAAAAAGAGTTGGGAGTTTGTGTTATCTGTCTTGGCGCATCGACCACCGGTCTGGCGGTTTATGAAAATGGCGAGCTTTTACATGCGACTACGTTTTTGATCGGCTCCGATCATGTTACCGCTGACATTGCCATTACATTGCGCACCTCAATCGAGGTCGCAGAAAAACTCAAACGCACCAGCGGCCATGCCAACCCGGCGGCTTTTGGCAAACAAGATGTTGTTGACCTCAAGGAGTTTGGCGCCGAGGCTGAAGAAGCTGTGCAGCTTTCGTTTATAGCCGAGGTTGTTGAGGCTCGTTTGGAAGAAATATTCGAGAAGGTGGAAGAAGAGCTGAAACGAATCGAGCGATCCGGTCTGTTGCCGGCCGGAGCTGTTTTGACGGCCGGAGGCAGCAAGCTGCCGGGCGTTGTTGAGGTAGCCAAACGAGTTCTGCATTTACCGGCGTCAATGGGCGTAACTTCTTTGGAAAGTTCAATCCCGGAATTGGTCAAAGATCCGGCTTTCTCTACAGCGGTTGGTTTGGTGCAGTGGGGATTCGAAGCAGAGCGCGGCGCAGGCTCTGCAGGCGGAGGCGTCTACAACCGTTCGCTTAAGCAAGCATCCGGTGCTTTTAATAAAATATCAGAACCAATAAAAAAGATCTTTAAGAGTTTCATGCCCTAGAACGGCATCGTCTCACGTAGCACGTCCCGCGTCCCACGTAGGACGATTGGATTATTTTTGTTACGCTTGACTAGCTGTTACCGTGTGTTTAAGGTATGTGCATAATTGTTAAGAAAATAGTTCATTGTTAAGGGGATTGTTCACCTTTTTTACTCAAATGCTATGCCAGAGATAAAGCCCGAAATAGAAACTTCCGCCAAGATCAAAGTGATTGGCGTAGGAGGCTCAGGCGGTTCTGCGATCAACCGCATGATCAGCTCCAAAATTCGCGGTGTGGATTTTATCGCCATGAATACCGATGTGCAGGCTTTGCGTACCTCTTTGGCCGCTAAAAAAATTCAGCTCGGTCCTTCCATTTCGCGCGGTTTGGGTGCGGGTATGAATCCGGAAGTCGGTGCTCGAGCTGCAGAAGAAAGTCAAAACGAAATTCGCGAGGCCCTCAAGGGTTCTGACATGGTTTTTATAACCTGCGGTTTGGGCGGCGGTTCCGGAACAGGTGCCAGTCCAAAGGTAGCAGAGATCGCTCGTGATTTGGGAATACTCACCGTCGCTGTTGTTACCAAGCCTTTTCAGTTTGAGGGGCACCAAAGAAAAATAATTGCAGATCAGGGGTTTGAAAGATTAGTCGAGTATGTCGATACGATTATAACGATTCCCAATGATCGCATTTTGCAAATCATTGACCGCAAAACTTCCATGATAGATGCTTTCGAAATAGTAGACGATGTTTTGCGCCAGGGCGTGCAAGGCATTTCGGACATCATCTCTGTCCCGGGTTTGATTAATGTTGATTTTGCGGATGCTCGGTCGATTATGGAAAACAGGGGATCGGCGCTTATGGGCATCGGACGCGGCCATGGCGAGAATCGTGCAGTCGATGCGGCCAGGGCGGCCATTGCTTCGCCTTTGCTCGAAGTTTCAATCGACGGTGCCAAGGGTATTTTGTTTACTGTCACCGGCGGTTCCAATTTGGGCATGTACGAAGTATCCGAAGCTGCAAAGGTCATCACCGAATCCACAGATCCGCAAGCCAAAATTATTTTCGGCGCTATCATAGATGAAACGTTAAAAGATGAAATTAAGTTGACTGTCATTGCCACCGGTTTTGATCAGCGTACCTCTCCCAGACCAGCAAAGACAATGGTTGCAGGAGGCGTATACAATCCGGTTGCGAAAGAACAGATAGCGGAAAAATTTCCGTTTCGTAAACCTATACCGGAGGTTATGGCCAATGAACCCGAGCATCAAATAAATGTCAGGCCGGAAAGAGAATTTAATCCGGCACCGGCCGCGCATCAGCCGCACGTTCAGCCGCCAAGCTACGCTCCCTCTAATCCGGCACCGCAACCGCAAATTCAAAATCAGCAGCCAAGAGTTCCGACGCCAGGTGCGAACAGCCAAGGTCAGTCAGAAGACGATACCGTAGAAATCCCCGCACTGTTTAGAAAGAAGATGATGTAGATCACTTCGTTCAAATTAAGAATTAAGAATTAAGAATGAAAGAAAATTCATGCTATTCAAAAATTCATAATTCATAATTCATAATTCATAATTTTGGTTAGTTATGCGTTGTCCCGTTTGCAACCACGAAGAAAGCAAAGTCGTTGATTCGCGCGTTTCGGGCGACGGGACTTCCATTAGACGGCGCAGAGAGTGCGAAAAATGTTCATATCGTTTCTCGACCATAGAATAGGTCGAGCTTTTGGATGTAACTGTTGTAAAGCGAGACGGACGCAGGGAGATGTACTCGCGTGAAAAATTGGAATCCGGGATGCATAAGGCTCTGGAAAAAAGACCTTACACGCAAGATGCTTTTCGTGCCTTGATCCATCAGATTGAAAGCGATGTCGCAAAAAAGGGGTCAAACGAGCTGACCGCTTCGGAGGTTGGCGAAATTGTCATGGAAAGACTTCGATTGTTTGATAAAGTCGCTTATATAAGATTTGCATCAGTTTACCGTTCGTTTGAGGATGTTAAGACATTTCAACGAGTAATTGACGATTTACGTACCAAAGGAAAACGAAAACGGAAGTCCTGATACGTTGTACGCGGTACGTTGTACGTGGTACGATTGTTCCGATATGGCCAAAACTCAAAAACGTACCAAGATAGTTTGTACGCTTGGTCCGGCAAGCAATACGCCGGAGTTGATAGGGGATCTGATACGCTCCGGGATGAACGTGGCGCGTCTGAATTTTTCGCATGGCACATACTCAGAGCACGCGGTTTTGATAAAAAATATTCGCGCGCAGTCAAAAGCGCTTAATGTGCCGGTGGCTATTTTGCAGGATTTGCAGGGTCCAAAAATTCGCGTCGGCGATTTGCCTAAGCAAGGCATTATTCTGACCGCAGGTAAAGAAGTGACTCTCACCACTGGTGCCAAATCGGGAAAAGGGAAAATACCGGTCACCTATAAAAATTTGCATAAAGACGTCAAGCGCGGAGAAAAGCTGCTGTTAGACGACGGTTTGATGGATATGACTGTCGTGAAAGTTAAAGGCAGAGACGTTATTTGCAAAGTCGGTACCGGAGGCGCTTTGCTTTCACATAAAGGCATTAATTTGCCGCAAACGAAAGTCAGCGCGTCGGCATTGTCCGACAAAGACAAAAAAGATGCGGCCTTTGGGGTTAAGATGGACGTTGATTGGGTGGCTTTATCTTTTGTGCGCAGCGCAAAAGAGATAACGGAATTGCGAAATTTGATTAAAAAAGAGGAAAAGAAGCAAAAGAAAAAATCAGGCGTGCCGATTCACATCGTCGCAAAGATAGAAAAGAATGAAGCGGTTAAAAATATCAACGAAATTTTGGCTGCTGCGGACGGCATTATGATTGCGCGCGGCGATTTGGGCGTAGAAATTCCTGCGGAGGACGTGCCGCTTGTGCAGAAAGAGTTAATTGAAAAAGCGCGTAAAGCCTGCAAGCCCGTTATTGTCGCCACGCAAATGTTGGATTCCATGATGCGCAATCCTCGTCCGACTCGCGCAGAGGTAAGCGACGTTGCCAATGCTGTTATTGATCACACGGATGCTGTTATGCTTTCGGGTGAAACCGCATCGGGTAAATATCCTGTTCAAAGCGTGCAGACTATGGCGCGCATTGTACAAAAAACAGAGTCATCAAAGTTCGATGATGTGGACGCCGAAAACATGCGTAAATTTCCAACGGAAGAAGAGGCTGTCTCCAATGTGGCTGCCATACTGGCAAAAACGACTGATGCCAAGGCGGTTGTGGTAGCATCGCTTTCCGGCGCTGCCGGACGAATCGTCAGCCGTTATCGACCGGAGCTTCCAATCTTCGTCTCTACCGATCATGAACGAGTTTGTCGCCAATTGTGCATCTCGTGGGGCGTGATACCTTTTATGTTGCCGCCATGCCGCAATGTCGAGGAGTTGATTGAGAAATCGATTCATCATCTGTCGAATGTTAAATCAATAAAAAAAGGCGACAAACTCATCGTCGTCGCCGGACAACCCGTTGGTAAAAGCGGGAATATAAATTTTGTTGAAATGAAAAAAGTTTGACCTCCTCCGTCACTTAGCGGTTTGAGCGGTAAGAGTCGTTTTACCGATGCGCAGTATCAACTCCCATTGAGCTTCCGTTACCGGCATGATGGAAAGTTTTGGTTGATTAAAAATCTGCAGTACGTTTACGATCGGCGTATAGCGCAGTTCGTCTTGGCTGACCATACGCTCTATTTTTGTTACAGGTTCAACGTCAATAACGGACCAGTTACCTTCTTCAGTGGTTGGGTCGTCGTAAACCTCGGAAGCTATTTTAGCAACGCCAAAAACGCCCGACTCGTCTCCGGTGTGATAGATGAAAGCCAGATCGTCTGGTTTCATCTCGCGCATGTAATTGCGCGCTTGGTAGTTACGCACCCCGTCCCAGCGGGTTTTGCCGCGTTCAACCAACATGTCCCAACTGAATACGTCGGGCGAAGTCTTGATTAGCCAATAAGCCATATATCTATCCACAGAGTATCACATAGGCGGATTTTGGCTAGTCATGGCAGGGGTTGACCTGTCAGCCAAAATCGGTTTTAATGATATGACCCATGGAGGGTAAAAATGACCGAGACGGAAAAGGCAACAGATAAATTTAGCGAAGCAGACTTTCTTGACCTGTATCACGGGTTTGAGGACTCACGATTCTTGATTCACTTGAATAGCGGCGAGCGCTTGATGGGATCGATATATCAAGCGGATGTAGTCCCGGGTAATCCGTCGCAGCTCAATCGGATCAGTATCTCCAGATCGGGCGTGCCTTTGAATGACGAGGGCAGGCCCTGCGTATGCGTGGAGATCTGCTTCTCGTCTATAAAGAACATCGAGCGCGTCATCGACATAGAGTCGCGCTCGGTTCTCTCTCCGCACTCCGACTAGTCCGCCAGGACGCCTCGTCGGAGTGCTTTTTTATCTCCTCTCCTTTGGGGAGAGGCCGGGTGAGGGGTAATTTTTGTATTAGTCCGGCACTTGCAATTTATTAAGCGACATGATACATTTTTCGCGCTAAATATAAGAATCGATTATTGGTTATTGTTTTTTGGTCATTGATTATTTAGTGCATTTGGGTTCGTGGTGTAGCCTGGTTAACACGTCTCCCTGTCACTGAGAAGATCGAGGGTTCAAATCCCTTCGGACCCGCCATTACAAAAACGCCTTTCAAAGGGCGTTTTTGGTTTTTTGAGTTTGATTTTATGCCACCATCCTTTCCTCTTTCGTGCAATCCTCAATAAAACTCGCAATCCCCGCAAAATTCTTTTCCCACTTTTTGATTATCGTTTTTCGTTCCTCTTTGGGCGTTGCTGTCATGCCGAGTTTTTTCATGTCTTGATTATGCGGCGGAAAGAGATCGACAGACATTGATCCGGCATGAGACTTTTGCAGTAATTTTTGTAAAATTTGATACATGATAAAAAGCGGCGTTATGCGGTTATTCCTGAATTTACTGTTTTGCATTTCCGTAGACCGCGACGGGTCCATTTTATCCAGATACTTATACCATGCGCGACGTTCCTCATGATCTTCAAAATCATCTTCCACAAAAGGAGTTTTCAGCCATTTGACGATTTCCGAATAAATTTCATAAATATCGTTCGCTTGATCGCCGAAAACGTCGAAGGCCTCGCGTCCAATCTCTCGCCAGTTTCCGTAGTCGGACTGTTCGACTTTGACTTTCGGCAGGCGCAGGGTCTTTTTCTTTGGAGTTTCCAAAGGCAAGTGTTCGAGTTGCATATGTTAGAAGTATAAAGAAGACGGGGGAGGATGCCAATATTGACCTTTTTGTCTGCTTATAACTTCGCCTTTATCTTTTCATGCTTCGTGTTATACTTTATTTATGACCAATCGATAACTCATGCGATGGGCATCTATAGTTTTAACGTCGATAAATATCAGAAATTAATTGAAAGATATGTTTGATGCTCTATCTGTCGAGATGCTCTCCGACTTAAGGGCTCTGCTCGAAAGTTGGAATATTCCGCCGGAAGATTGGTATGTTACCGGTGAGGCGGCTATGCTTTTAAGCGGTTATCCGGTGGATTATCGCGAGGGGCAGATGGATGTTTTGGTATGCCGCAGTTCGTGGCCGTGGAACCGCGAGGAAGAACAGGTTTCTTTATTTCCGGATAAAGGCACAATTGAAGATGCACAGCTGAATGAGTTTATTGCCAAGCATAAAATGATGCCGGATTTTCATCCTTTGCCTCATGTTGGACTAAAAGCCGAAGACAGGTTTGAACATGCATATTGGCATCCGGATGAAAGCGGAGTTCGGGTTTTAAAACCTTGGGCTGGAATTTATCACAGAAAGTGCATCGTGAATTTTTATATGCATGAACATCCAAAAGGTTTGGATGTTTTTGACCGATCGAAATTCGAGAGATGGAAAAAGTTTATTGAACAGACAAAGGATAATGCGTCCGGCCTCGGCGACGCGGAAGCTGTTGCGATGTGCAACGAAGTTTTGCCTATCGTGCAGAAAGCGATTGATTATTTTGATGCCAAACAATCTGCGGAGCAGACATCTTTAAGCACGGTTAAAGGTACGTCCGCGTTCGAGGGGAAGGCTACGGGCATAGTGCAACATTGGCTGGAAGGGGCTGACTTTAGCGGTAAGATTGTGGTTTTGGAACATCTTCTGCCATCGCAGGTAACGTTCATAAAAGATGCGGCGGCCATAATCACGGATCAAGGGGGTCTTTTGAGCCATGCGGCAACTGTGGCGCGCGAGTATCGGATTCCAACAATAATCGGTACACGGAACTCGACGAGTCTGCTGTGTGATGGAGATGTCGTTGAGGTTGATTCGGCGCTTGGTACCGTAAAGCGAATATAAAAGTGCGTTGAAGGGTTCGCGCCTCACTATCGCGTTGACGCCCACGGCTTCTTTGACTGTGGCGGAGAGCGTTATGTAAAGCTCTTCGGCGAGATTTTTCATTGCCCAATGCAGAGTTGATGGTCCAATGATGTAGACGTTTTCGACTTGGATCTGCGTGCCGGACATCAAAACCTCCTCGAAGACCCACCGTAGCCTTGGCGAAGGCGGGACAGTTGTATGCGAGACAATAATGTCCGCCATGCGTTCGCATGTCAATTCGGTTGCAAGCTTGCGGCGCATCGTATAAAGTTTACGACAATATGCCCAATAAAACCGATGAGCGGCAGGATAGATTGGACCGCCGCCAAAAGCTGATAGATGCCGGGATCCAAGTCCATCCGGCAAAATTTGATCGCACCTGCATGCTGGCGGGACTGAAAGATTCTAAGGAAGGTGATAAAGCGAGTGTTTGCGGACGTATCATGTTGCAGCGCGTGATAGGCAAGCTAGCTTTTTATCAGTTGCAGGACGAATCCGGCATGCATCAGGTCGGCGTCAAAGTCGACGAAGTAGGTGAGGAAGATTATAAGCTCGTCGATCTTTTGGATCGTGGAGATTTTTTGGGAGTCACAGGCATACTCGGAACGACAAAAACAGGCGAGCCGACAGTTTGGGCGACAAAACTCGAACTGTTGGGCAAGGCGATTACACCGCTGCCCGAAAAGTGGCACGGCATTCAAGACATCGAAAAGATTTATCGCCACCGCGAACTTGATTTGATTACCAACCGCGAATCTTTTGAAAGATTCCAACTGCGCAGCGCGTTTCTTTCCAACTGCCGAAAATATTTGGAGTCAAATAATTTCATGGAAGTGGAGACACCGATTTTGACGACAGTCGCAACGGGCGCTGCTGCAAAACCATTTAAGACTCACCATGAAACTGATGATATGGATATGGTCTTGCGCATCTCGCCCGAGACGTATCTCAAAAGATTGATCGGCGGGGGATTTGACCGCGTGTTTGAAGTTGCAAAAAGTTTTCGCAACGAAGGCTCGGATCCTTCGCATGTGCAGGAATTTACGCAGATCGAATATTACGTTTCGTATCAGGATTATTTGTGGAACATGGATTTTACGGAAAGACTTTTGCGCGAAGTCGCACAAAAAACTTTCGGCACGCTCGAGTTTGATGTCATCGGAAAGACCGGCTCAAAACATCACATTGATTTGTCGCAACCTTTACCGCGCTACAAAATTACGGATCTCATCAAAGAAAAAAGCGGCATCGACGTCCTCTCTTTCACCGACGCTGCGGAATTGCTCAAAGTCATGAAGAGCCGCGATATACAAGTTGAAGAAGCGGACAAGAAAGGACTTGGAACTTTGATAGACGAGTTGTACAAAAAATTCGTTCGCCCTGAATTGATCGCGCCGTGCTTTGTCATAAACCACACAACAGAGATGCTGCCGCTCGCCAGACGCAACAACGAGGATTCTCGTCTCGTCGACAGTTATCAAGTGCTCATCGCGGGCTGGGAAGTTGTAAAAGCGAACTCAGAACTTGTCGACCCGGTTGATCAGCGCGAGCGAATGGAGCGCCAAGCGGAATTCCGTCAAATGGGCGACGAGGAAAGTTTTGAGCTTGATGAAGAATTTTTGCAGGCCATGGAAACCGGTTTTCCGCCAATCACAGGGTGGGGGATGGGGATCGACCGCATCTTCGCGCTTTTAACCGGTCAGCCGAATTTGAGGGATGTGATACTGTTTCCGATAATGAAGGGAGAGAAGTAATTCAAGATTCCAAATTCAAAAAGCAAAATGTTGGTGGCCTACGGCATCAATAATATAAAAAGAAATCCCGAAGGGATACAAAAATTTTGAATTTTGCTTTTTGAATTTAGCTTTAACGTTGTTATGCCTCAACACATGAAATTAAGAAAAGAAGATTTTGTTTGCGAACATTGCGGGACAGAAGTCCGTGGCAATGGGAGAACTAATCATTGTCCTAATTGCATTTGGAGCA